>MDTG01364506.1_pt1 | contig 25894 bp, 28 predicted proteins | sample 811421 | NCBI WGS metagenome assembly MDTG01 (sample SAMN05326645, study PRJNA326480) | marine metagenome | isolation source: seawater | place: Pacific Ocean: South East | collected 2011
ATTTATCTGAAGAACCTGCAAACCTATTTAATTTTGACCAATCATTTATTGCTTTATTAGCTTTACAACCATTTAAAATATTTTCTAGTATTATTATAGATGCTTGTGCTATTCCATCGTTTTTCATTGTTTTTAAACCAAAAAATAATTTAAACACCTAATCTATAATTTGGAGACTCTCTTGTGATTCTTACGTCATGAACATGACTTTCACTTAATCCTGCATTAGTAATTTTTACAAATTCTGTAGATGTCATCATTTCGTTTATATTTTTATTTCCAGTATAACCCATAGCAGCTTTAAGACCTCCTACTAGTTGATGTAAAACATTAACAGCTGGACCTTTATATGATACTTGCCCTTCAATACCTTCAGGAACAAGTTTTTCACTCTCTGCTTCTTTTTGAAAATATCTATCAGCTGATCCTCTAGCCATAGCTCCTAATGAACCCATACCTCTATAACTTTTATAACTTCTTCCTTGAAATAGTATTAACTCACCTGGAGCTTCATCAGTGCCTGCAAGCATAGAACCAACCATTGCGCAGCTTGCTCCAGCTGCTATAGCTTTAGCAAAATCTCCAGAAAATTTTATTCCACCATCTGCAATAATAGGAATATTTTTATTCATAGCTACTTTTGAACAATTTGATATTGCGGATAATTGTGGAACTCCGACACCTGCAACTATTCTTGTAGTACATATTGATCCTGGTCCAATACCTACTTTTACAGCGTCAGCACCTGCATCAATCAAAGCATTAGTTGCATTTGCAGTTGCAACATTTCCAGCAATAACTTGAACATTAGGATAATTTTTTTTGAGTTTGCTTACGGCTTTAATAACAATAGATGAATGACCATGAGATGTATCTATAACAATCAAATCAGCACCAGCATCTATTAAGGCCTCTGATCGATTATATCCTTCATCACCAACTGAAGAAGCTCCTGCAACCATTAACCTACCAAAACTATCTTTTGAAGCATAAGGATTTAAAACTGCTTTTTCTAAATCCTTAATAGTCATCAATCCAGTTAAGTTATTTTTTTCATCTACAACTAAAAGTTTTTCAATTCTTCTTTCTGACATAAGTTTTTTAGCATCATTAACTTCAAAAGGTTTTCTTAAGACAGCAAGATTTTTTGATGTCATCATTTCCTCTACAAGAATTTCATCATTTTGCGCAAACCTCATATCTCTATTTGTAACAATTCCTAAAAGTTTATTTTTTTTGTCTACAACAGGAAAACCTGTAATGTTATATTTTTTTTGAAGAAGTTTTGCACTTTTTAAAGTTTGACCAACCTTCAAAGTAATAGGACTATTTATCACACCACTCTCAAATCGTTTTACTTTTGCAATTGCAGATGCTTGTTCTTCAATCGATAAATTTCTATGAATCACACCTAAACCTCCCGCTTGAGCCATAGAAATTGCCATTTTTTCTTCCGTAACAGTGTCCATTGCAGAGGAAATTAAGGGAATATTTAAGAAAACATCTTTTGCAACTCTAGTTCTAGTATCTACCTCTGAAGGTAAAATATCTGACTCAGAAGGTACGATTAAAACATCATCGAATGTTAATGCTTCAGTTATATTCATTTTGACTCCTATTAATGTTTATTTTTATTTTTTACTTTATTTATCTGTAATTAAATGCAACAAGAAATTTTTCTGAGCTATCACTTCTACTTGAACTAGGCTTTATGTATTTTACCTTAGAAAAATTTTTTTTGAGCTTGGTTTGTAATTCACTTTCAGCTCCACCAGAAAGAACCTTAGCAATAAAAACACCTCCTTTTTCAAGAATATTAAAAGAAAATTCTGCTGCGATTTCACATAAATACATTATTTTCAAATGATCAGTTTTTTTATGACCTGATGAAGGTGAAGCCATATCGGACATAACCACATCAATTTTTCCTTCAATTTTCATTTTAATTTCTTCAACAGAAGAGTTTAATGAAAAATCTAATTTTAAAAATTCAACTCCATCAATAGGATCAATTTCTAGCAAATCAATTCCGTAAACTTTTCCCATGTATTGATTCTTTTTTAATCCATTGGAGTTCGTTCTATTAGATGCAACTTGACTCCAACCTCCTGGAGCACAACCTAAATCAATTACTTTTTTTCCTGGCAACAAAAAATTAAATTTATCGTCAATCTCTTTAATTTTATATGCAGATCTTGATCTATAACCTTCTTTTTTGGCCAATTGTACGAAAGGATCATTAAGTTGCCTTTCTAACCACCTTGTAGAGGATAACTTTCTACCTTTTGAAGTTTTTAATTTTACCTTCAACATCCTAGTGGATTTTTTATTTTGCTTTTCTCCACTTTTCATCTTTTTCCTTAAAATTTCCATCCGACGCCATTAGAGAATATAATATACCTTCTCTTAATCCCCTATCAGCTACTCTCATACTATTAGCAGGCCAAATTCTCAATAGAGTCTGAACAATTGCTGAACCAGACATTATTAAATCGGATCTTTCTTTTCCTATACCAGGCTCTGCTTTTCTACCAGACGGACCTAATTTAAGAAATTTGCTAATAACTTTCTCAATTTCATCAATAGTTAATTTAAGACCATCGACTTTTAATCGATCATACTTTTTTAATCCCAAGTGTACAGCTCCTAATGTTGTTATAGTGCCAGAAGTTCCTATTATCTGAAGGTTAGAAAGTTTTTTTTCTGAATAATTATTTATGTATGGTTTGAATTCAGCAATTTGATCCTCAAAAAAACATGACATTAAAGCAAACCTTGCATTTTCGTCTTCAACATCACAGTATTTTTGATGTAAGGTTGCCACACCTAAAGGAACAGATATCCAGTCGACAATTTCAGCTTTTAATTTATTTTCTTTAATCTCTTTATTTGATAACGGAGAATTATAGTTAAGATTAAAATTAATCATTGCTTCAATTCTTTTTTCTTCAGCAACTCCACTTAAATCAATCCATACTAATTCTGTTGAACCTCCTCCAATATCCACAACTAAAACTTGAGATGAATTTGACTCCAATAATGGAGCACAACTTATAACTGCTAATCTTGCTTCTTCAGAGGGCTTGATAACTTCTAATTTTAAACCAGTTTCTTTCAAGACCCGTGAAAGAAATTTACTTCCATTTTTTGCCCTTCTGCATGCTTCTGTAGCAACTAATCTCATTTTTTTAATTTTGTATTTTTTAATTTTTTTCGAACAAACATGTAAAGCAAGTAATGTTCTAGAGATGCCATCTTCTGATAATAAGCCGTTTCTTTCAAGGTCTAAACCCAATCTAATAGATTTTGAAAAAGCATCTTCTATCACAAAATTATAACCTTTAGGTCTAGCTATTAGCATTCTACAACTATTTGTACCTAAATCTAATGCAGCATATAATGGTTCATCTGTAAAAATAGATTTTTTTTTATTTTTTTTATTAAAATGGACCATTAGCATGAATGTCTTTTTTTATTTTTAATTTATAATACTACTAGGTTATAGAAAACCAAAAAAAAAGACAAGTTAACGTAATGAAATATTAATCAGAATAGTATTTCAAATTAAATAATGTTATTTTAAAAATTAAATTATTTTATGTCGTTAAATAATAAATAAATGTCGTCTTATGACAAAAAAAAATTAAAAATTAGGTTATAATTTAGTATGATTAGAAAAAATAATATTAATAAGAATAAAGAAATTAAAATTGTTTATTGGAGAGATATTCCAGCACAAATTTTAATCGGTAAAGGAAGAAGTGCGAGAAAAATATTGTTATCTGAAAAGTTTGAAAATACGATAGATATCTGTGCTATGAAAACAGACTCAAAAGATATGGAAAGCTATTTAAAATACTGGAGGAAATCTGAGCCATTAATTCACGATGGAGAAACAGATAGAGCCGCTGAAATTGAAGCAAAAAAAATTGAAACAATTTATAATAATAAGAAATTAAAAAGCTTAATAGATAATAACGGATGGAATAAAAAAGAGGTTTGATGTAATATTGTTAAATAATTCAAGAAATAATGCTGTAAATAATTTTTCAATTGAAGTCATGCCCAGAACAGCAGCAAAAATAAATAATTTTAATGATCTATTACCTGTTAAAACAAATATTTATATTGCACACTTAGATAACGTTAACTTTAATGAAATGTTATCAACTGCTAATAGGCTTGTTCTTGAGGGTTATAATGTTACACCACATTTTCCAGCCAGAATGATTAAAGACAAAAAAACACTTGAAGATTGGGTAAAAAAATATTCTGATTGTGGAGTTAATAGTTGTTTGTTAATTGCTGGAAATCAAAAACAACCATCTGGAGATTTTTCAAGCTCAGTAGATTTAATTAAAACAGGTTTTTTTGATAAATATTCTTTTAAAAATATTTTTGTTGCTGGACACCCAGAAGGAAACAAAGATATTGACATTGATGGTGGAAATAAAAACATATTAAAGTATCTTTTATGGAAGAATGAATTTTCTCAAAATACTAATGCACATGTTTCAATAACATCTCAATTTTGTTTTGATAGTAAAGCTATAATTAATTGGATTAAATACTTAGAAAAAAATAATATTGATTTACCAGTAAATATAGGCATTCCAGGTCCAGCAAAACTTCAGACAATGATTAAATTTGCAATCTCCTGTGGTGTAGGTCCTTCATTAAAAGTTTTAGAGAAAAAAGCTAAAGATTTAACCAAATTGATTTTGCCTTATAAACCAACTAAGCTATTGGATGAATTAACAACTTTTATAATTAAAAATCCATCAAATAACATTAATTCTGTTCATTTTTTTCCACTTGGAGGAATAACAAAGACAGTTGAATTTATTGAAGCTTACCAACAAAAAATTAACGATAAAAGTTTTTCAAAATGACAAAAACAACTATAGAATCAAAATCACAAACAGTACTTATTGGTTTTGATGAACCATTTTGTGTTATTGGTGAGAAAATAAATCCAACTGGAAGAAAAAAGCTTTCACTTGAAATTCAACAAAATAATTTTGAAACTGTTAAAAAAGATGCTTTAGAACAAACTGCTAGTGGAGCACAAATTTTAGACGTGAATGCAGGTGTTGTTTATAACGATAACCCAGACCCAAATATAACAGAACCAACACTAATTAAAAAAATGATAAATCTTGTTCAAGAGGTTGTGGAAACACCAATTTGTATTGATAGTTCAGTTCCTTCTGCTTTAGAAAGTGGTTTAGAAGCAGCTTATGGTAGACCACTTTTAAATTCTGTAACTGGTGAAGAAGAAAGATTAGAATTAATTCTTCCATTAGTTAAAAAGTATAATGTTCCAGTAATAGCAATTTCAAACGACGACACTGGAATTTCTGAAGATCCTGATGAAAGATTTAAAGTTGCAAAAAAAATTGTTAATAGAGCTAAAGACTTTGGTATTCCTTCGAGTGATATTATTGTAGACCCTTTAGTAATGCCAATAGGAGCAATGGCTTCTGCTGGGCAACAAGTCTTCTCTTTAATAAAGAGATTAAGAGAAGAGCTAAAGGTTAATACAACTTGTGGAGCTTCAAATATATCATTCGGAATGCCAAATAGGCATGACATTAACGCTAGTTTTCTCAGTATGGCTATTTGTGCTGGTATGACAAGTGCTATAATGAATCCAATTAGAAATAACGAAATGAATGCTGTTAGGGCAGCTAATTTATTAATTAACAAAGATCCAAATGGATATAATTGGATTAAAAGTAATAGAATTGGCAATATAAATGGCGAAGAGGATTTTTCAAAAAAGAGAAGAAATAGAAGCAGAAATAGAAATAGACAATAACTTTATTTTTTTAACAAGGTAATTTATGAAAAATACTAAATTCAATATTTTCTTTAGTCCTTCCGGCAAAAAAGGTTCCTTTGTTAGCGGAACTACCGTTTTACAAGCTGCACAAGAGCTAGGAGTATCAATTGAAAGTGTGTGTGGTGGAAAAGGTGTATGTAAAAAATGTATAATCAAACCTCAATTGGGAAAGTTTGATAAATATTGTATATCATCATCTAAAAAATCACTTTCTGAGTTAAGTTCAAGAGAAAGAAAATTTTTTGATTTAGAAAGTAAAAGAAAAGACTGTAGACTGTCATGCCAAACCAAAATTATGGGTGATTTAGTTATAGATGTTCCAGAAAGTAGTTTAATAAATAACCCAGTGGTTAGAAAAAAAGTTGAAACAAAAAATATATTAATCAATCCAACTTTATTCAAAGTTTTTTTAAAAGTAGATGAACCAGATATAAATAATCCTTCAGGAGATTTAGAAAGATTACAAAAATCATTTTCAGAAAAATTTAATGATAAACCTTTATTTTCGAATTTATACATTAACAAAAAGCTACAAAAAATTTTAAGAAAAGGTAATTGGAAAGTAACTTGTGCAATTTATAAAAATAACAAAAATAACTTTTATGAAATTCTTGAAATATGGCCTAATTATTATGAAGATGATTTTTATGGAATTGCAATTGATTTAGGATCAACAACGATTGCAGGTAATATATGTAATCTTAGAACAGGTGATATTATTTCATCAAAAGGTATAATGAATCCTCAAATAAAATATGGGGAAGACTTAATGAGTAGAGTTAGTTTTTCTATGATGAACACTCAGGGACAGAAAAGACTAACCAAATCTGTGATTAAAGGAGTAAATGAATTAATAAAATTACTTATAAAAGAATCTAATATCAAAAAAAAGATAATCCTAGATATAGTAGTTGTTGCAAATCCAGTCATGCATCATTTGTTTTTAGGTTTAGATCCTTTTGAGTTAGGGCAAGCACCATTTGCATTAACAACGGCTAATTCAATTGATATCAATGCAAGTGAAGTTGGAATTAATCTTAATAAAAATTCAAAACTTTTTATACCGCCTTGTATAGCTGGACATGTAGGTGCTGATGCAACTTCTGTTGCAATTGCTGAAAAACCTAAATTGACTGATGAAACTTTTTTAATAATTGATGTTGGAACTAATGCTGAAATATTTATTGGAAATAAAGAAAAAGTTTTTGTGTGTTCTTCTCCAACTGGTCCAGCATTTGAGGGAGCTCAAATTCTTAACGGACAAAGGGCTGCTCCAGGAGCAATTGAAAAAGTAATAATTGATCCTTATACAAAAGAGCCGAAATTTAAAATAATAGGTTGTGATCTTTGGTCCAATGAACCTAAGTTTAGCGATGGAGATATTCAAAGAAAAATTACAGGTATTTGTGGTTCAGGTATCATTGAAGTAATAGCAGAAATGAGGACATCAGGAATTTTAGACTCTGCAGGAAGAATTGGTTCTTTTGAACAAACTGGAAGTAAAAGATGTATAAAAAATAATAGAACACAGGCTTATGTTTTATTTGAAGATAAAGAAAATAATAAAAAAATTTTAATTACAAACGAAGATGTTAGAGCTATTCAATTAGCAAAAGCTGCTCTTTATTCTGGAGTAAAACTTTTAATGGATAAGATGAATGTTAAAAAAGTGGACAAAATTATACTTGCTGGAGCTTTTGGAGCACATATTTCTGCAAAACATGCTATGATATTGGGAATGATACCCGACTGTAAATTAAAAAATATCCACTCTGCAGGAAACGCCGCAGGTACGGGAGCTATAATAGCATTGTTAAATAAAAATACTAGAACAGAAATGGAAAAAATGGTTAAAAATATATGTAAAATTGAGACTGCTACTTCGAAAAACTTTCAAGATTATTTCATGTATGCCTCTAATATTCCTCATCAAAAAGACCAATTTCATGAACTAAAAAAAATTGTTCATCTTCCAGAAGTTAATTTCAACTCAAGGTCTAAAAGAAATAAATTTAGAAAAAGACTATTAAAGATATAAATTCTTTTCTAGGAATTTTATAATAGTTTTTTTTAAAACATTCCTGTAAACAAAAGCTGATCCAATTCTTCTTAAAAGAATAAGATTGAGATTACCTCTTTTAACTTTTTTATCTTGATACATTGTTTGAACAATTTTATCTAAATTTGGAGAGTAATCTTGAATATCTGAAATTTTTGTTTTCATTCCCATTTTCACATAAAAGTCAATTACTCTGTCAACATCTTTTTGTTCACAAAAGCCTAATTCTAGACTTAATTTGAAAGCTAAAACTGAGCCTATTGATACACCTTCACCGTGAAGAAGCATTTCTGAGTAATTAGTATCAGCCTCCAGTGCATGACCGAAAGTATGTCCTAAATTAAGAAGTGCTCTATCTCCTTTTTCTTTTTCATCTTTTCTAACAATTGATGCTTTTATTTCGCAAGATTTTTTTATTGCATATGAAAGATAGTTATAGTTAAGGTTCAATATTTCTTTTCCATTGTCTTCTAACCAACTAAAAAAGTTTTTATCACCTAACAATCCATACTTTATCATTTCTGAAAAACCAGACATAAAGTCTCTCTTATTCTGTGTTTTTAAAAAATTTATATCACAAATTACCAAACTAGGTTGATAAAAAGAACCAATTAAGTTTTTACCAATTTCTGAATTAATTGCTGTCTTTCCTCCTACAGAGCTATCAACTTGAGATAAAAGAGTTGTTGGTAGCTGAACAAACTTTATTCCTCTTTTGGTAATTGAACTTGCAAAACCAACTAAATCTCCAATCACACCTCCACCAAAAGCAATAACTAAATCGTCTCTTTCAATTTTTTTTTCTAACAACCATTCAGTGGTTTTAATCAAATTTTTCCAATTTTTTGACTTTTCTCCTGATTTTAAAACTAAAAAATGATATTTCATATCAGTTTTTTTTAGGCTATTTTCTAAATTTGATAAATGGTATTTTGAAACGTTATGATCAGTAACTATAAATATATTTTCAAAAACTAAGGTATCTTTCATTATAGAAAATATATCATGAGAAATATTTCTTCCGATCATTATTTTGTAAGAACGTTCATTTAAAAGAACTTTTACAATCTCTTTTTTTTTAAGAATGTCTTTATTTAGCTTCATTAAATTTGTACCATTTTATTTTTAATTAAACTTTCAAGAATTTTTTTAACTAAAAAGATTTGGGAGGTATTCTTAGAAGTATCAAAGGTAATATCTGCTTCATTATAAATTGGATATCTTTCCTTTATTAAACCATGCAAAAAATTTTTTGGATCTTCAACCAATAATAAAGGTCTGTTGTTTTTTTCTCTTAACCTACCCCAAATAGTTTCTAGATCTGCTCTAATCCATATTGAATAAGAAGTATCTGATATTAACTTTCTTATTTCTTCCGACATAAAAGCTCCACCACCGCTAGCAATAATTCTTGGTTTTTCATTTAATAACCTTTTAATAACTCTTTTTTCGCCTTGTCTAAAATAATTTTCTCCAAACTTATCAAAAATTTCTGAAATACTCATGCCAGCAGCAATTTCTATTTCTTCATCAGAGTCAGTAAATGAAACTTCCATTTTTTTCGCCAACTTCTTACCTATGGTGGTTTTACCTACACCCATTAATCCAATCAAAACAATATTTTTTTTTAAAATATATTTCAAATTCTAAAAACCCTTAGACTTAAATAAAAACTAATATATAGTAGAATATAATTTCAATAATTGTAATAAAATTACATGAAAGCTAATAACAAGTAAATTATATTATAAAAAATAACAATGTTAAGAATCTTAAAATATCTTTTTTTTATATTTCTCGCTTATATAGTCATTGTATTTGCATATACAAAGTTTGGAGACATGGATCCACCAATATCTAGTAATGATAGAATAATAATCTTAAAAAATGAAAATTAAAACAATTATACTAAAATCAATAATAATATATATGTTATTTAATTATTTTAATTTCGTTTATGCAAAAGATCCTTTAAGCGCAATTGAATGGTTAAATAATTCGACCATCATTGAAAACCAGGAAAAGTCTCAAAAACAAATTAAAAATCTAAATTTAGAAAATATTGTTAAATCAAATATTAAGAATAATAATATTAATGGCACTGGAGTAATACCTGAAAACCTTTCACTAATATCAAAAAATTCATGGAATAATGTTGATGAAATAATTATTTCAAATCTCATAACAAAAATTAAAGATAATGATTTAATTCGATCAAGAAGATTATATAAACAATTACTTATAGCAGAAACAAATCCACCACTTTCAAATATTCAATCCAAAAATATGGGTAAAAACTTTCTGATAGCGAGGCTAAACAAATTATTAGATATTGGTGCTTTTGACGAAGCTAAAGAAATTTTGTCTCGAATTAATAATTTTGATGCCTCTACAATGGAAGTTTTAATTAGGTTGTCATACTTAACTGGTGATATTCAAAAAGTATGTAATATTTTAGAAAAAAAGCCTTTTATAATTTCTAATTTAGAACCAAAAATTTTGTGCTTTTACCATAAAAATGACTGGAATGCAGCAATTTTAGTATTAAGCACAGCTGCCACTCTTAATAAAATAAGTGCAGATAAAGAAATTTTGTTAGTAAACTTTCTGCAAAATAAAACTCAGGATAATAAAAAATACGTTTTAGATGACTTAAGTATCTATTTGATGAAAAAAAATCTATTAATTTATAACTTTTATGATTTACCATTATCATATAAAAGAATTTATTATAACCTTTTAGATAAAGAACAAAAAAAAACAGAATTTGCTGAATTTTTACTAAAAAAAGATATGATAAACCATGACATTTTATTTAAAAAATATCGGAAAAGTAATAATAAAATATCTACTTTAATAAAAAATTTTGACTTATCAATTGAACAAAATAATATTGAAGATATAGAAAAAACACTTAAGAAATTAGTTTTATATTTCCATCAAAAAAATATTTTAATCCATTTTTCAGAAGAATATTTTGAAAAATTAAAAGAATTTTCTCCTAGCAATACTAATATTGAATTTAATGAATTAATTTGCTTGATTTTTGCACTTTACGGTGAAATTCCAGAAATGTGGAAAAAATATAAACCTAAAAATCATGAAGTTTCATTTGCATTTTCATTAATTAAAGGCGATTTTAAGAATAAACCCTTTATAAATACCAGCATACAAAAATCTATCTTTTCATCTTTCTCTCAAAATATAAAATATGATAATGAAAATAATTTCACCAATCTTCAACTAAAATCAACAGGATTATCAATGCTAGCCTCTTTAAAAATGCTCGATAACGGGCATGACGCTACTAATGAAGAAATTAAACATGCATTGTTTTTGCTTAATAAAATAAATCATAAAAAAAACTCAAAAAATATTGCAATTGAACTACTAGTTCACAGTTCTATTAAGAAATGGTAATTTTATTGATGGAAGAAAATTATTTAAAATTATATCTCGAAGCAATCTTTGCCGAAAAAGGTTCATCTATTAATACAATTGAAGCTTATAAGACAGATATAGAAAAGTTCTTGTTATATATAAAAAACAATAAATTAAATATTAAAAATGTTAGAGAAGATACTATTATAAAATTTCTTGAAAATGAAAAAAATAAAGGTAAATCTGAAAATACTATTTCAAGAAAAGTATCATCACTTAAACAGTTTTTTAAATTCTTATATGAAGAAAAGATTATTAAAACTAATCCTACATTTGAAATCAAAAAAATTAAAAAAACTAAAAAACTTCCTAAACTTCTTAGTTATAATGATATTGAATTTTTGATTAAAACCGCAAAAGAAATTGGGAAAAACCAATATGAAAAGAGACTTAATGCTGTTTTAATTGAAACATTATATTCAACAGGATTAAGAGTTTCAGAATTGGTAAGTCTTAAATTAACAGATGTTCTTGGAGATCCTGAAATGATTCTAGTTAAAGGGAAAGGTTCAATAGAAAGATTAGTTCCATTATCTAAGAATGCCAGAATTTCTATAAATAGTTGGCTTTTAGAAAGAGAAAAAAAAGAAATTTATAAGCAATCAAAATACCTTTTTCCTTCTAAATCCAAAAATGGATATTTAAATAGAGAAAAAGTATTTGTCATTTTGAAAAAAATTGCAAATAACACTAATATTGATCCTAAAAGGGTTTCACCTCACATTCTTAGGCATTCATTTGCTACACATATGCTTGCAAACGGTGCAGATTTAAGAGTAATACAAACATTGTTAGGTCACTCAGATATTTCTACTACTGAAATTTATACACACGTTATGGGAGATCAATTAAAAGATTTAGTCTTTAATCACCATCCCTTGATAAAACAAAAAGAAAATTAATTTTAAAAAAAGGTAAATTTTAAAAATGAAAATAAATGATTTAAGTTTTATATTTTTTGATGCTTCTTTCTATATAATTTGTATAATAATCATTTTACTAATATTATTATCAGCATTTTTTTCTGGTTCTGAAACAGCTTTAACTGGAGCAAGTAGAGCAAAGTTAAGAGGTTTGATGGATAGAGGCTCTAAAGGGGCTCAAAATGCATTAGAATTAACAGAAAATAATGAAAAATTAATTGGTGCTCTTTTATTAGGAAATAATTTTGTCAATATACTTGCTGCATCATTAGCTACTAGCTTATTAACTAGATATTTTGAAGAAACTGGTGTTTTGCTAGCCACACTTATAATGACCTTTTTAATTTTAATTTTTGCTGAAGTTATGCCAAAAACCTACGCAATAACAAATTCTGAAAAAGCTGCAACAAAAGTTGCGAAAATTGTAAAAATAATTGTTATTCTTTTTACTCCACTTGTAGCTACTTTGAGAAAAATTGTAAGAATTATTTTATGGACTTTTGGGATTAAAATTGATCCTAATCAACAAATTTTAGCTAGAGAGGAAATAGCGGGAGCTATAGCACTGCATCATTCAGAAGGAGCTGTAAAAAAAGATGAAAAAGATATACTTCTTGGAGCACTAGATTTAAGCGATAGAACAGTAGAAGAGATCATGTTACATAGAAGTAAAATTGAAATGATAGACATTAAAAATTCTAATAAAAAAATTCTCTCTCAATGCTTGAACTCTCCTTACACAAGAATACCAGTTTTTAATGAAAACCCTGAAAATGTTATAGGAGTTATTCATGCAAAAGATTTACTAAGAGCAGTTGACAGATTAATACAAGGAAAAAATGGAGGACTAAAAAACTTGGATAATCTTGACCTTCTTGATATATCAATGAAACCTTATTTTGTCCCTGAAACTACAACTCTCAATGAACAAATGCGTCAATTTCTAAAAAGAAAATCTCATTTTGCATTAGTTGTCGATGAATATGGAGCTTTACAAGGACTTATTACATTAGAAGATATTCTTGAAGAAATTGTTGGACAAATTGCAGACGAGCATGATGTTCCTCATGAACAATTAAAATTTACTACTGACGGTTCAATCATAATGAACGGTGATATGACTATTAGAGACCTAAATAGAGCTACTGATTGGCAATTACCTGATGATGAAGCGAATACAATTGCGGGATTAATTATGCATGAATCTCAAACAATACCAAAAGTGGGTCAAATTTTTATTTTTGAGGGATATAAATACGAAGTGATGAATAAAGAGAGGAATAAATTAACAAAAATTAAAATTAAAAAAATTAAGGAAAAAAATGAATAAAAGTATTAAATTTTCTCTAAAATTAATTTTGATGTTACCTATATTTTTTTTAATAAATTTTTTATTAATAAATTCTGTTTGGTCATTTGAAAACGAAGAAATTAGAGAAAAATACGGCGTTTGGCAAAAAATATGTAATTTAGAAAATCTAAATTGTGTAGGAGCACAATTTGCTCTTGACTCAGAAGGAAACAAAATCAGTAGATTAATTATCACAAAAGCAAAAAAAAATGATGAAAATATAATTTCAATTGCTAATATTTTTTTTCCTTTTGAGAAATCTATCGTAAATCTGAGAAGTGGTCTTTTAATTACAGTTGACCAATTAGAACCCATAAGAGAACAATTCTATTATTGCGATAATAAAGGGTGTAACGCCAGAATACAATTCTCTGCTAATGGAAATAATGCCTTAATCAATGGTTCCAATTTAACTATTAAATTTAAAGACATTACAAAAAATAACCAAATACAAGTTTTAGACATATCCCTTTTAGAATATGGAAAAATGTTTGAAAACTTAGAATATTAAATTTTTTTTAAAACTAGCACTGCATTCATTCCACCAAATGCAAACGAATTAGTCATTACATATTTTACTTCTGATGTGATAGCTTTATTTGGAACAATATTTAGATCACAATCAGGATCTAATTTTTGATAATTAATTGTAGGTGAAATAACATTTTCTTTCAGAGCCAATAAGCATGCTACCATTTCTATAGCTCCTGACCCTCCTATTAGGTGTCCATGCATTGATTTTGTAGATGAAACAAACAATCTTTTTAAATTTTCCTTGAAAATATCTTTTATAGCATTGCACTCAACTTTATCATTTAGTAACGTTCCAGTTCCATGTGCGTTAATATAATCAATATTTTTTGATGAAATTTTTGCGTCTTTTAAAGCGTTAATCATTGTTCTTTTTGCTCCTTCAAGATTTGGTTTTACAATATCTGAAGCATCAGAGTTCATTGAGAATCCAATCACTTCTGCAATGATTTCAGCTCCTCTTTTTTTTGCGTGTTCATATTCTTCAAATAAAAAAATTGCTGACCCTTCTCCCTGAATCATTCCATTTCTATTTGCAGAAAATGGTCTGCAAAAATCTGGACTCATAACTCTTAAACCTTCCCAAGCTTTTATACCTCCAAAACAAAGCATACTTTCACTACCTCCAGTAAAAGCAGCTATTAAAGAACCGGATTGAATAAGTTTAAATGCTTGACCCATCGCATGATTTGATGAAGCACAAGCTGTAGAAACTGTAAAACTAGGGCCTCTTGCTTTAAAGTTTATTGACAAATGACTTGCTGCTGCACTGTTCATTAATTTTGGAACCACAAATGGATGGACTCTATTTTTTTTAAACTCATAAACATTTCTAAAATTTTCATCTTGTGTATGAAGGCCTCCACCAGAGTTACCCAAAATAACTCCAACATGATCCCTTAAGCTATCAGATATTATTAAACCTGAGTCTCTATATGCTTCTTTAGCAGCTAGCAATGCAAATTGAGTATACCTATCATAATAACTAACTTCCTGCTTAGAAAAAAAGTTTTTCTCATCATAATTTTTAACATATGCTCCTACTTTTATTGACAACCTCTCAATGCCAGGTATTTCTAATTTATCAATACCACAAAAACCTTTCTTCAAAGAGTCACAATTTTCTTTTATATTTTTACCAAGTGCACTTATCGCGCCTTGACCAGTTATTACTACACGGTTTTTCAAAATACTTAACTTTCATTTGAAGATATAAAATTTTTTACTGCCGCTATTATCGAGGAAACATTTGTAATATCAATATTTTGGCTGCTATCATTTGCATTAAAGGGTATTGAAATATCAAATTCTTCTTCTAGAGCAAAAATTACTTCTACAACTCCCAAAGAATCTAAACCTAAGTCTTCAGGGGTAGAGTTTAAATTAATATCTTTAGCTTCAACTAAAGTTTGTTGCGCTAGAATATCTATTACTTTTTTTTCAACAATTTTGTCCATTAAATTATCTTTAAAACAAAAACTCATAATCATTCAAGAACAATAATTTCAAAATCAAAAAAAATTAATTTTTTAACTTCTTAATTATACGTGGAAGACGCCTTAAAGCCTTATATGAATCAATACATTGGGACATTTTCATTGCTGGATTTCCCATCATAAATTGATTTGGTAAAACATTAGATGAAACTCCTGATTTTCCAGCAACTATACTATCACTACCAATAATTAAGTGATCGGCAACTCCTACTTGACCTCCTAATACGACTCTATCTTTAATAATTGTACTTCCTGCGATACCCACCTGACCACATAATAAACAGTGATTACCAACCTTAACGTTGTGACCAATATGAACACTATTATCTATTTTTGTTCCATTCCCAATTTCAGTATCAGAAATTGTACCTCCATCAATACAAGAATTAGCTCCTATTTCAACATCATCACCAATAATTACTGATCCTAAAGTTTTAATTTTTACATAATATCCAATTTTTTTATTAGTATCAATTTTCCCAGTTTTCCTTGCATCTTCAACACCACCACCTAAAGGTGAAACAAAAGAAAATCCGTCAGAACCTATGACAGCATTATAATGACAAACAAAGTTTTTTCCAATTGAAACATTTGGAGAAACTTTTACTCCTGAAAAAATATTACTATTTTTTCCTATAGAAACATTTTCACCTAGATAAACATTACTATATATATTTGTATTTTTTTTAATTTTTACGCCTTTACCAATTACACAATAAGGACCTATATTAACATTATCTTCAATTATACAAGATTGATCAATAACTACAGAAGGGTGAATCCCTTCATTTATGTAAGGTAACTGGTAAAAAATATTATTTAAATTTGACAATGTATATCTAGTTTTAGAAGCATACAAAGCTGCTTTCAAACCTAAAGATTTAAAATCAATACCTTCTTGCAAAAATGCAACTTTAGCTTCACTTTTTGAAAGATCATCCACAAATTTGGGATCTAAGGCTATAGCTAAATGTTTTTCGGTCGCCAATTTAGGTTCCGCAGGGGCTATAACCTTATAGTTTTTATCACCTTCTATTTTCACATTGAGTGCAATAGATATTTCAGATAGTTTAATCATACCTAGTTTATATCAGTTACTTCTTAAAGGTCAATTTCTAAACCCGCATCAAGTAATTTCATGAAAATAAGCGCATCTCTGCCATAAATATCCTGCCTAAATTGAGTTTGATTATAATCATCAAAAAAAACCGTTCTATAAATAAGATAAACAGGTATATTTTCTTTTAAATTAACTCTAACTTCCTTCTTTGAATTTAACAAATATTCAAACTTTTTTTTGGGAAATTCCTCTTGTTCGGAAAGTATAGTATAAGCAAATTCAAAAGGATCTTGCAATCTTACACAGCCATGGCTAAACATTCTTTGATCTTTAAAAAATAATTCTTTCATTGGAGTATCATGCATATAAATGTTAAAAGAGTTAGGAAACATAAATTTTACCACACCAAGAGGATTAACATTACTTGGTTTTTGCTTAATCAAAAATGGAAAATTATCAACTTCAAATACATCCATATCTATCAAATCGGGGTCTATAATTGATTTTGTACCTCTTACCATTAAAATCATATCATTTTCTTTAAGAAAGTCTTTATTTTCTTTAATTAAAGGTAAATATTCATCAAGGGTTATACTATTTGGAACATGCCAAGTTGGATTAATAATTAAATGAGAAATTTCATTATTAAACTCAGCAGTTTGATGATCAGGTAAACCTATTACTACCCTGGATTCCCAAGTTACTTCATTTTTGTTATACATTTTAGCTCTGAAATTAGGTTGATTAACTAAAACATACTTTTCTTTATCTTCAAAACTTAACCATTTAGCTCTTTCAATATTAACAGCTACTTGTATCAACCGTGTATAGGCAGGAACATTAATAGCTTGTAAAGTAAAAAAACCAGCGACACCATCATCATTTAAGCCAAAATCACTCTGAAAAAGTTGAACAGCTGATCTAAGTTCTGCATCATAAAAGTCATTCTTATTATCAAAACTAATATATCCCATTTTGTGTAATCGTGTTCTTAATATCGCCACATTTTTATGTTTTAACTGAAAACCTAAAACTAATTCTTCTGGAACCTTATCTCCCCATGAGTTTTTCTTAACAATTTCTTTTAAGGTATTGTATTCATTAATAAGATTCTTATAATCTAAAGACTTAGGAGCTAAATCAAAAATAATTTTATCGATACTAATTTGACTTTCTAGATTATTAAACAACGTCTTTAAATCTAATTCTTTTTTTATGACATTTATATTTTTTGATAAACTCTCAGGATTAATTAACCCCGAATATAAATCTTCGCATAGTAAAATAAAAGATTTCATAGCTTTGATTTCTATTAGAGCTGTTTGAGTTTTATAGTTTTTATTTAAAAAATTAAAATCATACCTATTTGGGCTTAATCCATGATTTGCAGATTTTTTTATTGAATTAATCAATTTTAGTAACTTTTTTTCATTATTTACCCAAAAGAAATTATAATTATTTTTTAAATAAAAAGCATTGACTTCGTGTTCTTCTCCAAAAGTTTCAATTAAAACATTTGCAAAGATTGATTTAGTTTCTTTTTTATTAAAATTATTTTCAATATTTTCATCTGCAAAAATTATTTGGAAATTAACAAATAAAAAAAATAAAAAAAATTTTATAAATATTGTCATATTTTATCTCGTTTAAATTTTTTAATAGAAATTATTTCCTTAAAATTAACATATTAAAAAATAAATTTTCAATCATAATTTTAAAAAAATTAAAAACTATGTGTTTTTGTCGTTTATTAAATATGTATTTTTGTCATTTATTTAATAAATACTTGAAAAATTTTATTTTTTCTCTTAAAAATACATATTAAATAAACTTTAGGAAAGTTAATTTTAATGAATACTAGTAGAAGAAATTTATTGAAAACCCTTGTTGGGTCATCGGCATTAACATTATTGCCTAATAAAGTTTTTTCTTTTAATTTTTTTAAGAACACTGGTGATATTAGAAAAATTAAATTAATGAATTCTAATACTGGAGAAAACGTCAATACTATTTATTGGATTGAAGGAAATTATGTTCAAGAGGCTTTAGATCAAATTAATTATTTTATGAGAGATTGGAGACAAAATAAAATAATTAATTATGATACAAATAATTTAGATATAATCTCTGCAACTCAGGCTTTACTTGACACAGAAGAACCTTTTGAATTGTTGTCAGGTTACAGAACAAAAAAAACAAATAAAATGCTTTCAAAACACACAGTAGGTGTAGCTAGAAACTCATATCATACAAAAGGGATGGCTGCAGATTTACGAATGAAAACAAGATCAGTAAATCAAATTGCTAAAGCTGCTGAATCATTTCGAAGTGGTGGTGTCGGAAGATATAATAACTCTCATTTTGTTCATATAGATAGTGGAAGAAGAAGGTTATGGTCTCAATAATTAATCCCTGATTGATCCGTTGCTTTCAACTGTATATTTAAAAGTTGTTAACTGCTCACATCCTATGGGACCTCTTGCGTGTATCTTTCCAGTTGAAATACCAATTTCAGCTCCAAAACCAAATTCTCCTCCATCTGCAAATTGAGTTGAAGAATTTTTCATTAATATAGAACTGTCTAGTTCTTTAAAAAACTTTTCTGACATATTTTTATTTTGTGTAATAATACAATCAGTATGTCCAGAACCATAGTTGGAAATATGATTTATTGCCTCATCAATATTTTCAACTATTTTTGCAGATATAATTGTATCTAAATATTCTTTACCCCAATCATCAATTTTGGCATTAACAGTTCCAGGAATACTTAAAAGTTCTTTAGATGCTCTAACTTCAACTCCTAGGGAAATTAAGTCTATTAAAAAAGGAGCATTATGCCTTTCAAAAAACTTTTTATTAATGAGAAGACATTCTACTGCTCCACAAATTCCTGGTCTTCTCATTTTAGAATTAATTATGACTTTTCTAGCAATTTCTAAATCTGCATATTCATCAATATAAATATGTACTATACCCTCTAGATGAGCAAAGACAGGTATTTTCGCCTTCTTTTGAATAAGATTTACTAAGCTTTTACCTCCTCTTGGGACAATCACATCGACATATTCATGCATGCCTATAAGGATTTCTACTGCTTTTCTGTCTTTAGTTGGTATTAGCTGAACAACATCTTTATCCATATTTGATTTTTCTAAACCTAAATCAAAACATTTTTTTAGCATGTTAGTAGTTTCAAAACTTTCTGATCCACATCTCAATATTGAAGCATTTCCAGATTTTAGACACAATGAACCTGCATCTAAAAAAACATTAGGGCGACTTTCAAAAATTATTCCTATTACACCAATTGGAGTTCTTACTTTTTTTATTTTTAATCCTGATGGTCTTTCAATAATTTCCATGACCTTTCCTAGGGGATCATCTAATTCAGATATCAAAATTAAATTATTTATCATATCGTTAATTCTTTTTTCATTAATCATCAGTCTATCTATCATAGGCTTAGATAATTTTTTGGAAATCGCAGAATTAACATCAATTTCGTTCATGTTTAAAATATCTATTCTTTTTTTATCAATTTGATCTGCAACGAACTTTATTGCTTCATTTTTAATATCAGTACTAATAGTGGCAAGTTTTTTTGAAGCTTTAGAAGCTTTAATTCCAATTTTAATCAAAATATCTTCTATCATTTTTTTCCCTTTAAAAAATCTCACATAGCTAAATCGTCTCTGTGAATCAAAACAGATCTTCCAACATGACCCAAGACTTCTTTAATTTTGTTTGATTGACAACCTTTTATCAAGTCAACTTCTGATGAATTATAACATATTAAACCTTTTCCAATACTTTCTGAACATTTAGAAAAAATTTCAACAGTATCACCTCTTTTATATGAACCTTCTGTTCTTATAATTCCTGCTGGCAAAAGAGACTTACCATTTTGAAGAGCAATTTTTGCACCTTTATCAATATAAATTTTACCTCTAGCTTTATTTGATAATATCCATTGTTTTCTAGAGGTTTGAACATCACCGTTAGGTAAAAACCAAGTAGACTTTTGACCATTAAGAAGATTGAGAATAGAATGTTCTTTTGTTCCTTCAGTTATCACTAAGCTTATACCTGAACTCATTGCAAGTTTAGCAGCGTCTATTTTTGTTTTCATTCCACCTTTTGAAAAAATTGAATCAGAATCGTCAGCAAAATTATGAATTTCTTTGGATAAATTAACTACTTTTTCAATATGTTTTGCATTTTTATATTTTTTTGGATTTGAAGTATAAAGACCATCAACATCAGAAAGTAAAATTAACATATCAGCATCACATATTGAAGCAACTTGTGAAGCTAATCTATCGTTATCACCAAATTTTATTTCGTCCGTTGCTACCGTATCGTTTTCATTTACTATAGGCACCACACCATAATTAAGTAATGTAGAAAATGTAGAACGAGTATTTAAATATCTTTTTCTATTCTGACTATCCTCTGATGTAACTAAAATTTGACCTGTTAGTAAATTAAACTTGGACAATATTTTTTTATAAGCATTTGCAAGGTATATCTGACCAACAGCAGCGGCAGCTTGACTTTCGTCTAATTGTAAAAGTTTATCTGATAAATTTAATATTCTTCTACCTAAAGCAATCGAACCTGAAGATACAATCACAACATCTTTTCCACTATTCTTTAAAAAGCTAACGTCAGAAGCTAAAGATAACAACCAACTTTCTTTAATAGAATTATTTTTTTGGTCAACTATCAGTGATGAGCCAATTTTTATCACTATTCTTTTTGACTTTTCAAACTGCTCAGTAGTAATTTTATTTTTCAAATTATTTTGGCTCCCACTTTTTAGTCTTAAAATTTTGTTCCTCATCTTTTTTATTTTTTAATTGAGATAAGAGATTTTTTATATCTTTAAATAAATCTTCTATACCATGATTATTTAAAGAAGAAACATTATAAATTTTTTCTTCATATTGTTTAAGAGATTTAATTTTTCTTATTTGTTCTTTATTATCTAATAAATCCTTTTTATTTAATACTGTTAAAATATTTTTATTATGTAAATTTTTTCCATATTTTTTGATTTCTCTTCTAACAACTTTATAATCATTAACAATATCCTTAGACGTTATATCTATAAAATGTAACAATAAACTACATCTTTCTATGTGACCAAGAAACCTTGTGCCTAAACCTTTTCCAAGATGGGCATCCTTAATCAACCCAGGAATGTCAGCAATTATAATTTGTTCAGACAAACTATTAATTACACCTAAATTTGGAAATAAAGTTGTAAATGGATATTTATCTATTTTAGGTTCTGCATTTGTGTTTTGAGAAAGAAAAGTTGATTTACCAGCATTAGGTAATCCTATGATGCCGACATCAGCAATAATCTTTAAATGTAACCAAACAATATTTTCAATTCCATCTTGGCCTTTATTTGCCAATCTTGGGGCCTGATTAGTAGAAGATTTAAATCTAGAGTTTCCCCAGCCACCATTTCCTCCAAAAAGAATCCTAAACCTCTGTTTATTGTTAATAATTTCAGTGATGATGTTTTTATTTTCTTCATCCAAAACTTGAGTTCCTAAAGGGACTTTAATAACTATGTCTGATCCATTCTTTCCAGTTCTATTTTTTCCCATGCCAGGTAATCCATTTTTAGCTTTAAAATGTTGTTGAAATTTAAAATCAATTAAGGTGTTTAAGTTATCACAACCTTCAATCCAAACATCACCACCATTACCTCCGTCACCTCCATCAGGACCACCAAATTCAACAAATTTTTCCTTTCTGAAACTTATACATCCAGAACCTCCATTACCTGATTTAATAAAAATTTTTGCCAGATCTAAGAATTTCATTAAATACCTTTTAATTAAATTTAAGATTTCTTTAGGATAGAATTAATATAATAAAAATATTAAGCTTAAAAAAGTTAATAAAGAAAGAAAAATAAAAAATGGTCTTTCATATCTTGTATTTGAAATAAAATTATTTATCAATGAACCACCATAACACCAAATGCAATGAAAGAAGAATTGAACTAATAAAAATATTATAGATACATATATTGTATTTTGTAATATATTGTATTCAGAAATGGTAAATGTAGAAAAACTAGCTGTAACCATTAACCAAGCTTTTGGATTTATTGGATGAATTATTAAACCATAAAAAAAGTTAGGTTTTATCTTATTATTTTTATCATTTAAAAAAGAAGCGAAAGAAAATTTATATATTAAAAAAAGAAAATAAGCAACTGAAATAAAATAAAAAAAACTTTTTACATTCTCAGAAATTGTAAATGAATATTGAATACCTAATCCTAAGGGCCATATTATAATCTGTTTAGATAGAACAACACCTACTAAAAAAGAAAATGAATTTCTAAAACTATAATTTGCTCCTACCGATAAAAGTAAAAGTGATGCAGGACCAGGACTACCAACCATCGCAATAGAAAAAAGAATAAAGGGTATAGTTTCCAAAATAAATTCGAATTAATATATTAAGTTATAACTGATATAAAAGTTCTTCCTTTAAAACCCTTATGAAATTTAACTTTTCCTGACTCAGTAGCAAAAATTGTATGATCTTTACCAAGACCAACATTGCTTGCAGGCCACCACTTAGTACCTCTTTGTCTCACAATTATATTACCTGGAACAACGACTTCACCACCAAACTTTTTAACACCAAGCCTTCTTCCAACTGAATCTCTTCCATTTCTGGAAGAACCTCCTGCTTTTTTATGTGCCATTTATTCTCTCTTCTTCTATCAAGTTTCTGTTTTAATATTATTTGTTTTATTTTTACTTGTTTTTACTACTTTTTTTTCTGTTGTTTTTTTTGGAGTTTTCGGTTTATCTTTTGTTGTATTTATAACTTTTTTTTCTACAGACTTTTTAAAAGTCTTTGAATCTTTATTATTTTCAGGTTTAGCTTTTAATTTAGCATCATTTTTATCAACTATTTTCTTTTTCTCTAAATTTTCTTTTCTCTTATTTTTAGATTTTTCTTTTAGTAAAAATGTATTAACGTCTAATTTTTTTTCAAAATTTACTTTTTCAGGTGAGTTTTCTAATATTTCAGTAATTTTTATAATTGTTTTGTTTTGACGGTGACCTTTTGTTCTCTGGGATGAATGTTTTCTTCTTCTCTTAACAAAAGAAATGACTTTTTTATCTTTGATTTGATTAACTACTTCTGCTTTTACAGCAGCGCCATCAACAAGAGGATTACCAATTTGAATTTTGTTCGAAGAAACTAAAAGAATTTGATTAAATTGAATAATATCTCCCGGAGTAGTATCAAGCTTTTCAACAAAAAGGATTTGGTCCTTTTCAACTTTATATTGTTTCCCTCCAGTTTGAAGAACAGCAAACATTATCAGCCCCGTCTCGTTTATAATAAGTATTGAATGCTTTTGATTTAAGTTGACATATTTGTCAAGTGATTTTAGCAAAAATTTAAATTAAAAATAATTAAAATTAACCATTTTTATTTAAAATATTAATAATATTTAGTTTTCTAATAATAATCTCTTTTATGGATTTGTTTATTTTTTTTGAAAAAGTTTCTAGCTCTTCAAAACAATTAATACATATTTCAATTTTTTTATGATGAAGATTAACAACTGTAGTAACTAAAGCTTCATCATAGTCAGGATGAGGATTTCTTTTTCTATCACAAAAGTTACATTTCGAATTTTCTTTATTATATGCAAATATTATTTTATTCATCTTTATTTGATAGATATTTTTTTAAAGTTAATCTTAAAACATTCGAAACATTTTTACTCATTGGCAATTTCTCTTCTAAAATATAATTTATATCATACCACTTTGCATCCTTTGCATCGTCACTTGGATATATTTCACCTTTAATGTAATTACAAAATACAGCAACTAATAAATAATGAAGATATATTTCACCACTTTCATTTTCAATAAATATATCCAAATTAGTTAAAAATTCTTTTGAATTAACAATTATTCCTGTTTCTTCGAGTGTTTCCCTTTCACAAGCATCAAAAATCTTTTCTCCAAATTTAAGATGCCCACCAGGATAACTCCAAAGGCCTGCGTCAGGGTTATTTTTTCTCTGGACTAATAAAACTAGATTATCTTTCAAAACGATAGAAATCACACCAATTTTCGGAACTAAATCTTTATCTTTTTTTCTCATTTATCACCTATGATTTAATTTAACAATAATAAATATAAATATTATTAATTTAAGATAGAATCTTTTACTATTTTGATATTATATTAAATAGTAAAAAATTTATAAAATGATTTTAGTTTAAAAAAACGGCCCCTTAGCTCAGCTGGATAGAGCATCTGACTTCGAATCAGAGTGTCGGGAGTTCGAATCTCTCAGGGGTCACCATGATTAATTTTTTGATACATAGTTAAAATAGATACTTTATGTAACAAATAGAAAAATTCTTTAAATGTCTTTAATATTAATTAAATATTATTGTTTAAATAAAAAATATCTGAAAAAAATCCAAATTATGTAAAAATTTAACTAAAAAATTTTAAAAGATATTTAAATAATAATTAGTTATTTAAGATAGAAAACTTTTTAAGATTTAAATATTTTAATTGTTTCTTATTCTATATTTTATTCTTAAGTAATTATTAATTTTAGGATTCGTATATCTCTATTTATGTCCTTGATAATTCTGTTAAATGTATTATTTGAATGTTATCAAAAAAAGGAAATGAAAAATTGTCTGAAAATATAAAAAACGAATTTAAATTTTTAAACCGTTCTGTTGAAACATTGGGTATATTTTATGGATTTTTTCTTATATTGTGGGGTATAGTAATTTCTTTTATTTCAGAAAGTAGTTCCCTTACCTCTTATATTCCTGCTTTTTTAGGCATTCCTATATTATTTTTTTGTTTTTTATCACTAAAATTTTCAAATTTAAAAAAAGCTCTGATGCACATTGTAGTTTTGATTAGTTTAATAATTTTTTTAGGTGGTTTAGATTTTTTAAGAGATATTTTTTCTTTTGAGACGAATATAAATCTTTACGTCTCTGCTTCAAAACTAATGATGCTAATTACTGGATTATTCTATCTATTTATTTGTATAAGTTCATTTAGACACAATAGAAAAAATAAAATTTAACTTCTATTTTTTTTAGTTATCATTTCCGCAACTTCTTTTTGATTATTAATTATATTTTTCTG
>MDTG01028705.1_pt1 | contig 25892 bp, 27 predicted proteins | sample 811421 | NCBI WGS metagenome assembly MDTG01 (sample SAMN05326645, study PRJNA326480) | marine metagenome | isolation source: seawater | place: Pacific Ocean: South East | collected 2011
ATATTTATTTTTTTATTATCTTTATCATAAAGATTTGAAACAAAATTAAATAAATTTTTTGCATAAAGATTTGAGGAAGATATGGGCAATTTATTTAAAATATTTTTTTCTCCCAAAATTTTTACTCCATTTTTATCAACAATTTTATCAACCTCAGTAAAAGCACTATTTCCTCCTTGAGAAGCAGCTAAATCGTATATTACAGATCCAGATTGCATATTATTTATCATATTTTCACTAATAATTAATGGAGCTTTTTTTCCAGGAACTAAAGCAGTGCATATAACTATATCAATTTTTTTTAAAGTTTCAGACAACAAATCCTGTTGTTTTTTTTTGAAATCCTCAGAAGCTTCTTTTGCATACCCTCCTTCTGTCTCAAGATTTTCAGCTCCTTCAACTGTAAGAAACTTGCCTCCCAAACTTTCTACTTGTTCTTTGGAGGCCATTCTTACATCTGTTGCAAAAACAATTGCACCCATTCTTTTTGCTGTAGCAACTGCTTGCAAACCTGCTACTCCAGCTCCTACAACCAAAACTTTTGCTGCTGGGATTGTTCCAGCTGCAGTCATCATCATTGGGATAGCTTTTTCAAAAAAAGCAAAAGCTTCTACTACCGCTTTATAACCAGCAAGATTCGCTTGGGAGGATAAAATATCCATAGATTGTGCACGAGTAATTCTTGGCAATAACTCAAGTGAAAAAATATTCATTTTTTTTGTCATTAATTTATTTATTTTTTCTTTATTTTCATGTGAACTGAATGATCCAATAAAAATATTTTGTTCTTTAAGAAAAGAAATTTTTTTTTCATCAATTAAATCAAATTGAATCATTATATCTGAATTTTGAATTATTTCAGTCTCATCTGAAATGATTTTTGCACCTAATGTCTCAAAAATTTTATCTTTAATGCCAAGATGTGATCCATAATCTTTTGCTAAATGTACCTCAAAACCCAAATTATTATATTTTTTTATTATTTCAGGTGTTACAGAAATTCTTCTTTCTTTGTCTTTATTTTCTAAAATAGAACCAATGATCATATTAATAAACTATAAAAGAAACAAAGCCATTAGTGTTAAAATAACAACTATCGAAATAGAGCCCCACAATACGAACTTCGTAAAAGTATTCCATACTTTTTTGTGGTTCTCGTTATCCATTTTACTTTTGCCTAGCTTTAAATTTAGGATTTTTTTTATTTATTATATAAACTCTTCCTCTTCTTCTCACAAGTTTAGAGTTAAGGTCTCTTGATTTTAATGACTTTAATGAACTTTTTATTTTCATAATTTTTCATGATCTTTTACTTATTTAAATATATTAGGTCAATAAAAGAATTGTTGCACTAGCATACAAAATACTGAATAATTTCATTAATGAAGTTTAGTATAATTATTAACACCCATGAACAATCAAAATTTATTTATGATTGTATAAAATCTTGTAAAAATCAACAAGCCTCGAGCTTCGAGGTTATTATTGTAGATACATCTAAATCTGCAATCAAAAAAAAAGAATTAATATCAAAAAAAATTAAATATTTTCATTTAGCTGAAAAAAATAAAAAGTTTCCAGTAATAAACCAAATGTATCAAATATTGTTTGGTTTTAAAAAATCAAAAGGAGAATTTATATGCCTAATTGATGGTGATGATAAATTTAATAAATTTAAAATTAAAAAATTATCAAATTTATTTAAATCAAAAAAACATTTTTTAAATCAAGATGTCCCAATTATTTTTTCAAATAAATATAAAAAAAAACAATATATAAAAAAATATAAAAATAACAATCTATTCAAAAAAACTTTTATTTACTGGCCACAAATTTTTGGCACAAGCTCTATAACTTGTCATAGACATATACTTAAAAGATTTTTTAGGGAGGGAAAACCATTCAATTGGGAGTTCCTAGCAATAGATACTAAGTTAGTTCTATTTTCATTAATTAAGTTTCAAATTGAAAATAAAATTGAAAATATTACTTTAAAAAGAAAACATAATAGAAACTTAGACAAAAAATTTTCTAATTTTTTTTCAAAATTTTTTTGGATAAGAAGAAATATGCAGCACGATTATTATTATTTTTTAGCTAAAAAAAAAGTATATAATTTAGATTATTTTATTACTAAGCTTGTAAATTTATTTATTTAGCCTGGCAACGTCCTACTCTTCCATGTCTTAAGACAAAGTACCATTGGCGCAGAAGGGCTTGACTGCCGAGTTCGGAATGGGATCGGGTATTACACCTTCGCAATAATCACCAGGCATGAGTTTTATATAAAAAAAAATTGAAAAAGCAATTAATAATTAACTATTATTTTCTATGAATTTTTCAACATAATCCCTTAATTTTCTTTTACCAAAGTACTTATACACTTTATTAGAGAGATTCATGTCCGTTAAAGCTGATGCATATCTCTCACCTGCTCTTCTGGGAAGATATTTTATTTTTTTTTTAAACAGTTTAGCAACCTCGTTAATTGTATAACTTTCTTTGTGTGAGATGCTATAATGTCTACAAAGATTTTTTTTCCACGCATGATAGCAAATATAAATTGTGTCATCTATATGTGTAAATCTTCTTGACTGCGTACCAGGTTTTACTACTGGTAAAGAATTATTCTTCTTATACATTTCTTCAAAAATACCTATAACTGTAGCCATATTTCCTTTTGATATCTGTCTAGGTCCATAAACATTGTAGAAATAAATAACTTCGTATTTAAAATTAAACCATTTTTTTAAATTTTCTAATAATTCTAAATTTTTTGATTTTGTAAATGCATAAGGAGATAAATTTTTATCTTTTCCACTATTTCCTAAAGATGCAGATGTAGCACTATAAATAAGTTTAATTTTATAAGTTAAACAAAAGTTAAAGACTGCATTTGTACCAATGGTATTTGAATTCAAGCATTTATCCATTTGGACAAAACTTTGATAAATTCTAGCAAATTCACCGAAATGAAAAATTGAATTTATTTTTTTTGGATTTTTTATAATAGAAAATATATTCTTTGTGTGAGATTTTATATATTTAATTCTTGAATTACCAATATGATTTTTTTTGGAACCAGAGCTATAATCATCTATAGAAATAATTTTATATTTCGTATTTTTAATTAAAAAATCAATAAGATTAGATCCTACAAAACCAGCTCCTCCAGTTACTATAATAGTATTTTTCACTTCAATTTTTATAGTTTTTAAGATTTTTATAATTTTTTAGAAAAGCTTTGTAGGTTATATCAAAACCTTCATTTAAAGATGTCTTATATTTCCATCCATATTTTTTTGCTAACTTAACATCTAAAACTTTTCTAAAAACACCGTCGGGTTTTCTTCTATCAAATTTAATTTTTACTTTTAAATTTAATTTTTTAATTAAAAATTTTACGTAATCTTTAATTCTCATTTCTTTTCCTGTACCAATATTGATTAAACTTTCCTTTGTTTTCTTTTTCATAAAATAAATACAAGCATCGGCTAAGTCATCAACAAAAATCAACTCTCTAAAAGATTTTCCCGTACCCCAAACCTCAAAAAATTTTTTTTTTTGGATTTTACACTCATGTGCTTTTTTAATCAGTGCAGGAAAAAAATGTGAATTTAAAGAATGATAATTATCATTAGGGCCATAAGCATTGGATGGCATTAAACATATATAATTAGTATTGTATTGTTTATTGTAAGCTTCACACATCTTAACTCCAGCTATCTTAGCCACGGCGTAAGGCTCATTAGTTTCTTCAAGCTTACCAGTAAGGAGGTACTTTTCTTTAATAGGTTGTTTGGAGTTTTTTGGATAAATACAGCTTGACCCAAGAAAAATAATTTTTTTTATTTTATTTTTAAAACCCGCATGAATAAGATTATTTTGAATTTGTAAATTTTCATAGATAAAATCTGCACCATGTATGTTGTTGTGATAAACACCTCCTACTCTAGCAGCAGCAATTATAAGAATATTAGGTTTTTTTTTACTTATAAATTTATACACAGCTTTCTGATTTAAGAGATCTAATTTTTTTTTTTCTATAGTGATGATATTTTTATAGTTCTTTTGCTTTAATTTTCTTAAAATTGCAGATCCAACAAGGCCCTTATGACCAGCTAAAAATATTTTCATGATCGAGAGATCTTATTAATTTCTAATTCTACCATCTCTGAAATCAGTTTGTCTAAGTTTATTTTTGGTTTCCAATTAAGTAATTTTCTTGCTCTTCTAGCATCTCCTAAAAGATTATTTACCTCTAAAGGCCTATAATATGTTTTACTACATGCTATTATTACTCTTCCATTTTCATCTATCGCTTTTTCGTTTATTCCTTTACCTTTCCAAGAAATTTTCATTTCTAATTTATTTGCAACTTTATTAATAAAATTTTTAACTGTATATTGCTTACCAGTTGCAATGACAAAATCTTGGGGTTTTTTTTGTTTTAACATTAACCACATTGCCTCTACATAATCTTTTGCATGACCCCAATCTCTTTTTGAATACAAATTTCCTAAATATAAAACTTTTTGTTCATCGTATTTTATTCTACACATTGCTTGTACAATTTTTTGAGTTACAAAAGTTTCTCCTCTCCTAGGACTTTCGTGATTGAATAAAATACCGTTACAAGCAAAAATGTTATATGCTTCTTTATAATTGATTGTAATCCAGTGAGCATATAATTTTGCAACACCGTATGGACTTGCTGGATGAAACGAAGTTTTTTCATTTTGAGGTGTTGTCTCATTTCTACCATAAAGTTCTGAAGTTCCAGCTTGGTAATATTTTGTTTTTTTTTCTAATTTATTGAATCTTATAGCTTCTAATATTCTCAAAGCTCCTAGAGCATCAGCATTAGCTGTATACTCTGGTGACTCAAAAGAAACTGCAACATGAGATTGTGCAGCTAAATTATATATCTCATCAGGTTTAATTTGATTTATTAATCTTGTGACCAATAAAGAGTCGGTTATATCACCATAATGTAATATAAAAGTTCTTTTTTTTAGATATGGATCTTGATAAATATGATCAATTCTACCTGTATTTATTGATGATGATCTTCTCTTAACCCCGTGAACAACATAATTTTTTTTTAACAAAAATTCTGCTAGATAAGATCCATCTTGTCCAGTAATACCAAAAATTAAAGCTATTTTTTTCATTTGATAAAAGAATAATTATTTTTTAATTCTTAAAAAGTACTTAACAATTTCAATAAGTATAAGCAATCCATCTTTTAAAGGATTAACTTTTTTTTTACCTCCAATTCTTTTCCTTTCATAACTAGATGTGCAAATATACTTGAAATTTAACATTTTTGATTTTATTGGTATTTCTACACAGATTCTAAAATCAGAATTCTGAAGATTTAGCTTTTTAAATGATGATGTTTTTCCCAAAATGTAGGTGTAAAGTATATCAGTAATATTTAGTTTAAATAAAAAGTTTCCTAAAAATGTAAAAAAATAATTTCCGACTAATGTTATAATGTCATCATCTTCACTTCCACCCTCTGGCTTTTGATACCTAGAGGCGTAGACTAAATCATTTTCTTCACATAATTTTTTCATTTGATCAAGATATTTAGGATCCATAGAACCATCAGCATTAATGATACAACAATATTCTGTTTTACAATTATTTATACCCTCAATTAAAGCATTTCCATATCCATTCTTATTCTGTTCATAAATTTCTATATTATTATAACTCTTTAAAACATTTTTAGTATCAAGGTCTTCTTTTTGCAAAACAATCATTTTTTTATATTTTAAACTTTCAATTTCCTTTAAAAAAGTTGGAAGTGACTCTGCTTCTTTCTTGGCTGGTATTATTAAGGTCAAATCAATCATAATAAAAATTTAATGTGATTTATTAAAGTAAATATATTCAAATGTCTTCCTAAATTTCATTTTAGATTTAAATACTTTTTTGAAATTATTTTTAATTAAATATTCATTAATATCACTTAAACTATAATCTTTAATAAGCATATCATGAAAATGATGTTCAAAATAAATATATTTGACATTTTTTAATAAATCTCCCAAGCCTTTTATAACATTAAAATCGTAACCTTCCGTATCGACTTTTAAAATATCAATTATTTTAATATTAAGATCTTTTAAAATATTATCTAATCTATCCATTTTAACTTTAACCAAATTGATTTTTTTATTGCTATCTTTAAAAGGATTTAAAAAAAAAAATTTTTTTTTATAATATTTAGATTTTTCATTTATCTTTATTATTGTAGATGATTGAGATTCATAATGATCCATAAAATCAATATTTTTTTTACTTTCCCCAAGTGCTAAATTAAACATTTTTAAATTTTTAAAATGCTTATTTTTTTCATGTAGTTTCTTATAATTTCTTACACTTGGTTCAAATGATAATATAGAATTTATAATAAAAGTTTCATTAAATAGTTTTATAGTTTCTCCATGATGAGCCCCAACGTCTACTAAAACAGATATATTATTTTGAAATTTGCTTTTAAAAAAATTTAAAACTTTTTTTTTATTTGGTTGATCAAAAAATGAAATTATAAAATGTAAAAAATTTATATACATATAATTTTGTTATTTATTATAAATTGAAATTGTAATAGTATTATTTATATGCCATTAGTAAGTGTAATAATACCATATTTTAATAAAAAAGAGTATATCTTGGAGTCTATCGAGTCTGTACTCAAACAGACTTTTAGTAATTTTGAAATTATTATAATTTATGACGATATTAAATTAGATGATTATCATTTTTTAAAAAATAATTTTAAAGATTTTAAAAATATCAAAATAGTTAAAAACTCGAAAAATTTTGGAGCTGGTATATCAAGAAACATTGGAATAGAAAATTCTACTGGTGAATTTATAGCATTTTTAGATGCAGACGATTTATGGTTACCAACCAAATTAGAGAAACAAATAAAATTTTTGAATGAGAATCAATACGAATTTACTTTTTGTAACTATAAAAAAAAATTTCTTAATAAAAATTTAATAGAAGTTAAAGCGTCAAAAGATATGTTAAATTATAATGATTTATTAAATTCATGTGAAATTGGGTTGTCTACAGTAATTTTAAAGAAAAAAATTATTGAAAAAAATCTATTCCCAAATTTAAAAACTCAGGAGGATTATGCTGCCTGGCTAAAAATTACAAAAAAAAATATAAATGCTTATAATAGTGGTGAAACACTTGTAATCTGGAATGAAGTAAAAGGGTCATTATCATCAAATTTATTACAAAAAATCTCTGATGGATTTAAAGTCTATTACATATACGAAAAATTTAATTTATTAAAATCATTTTATTTTTTATTGAGATTAAGTTTGTATTCCTTCAAAAGAAAATTTTAATTTTGAATTTTATAATAAAAATTATAGCTAATTTTTTTTTTACATAAAATATTTTCTTTTGAATTTTTATTTTCACATTTTGATAAATCGTAAAAACTATTTTTTTTTCTAATCTGCATTGTAAAGTAATTTTCCTTTACATTGTAGTAAGGGTTTTTTAAAAAATTATAATTATAAATATTAAATTCATCAATTAATCTATTAATATTTCTTGATGCAAAGATAATAATTACTAAACAAAAAATAATCTTTATTGAATTAATTTTATTTTTAAATTTATATTTTTGGTTTTCAAGCAATGCAGAAAATGGTAAAATAAGAATTAAATAAATTAAGACATAACCACCATATCTTAATGATGGGTGATTTGCGAACCATTCTATTAATAATATTAACAATATTAAATAAATTGATATGTATTTTTTTGAATTCTTTAATGAAAAATTTTTAAATTTAAAAAAAATTATCACCACTGCTATGGCAAAAATTACCCCAAATAAATAATCAGACATCTTGTTGAAAAAATAATTTTTAGTCCAGTTTGAAATCCAATTAAAATTATTTATATATTCTGAAAAATTTTCAACTCTATAAATTGGAGACGCACCAGCCTTTGACCATACTTCATACCATTCCATCGCTTCTAATACATTCTTTTTACCATAGCCCCAAAAAAAACTTTCTGGACATGTTATTGCAACTGGATAAACAAGACATCCAGACGATGCTACATTATGGACCAGCATTAATAAGAAAACTAATAAGCATAAGTAAATAATTGGAAACGCATTGATCATTTTTTTAAGCTCATAAATTTTAAAGAATTTTAAATATAAAAATATAAGTAAAATTGAATACAATATATAAAAAGATTTTAGTGTAACTATCAAAGTAAAAATTATAATTAATAATTCAAAGATATTTTTTTCCAAGATTTTTTTCTCCAAAACAACTAAAGATAACGCAATCGTTAAAAAAAATAAAATTTGGGCTGACCTATCAGTGCCATGTTCAGCTAATCTATAAAAAAAGATATTAACAAAAATTAAAAAGAAAATGTTTAAGAAAAAGGAAATATTTAAAAAACTATTTTTTTTATTTAAAAATATTTTTTCGAATAAAATAGTATTTACAAAGATAACTATACTTAATTGGCCAATTTGATAAAAAAAACTATCTGTAAGAAAAGTTTTAAATAAAGAGTGAAAATAAAATAAAGATGAGACATGATTAAAAGCTATATCAAATTTATTAATACCAAATTCAATTTTATTTTCAGTGAGATTTTCTATGAAACTTAAATGATAGTAAGAAAAATCATCATGACTTTTAAAATAAAATATTGAAAAAAAAGAAATTATATAAGCAAATAAAAAATATTTATTAACAAATTTTTTTTTCGATTTAATATAAAAGTATGAAAAAAGTATTATTCCTACAATTATAACGAGAACATTATGAAGATTGTTGTGTGGTACAAACAAATTTGTAAGATATGAAATAAAAATTAAGAAAAATATTCCAAATATTCCAATATATCCCAATGAAAGATGATTATAGCTGAATTTATTATATCTTGTAAATTTTTCAGAAAATAGCAATCCATAACCAATTAAAGATACTAATAAAAAAGTATACAATAAAATAAATTTAATTAATTCCATAATATCTAATCAAGCTTATACATTTAGCTTTTTTTTAAAAATCTGTAGATTAATAAGTAAAAAAAAATATTTAAAATCAATATATAAACTAAAAAATTAGAATTATAAATAAAGTTAAGCGATACAATAAAAATTATTAAGTTATAAGAATTTATTACTAACGAGGTCATCAAATGTGCAAATAAATTATTTAAAATATTAAATTTTTTTTTAATAAAAAAATAAATATATTGATGCAAGTGTAAAGCATCAGGTTTATAAGCTTTCATCTTTTTGTTTGATCTCCTAATAATTGAAAATAAAAGCTCAAAACACGGGTACCACAAAAAAATAATTATTATATAAGGAGAAATCTCAGCATTATTAAATGCAAAATTTATCAAGTAAAGACCAGTGAATAAAGATAACAAATATGCTCCAGAGTCACCTAAATATATAAGTCCAAATAAATTTAAAATTAAAATAAATATTAAAACAAAAATTAAATTTATTAAGAAGTCCTTATTTATACTTTCGTTCTCAGGAAACATGAAATAAATTAGCACATAGATAAGAAGATAATATTTAGTTAATAAGCCATTTAGACCATCTACAAAATTTCCTCCATTTATTAATACCATTAAACAAAAGGTAACAAAAAAAATATTAAAAAAATTGTTAGTTAAAAGCCTATCTACAAATTCAATTTTTGTTGAAACGATTTGAAAATCAAGAAGTGTAACAAAAAAGATTACTAATATTAATTGTAAAAAAAATCTTGATCCTGCATTATTCAACTTTTTAATGTCTGACATTAGTCCAATTAACAACATGAAAAGTAAAAAAATTAATAAATAAATTTCTTCTGAGATATAAATAAAATGATAAATAAAAAAAATTCCCAGGAGAATTCCTCCAATAGAATTGCTTTTTGATTTTGAAGAAAATCTTTTATGTTTCTCTAGTTTAAAATCAATTATTAAATTATTTTTTCTGCAGAAATAAAGTAATAAAGACCCTAAAATAGCAAAGATAAATAAAAAAGTTATATTCATATTTGAATTCTAATTTAAATCTAAAAGATTGTTTAAAGATTTATAATGATTAAACAATGTATAGTTTTTTGTTTTTTTTTTACATAACAGTATTTTTTCATATTTAATATTTTTTTTTTCTGACAAAAATATATTTATTTTATCAACAAGATCATTTTTATTGTTATTTTTATATAAATACCCACCTTTACCATGGCTTAAAAATTCTTGGGGACCATTAGGACAGTTTGAAGAAATAACATTTTTGCCACAATATGAAGCCTCAATCATTACTGCTCCTGGATCTTCCCATAATGATGATGAGATTAATGCTATAGAGTTGTTAATAATCGGATAAACATTTTTCATATGACCTAGTAAGAAAATATTATTTTGAAGATTGTTTGAATTTATAAATTTTGCCAATTTTTTTTTTTCCTCTCCATCACCAATTATGTATAAATATAAATCTTTTTTTTTAATTAAAACTTTTAAAAAAGCCTTTATTAACAAAATTTGATTTTTTTGACGTGTCAACCTACCAATATTTACAAAAAAAGGTTTATTAATATTTAAGTTATTTTTTTCTTTTACTTGTTTATGTATTTCTTTAATATTTATTATTGGATCATAAAGAATTTCTAACTTTTCCTCTAAAAATATATTTTGTTTAATTAAGTCATTTCTGGTTTCTTGAGATGGACAAGTAACTAGATAAATTTTTTTTGAAATTATTTTCCATAATAATTTTCTAAAAAATGTAAGTCTTGGCAAACCAGAAATTCTTAAAACAAATTTTGTATGAAACTTAAAAAATATTAATAAAAATAAAGGTACTACTGTAATTAAATGAATAATCAGAAAATCTGGCTTTTCATTTTTTAATACATTTTTAAGTTGATTAATTTTTAGAAAAAATATCAAAAAATAAATAATTCTTGACTTAAAAAAACCACTTATTGGTAAAAATTTTTTTAAACTCAGATTTGAAAATTTCAAAATTTCTACTCCATTTTGTTTCAAATACTCTTCATAATTAGTCCATTCTCCGACAATATCGAAAATTTTTACATTTACTCTATCTTTTTTAAATTTTTTTAACGAGATTGCTGAATTTATTACATTTTTAATAGTAGCTATATTTGATATGTGAGGGGACCAATAGCATATTTTTTTCATATTTTAATAATATATATATATTAAATTTTTCTATTTATATATTCTTTAAAAAAGTGAAAAAAAAAAAAATTATTATTTATCATCCTTATTCTTATATTGGTGGAGCTGATAACTCACTAAAAAGGCTTATAGAAAACTTAGATAAAAATAGATTTTCAGTAACATTTATTTCTTTGAATCAAAGCATACTAAAAAATCAATTAAAAAATGTTGAATTTATAAATCTTGATACAAAAAAAGCATTATTTTCATTATTTAGATTGAGAACAATAGTAAAAAAAATAGTTAATTTAAAAAAATTTGAAAAGGTTATAGTTTTATCAAATCAAAACTTTGCAAATATCATAGCTTTTTTTTCACTATTAGGTATTAAAAATATCAAAAAAATATTTGTAGATAGAAACCATTTAGATGAATTAAAGTTTTCAAGCACAATTTTTAAAAAAATTAAAAATACTGTAATCAAAATTTTGATCAGAATAACTTATGTATATGCTGATATGGTAATAGGAATAAGTAAGAAACTAAGTAGAGATCTGTCCAACTTTTGTAAAATAAAAGTTAAAACTATTTATAGTCCTGCTTATGATTTGTCGATTATTAAAAAGGCTTCAAAATTTATTCGAGTAAATAAAAAGTTTAAGTATATTGTTAATGTTTCAAGATTTACAAAAAGAAAAGATATCTATACTACTTTAAATGGATTTAATTTAGTTGCATCAAAAATTAAAAATTTAAAACTAATTTTGGTTGGCTATGGAAATGAATATAAAAACATAAAAAACTATATAGATAAATTGAATTTAAAGAATAAAGTAATAATTATTTATAACTGTAAAAATCCATATCCATATATAAAAAAATCCGATTTGTTAATCTTATCATCACATTACGAAGGTATGGGAAATGTTTTGGTTGAAGCAATAATTCTAAAAACACCAGTCATATCTTCAAATTGTAATTCAGGTCCATCTGAAATTCTTTTAAACGGTAAAGGAGGTGATCTTTTTAAAGTTTCTGATTACAAAGATCTTTCAAATAAAATTTTAAGACATTTTAAAAACAAAAAGCATCTTTTAAAAAAATTAAAATTTGCTCAAAAAAAACTTTATAGATTTGATATCAAAAGACATGCTAAAATTTATTCAAAAGTTTTTAATGAAATTTAAATTTTTATGAAAAAAAATTATTTAATATCAATTGTAACTGTTGTCAAAAACGGGGAAGGAACTATCGAGAAATGTATAAAGAGTATTTTAACTCAAAACTATCAGAACATTGAACATATTATCATAGATGGAAATTCAAAAGATAAAACTATGGAAATTATTAAAAAATATAAAAAAAATAATTTATTAATATTGTCAGAAAATGATGCTGGAATTTGGGATGCTATGAATAAAGGACTTAAACTTGCTAAAGGAGATATTATAGGTTTTTTAAACTGTGATGATTTTTATTACGAAAATTCATTAAAGATAGTAAATGATTATTTCAACAAATATAATATCGATTTCCTTTTCGGAACTGTAAAAAAATATAAACTTATGTATGGTTTCAATCCAAATATAATTAAATGGAGTTTTGGTTTTTATACATCTCATTCAGTTGGGTTCTTCATAAAGACAGAAAAACATAGAAAGGTTGGTCCTTATAATACTAAATATTTGAGTGGTGACTTAGATTTTTTTTATAAAATGATTGTGAACTTTAATTTAAAAGGAATGGCAACAAAAAAAGATGAAGTGTTAGGAGAATTTAGAAAAGGTGGTTTCTCATCAAAAGTTAATTATTTAGATCATTTACAAGATTTAAATAGAATTAGAATAGATAATAATCAAAATAAGTTTTTTGTATTTTTTTTATATTTTTTGAAAATTGTAAAAAAACCCATTAAGTTTCTTAATGGTTATTTGAATAAATTATAAACTCTTTAAAGTCTTTTTAAATTCTGTAAAACTAATATGATTTTTATCTCTTGAAGATAAAATAGGTTTTTTTGTTTTCCATTTAATTTTTAAATCTTTGTCATTAAATGCCAACCCACTTTCATTTTTGGCATCTCTATACTTTTCTAAATGATATAAAACTATAGACTTGGATGATAGACACTCATATCCATGGGCATAGTGGTCGGGAATAAAAAGCATATCTCCTGCATTTAAAATATAGTATTTTTTTTTTTCCAAAATTCTTAGAACTTTTTTTTAGATTTACTACGACATCTAAAATTTTACCATCTACTACATATATAAGTTTAGATTGCTTATTTTTAATTTGAAAATGTAGGCCCCTAATTACATTCTTTTTAGACTTGGCAATAGCAGTAAATAGAATATTTAAATTAAATTTTTTTTTCAGAAAAACTTCTTGAAAAAAACCTCTTTTATCAAAAAAAATCTTTTGGTTAATTTTTATGGGTAAACTAAGTTTTCTTAGGTCTATTTTATTTTTTTTCATTAATTAAAAAACTCTTTTATTTTTTGAGATATAAATATTATTTCTTTTTCAGAATGTTCTTCTGAAATTGGTAAACTTAAGATTTTATTTCCAAGTTTTTTGCTATTTTTAAGACTTTTTCCACTAGGGAAAAAATTAAGTTCGTTTAACATGTAAGGATAATGTATCATAGTATCAATACCTTTTTTTTTTAAATAAAGGATTAACCTATCTCTATTTTCTAATCTTATAACAAATTGGTGAAATGAATTTACATATCCATTATTTAATTTTGGCAAATATAAATTTTTTATTTTTGATAATTGATTAAAGTAAATTTTTGCTAATTTATTTCTTTTATTAATTACTTTTTTGTAACTTTGAAGTTTTAAATTTAAAATAGCTGCTTGAATACAATCCAGCCTTGAGTTTCTACCTACAAATTTATGATCATATTTTTTTAGTGCACCATGATTTCTTGCTCTTAAAGCATATTCATAAATTTTTTTTGATTGAGTAACTATTGCTCCACCATCACCAAAAGCTCCAAGATTTTTTCCTGGAAAAAAACTAAATGTTCCAACATCCCCAAAATTTCCTACATGAGTTTTGCCTATTCTTGCTCCATGAGCTTGTGCGCAATCTTCAATTACTTTGATTTTTTTTTTTTTACATATTTTTTTAATTTTATTCATATTAGATGGATAGCCATAAAGATGTACGGGTATTACTGCACTAGTATTGTTATTAATTTTTTTTTTTAGATCATCAATATTAATAGAATAATCATCTAAATTTATATCACAAAATTTTACCCGTAAATTATTACTTACAACTGCTTCGGCTGTTGAAATCCAAGTATTAACAGGAACTATAATCTCAGAATTCTTTTTTAAGTCTAAAGATTTAATTGCTATTTCTAGTGCATCTGTACCATTTCCTAAGGAAACACAATATTTCGATCCAACAAATTTTGAAAATCTATCTTCAAAATCTTTAATCAAATCACCACCAACGAAATTTGAACTTTCAATTGTTTTTTTAATAATCTGAAAAATTTTTTTTTTCTGAGGTACAAGTTTATACAGATTAGTAAATTTTACGTTTTTTTTCATATAATAAGTTTAATAGTTTTATAGTTTTAAACTCAATTTTGTAAACTAAATTTAGATATAACCTTTTTAAAGAATGATTTTTTTATTTTAGATTTTATAAAATCAATTATTATCTTGTTTTCTTTAAGAATTTTAGGGAATTTTTCTATTTTTTTCTCATATAAAAAACGTATATTTTTTTTTTTTTTAAAATTCACCTCATTAGTAGAAAAAGAATCCATTCCTATATTCAAAACTAATGAATTAACTGGATTTACACACAATCCATTTTTATTAAAAACTGAAGCATACCAAAATATTGCCCAACTATTTAATTTGCCCTCATTATTTCTTACGACTTGTGACCAAAAATTATAAGATCCATCTAAATTAAATTTTCTAATTTTTTCTTTAGTCCAGCTTTTAATTAGTTTTTCAGGATTTTTTTTATAAAATTTCCACCTATTTTTCCAAGTAGCCCAACCCCAACAATTCATATATCTGCTGAAAAAAACATCATTATTTATTACTGGAAATTTAAATTGATAATTCCATCCCGAAATATGCATGATTTTTTTTTTTATTTTCATACTTTGTTAAACATTTATTCATATATTCTAAAAAATTTTTATTTAAAATTAAATCATCCTCAATGATTATCGCCTTTTTTTTAATTTTTATTATTTGTGAAACACCAGTGGTAATATTTTTTGCAAGACCAAAATTATTTTTTCTATAATATATTTTTTTTCTTTTAAATCCTGAAATACTTTTTAAATAGTTTCTTACTTTTTCGATATGAACTTTTTCTGAAAAATTTCTAGGACCATCGGAAAAAATATATAATTCATGATCTTTGTAATTTCTATTTTCTTTTAAACTTTTAACTGTCTTTTTTAAAGTTGTATACCTTCGATGAGTAAACAGTAGAATCGGAGCTAGTTTAATTATATTATTTTTTTTTTTATTCATGTCTTTTTAATTTCAATTTTTTATAGCAAAATTATGATTTTTTTTAAATATATTGATATTTTTGATTAATTGACTATTTTAAAATTTCATTTATCCATGATTTTAAATGCAATTTGAATTAAATAAATTTCAAGATGAGGGTTACGCAGGACCTTATAATACTATAATGAACAAATTTAAAACAAAGTTTATTTATAATATTAAGAATAAACTTACGTTCTTTAATAAAAAATTTGTAAATAAATAAGAATAATTTTATGTTGTTTAAAATTAAGAAACTAAAAAATATTATAAATAATAATGGAACATTGGTACCAATATATTTAGACCAAATTAAAAATTTTAAAGTTAAAAGATTATTTATATTACATGGTAAAAAAAATATTGTAAGAGGTGATCATGCTCACAAAAAGTGTACACAAGTATTTATACCAATAAATGGTAAAATTAAATTAGAGATCACACATAAGAGGAATCATAAAATTCTCTTAAATTCAAAAAATAAAAAAATTGTGATAGTACCTCCATTACATTGGTGCAAAATCAATTTTGTAGAAAAAAAAAGCTCTTTATTAGTTTTGTGTGATGTAAAGTTTGCTGAAAAAGAGTACATAAGAAAATTCAAAAATTTCCTAAAATTTATAGAATAATGAATATATTAATTACTGGTGGTCTAGGGCATATAGGAACTAACTTTTTAGCAAATTCTCATAAACTTAAAAAAGTTAAAAATATCTATGTAATTGATAGAATTGAAAAAAGAATGTTAAATTTGGTCAATTTAAATTTAAAAAAAAAAATCATTTTTATTAACCAGGACTTGAGTAAAAAAAAAATTAAATTTTCAAATAAAACTAAAATTGATTTTGTTATACATCTTGCGTCTTTAACAAACGCAGCAGAAAGTATCAAAAAAAAAAGAATAGTTTACAAAAATAATCTTGAATGTTTTAAAAATGTTCTTAATTTTTGTAAAAGAAAAAAAATTAAATTAATACATATCTCTTCAACTAGTATTTATGGATCACAAGATTTATATGTTGATGAGCAATGTAAAGAAATTAAGCCACAAAGTCCTTACGCTGAAGTTAAATTACTTGAGGAAAGGATTTTAAGAAAAACAAAGACAAATTTTGACTACATATCATTGAGATTTGGAACTATAGTTGGGCCTTCAACGGGAATGCGATTTCATACAGCGGTCAATAAATTTTGCATGCAGGCATATTTAAATCGACCATTGCAAGTGTGGAAAACAGCTTTGTACCAGTATCGACCATATTTATCTATAAGAGATACATTTAAAACTTTTAAATTCTTTATTAAAAAAAAGAATTTTGATAGAGGTATTTACAACATTGTTTCAGAAAATATTACAGTAAATGATATTATTAAAAAAATTAATAAACACAAAAAAACTAAAATAAGATTAGTAAATGAAAAAATAATGAACCAACTATCATATAAAGTAAGTTCAGAAAAAGTAAAAAAAATTGGTTTAAATTTAAGTTCAAAAATACAAGAAGATATAACAAATACTTTTAAAATTTTAAAAAAAAAAAATAATTTAAATGAAATCTACATATTGCAAAATAACAAATAAAAAAACTCATAAAGTTATAAATTTTGGCAAAATGCCTATAGCTAATGGTTTTATTAAAAAAAAAGATTTAAATAATGAATTTTTTTTTAATTTAAGTGTATCGTTTTCTGAAAAAATTTCCTTGCTACAATTAGATGAGCATCCTCAACCGAAAATGATGTTTAACAGCAAATATCCATTTTATACTTCGAGTTCAAAATTTATGATTTCACATTTTAATAGCTATGCTAATTGGGCTAAAAAAAAATATATTAAAAAAAATAATAGTAAAATTATTGAAATTGGTTCAAATGATGGTACATTTTTAAAAAATTTTAAAAAACAAAACTTTGAACACCTGGGTTTTGAACCATCAAAAAATGTATCTGATTTAGCAAATAAAAATGGTGTAAATAGTATCCCAAAATTTTTTAATAGAAATAATCTAAATCGTACTGAAAATTTTTTAGGTAATACAGATATAATATTTGGGGCAAATGTAGTCTGCCATATACCAGATCTCATAGAATTTATTAAAACTGCAGATTTATTACTTAATGAAAATGGAAAAATAATTTTTGAGGAACCTTACTTAGGAGCAATGTACAAAAAAACATCTTATGATCAAATTTATGATGAACATATTTTTATTTTTTCAATAACCTCAATAAAAAAAATTTTTGATTTATTTGATTTTGAGTTAATTGATGCAATTTATCAACAAACTCATGGAGGATCTATGAGATATGTTCTTCAAAGAAAAAGGAAAGGAAATTCAAATAAGAAAATAAATAAACTTTTAGAGTATGAGAAGAGAGAAAATATAAATAGTTTAAAAGGTGCTTTAAAATTTAAAAATAATTGTGAACTATCTAAAGAAAAATTATTATCTAAAATTAAAAAAATTAGGAGAAAAGGTAAAAGAATTTGTGGTTATGGGGCTACATCGAAAAGCACTACTATTTTAAATTATTGCAATATTGGAACAGATTTTATCGACTGTATTTATGATACTACTCCAGATAAAATTGGTAAACTCTCTCCTGGTAAACATATACCAATACTGGATTATAGAAATTTTAAAAATGAAAATTATGAATATGCATTCTTATTTGCCTGGAATCATAAAAAGGAAATTGAAAAAAAAGAAAAAAATTTCTTAAAAAAAGGTGGTAAATGGATTACACATCTTTAAATAAGAAAATACTTATTACCGGATCAAACAGTAGATTCGCAAAAGCATTGAAAAAATCATTTCATGGAAAAAATATTATTTATACTGATCGAAGTACATTAAATATACTAGACCTAAAATCAATTGATCGTTGTCTTAACAAATATAAACCAAATTATCTCATTCACCTTGCATCCCTTTCAAGACCAATGATTGTTCACGAGGAAGATATAAATTCTAGTATTGATGCAAATATTATTGGAACAGCAAATGTAGTAAAGAAATGTTCAGATAAAAATATAAAATTAATATATTTTTCAACAAACTATATTTATCCTGGAAATAAAGGAAATTATTCAGAAAATGATCCTATTAATCCTGTAAATAATTATGCTTGGTCAAAATTAGGAGGGGAATCAAGTGTTAAACTATATAAAAATTCTTTAATTTTAAGATTAGCAATGACAGAATATCCTTTTATTCACGATAAAGCTTTTACTGATGCAAAAACGAACTTTATTTATAGAGAAGAGGTGATTAAAATTTTGCCCGGTTTATTAGATGAAACTGGCATTATAAATGTTGGATCGGATGTAACTGAAAGTTTTTACTCACTAGCAAAGAAAACAAAAAAAAATGTAAAACCAATAAGTGTAAAAAATGTTAAAAATTTTCCTAAAAATAGTTCAGTAAATATAAAAAAACTTGAAAATATTTTAAAAAAAAAAAATAAAAAAATCACCGATAGAAAAAATTTAGCTAAATCTTTTTATCAAAAAAAAGATGTTTTTCTAAACTCTGGTCCATCAGTTACTCAAATAGAACGTGAAATTGTAGACGATATGATGAGATTTGGGTGGGATGATTTTAGCTTTGTTGAAAAATTTGAACAAAATTTTGCAAAATATCACAGTAGGAAATATTGTTTAATGACACCATCAATAGGTATTGCTTTTTATTTGGCAATCAAGAGTGCCAATTTAAATAAAGGTGATGAAATAATTATTCCTGATTTTTCTAATACTAACTTTCTAAATCAAGTTATTAATTTGGGATTAAAACCTATTATAGCAGGTATAAATAATGATTTAGTTATTAACTTAGATTCACTTAAAAAATTAGTAAAGAAAAAAACTAAAGCAATTTTTTGTACAAATATTCATGGAAATTTCCCTAATTATAAAGAAATAAAAAAAATATTTAAAGATAAAAAAATTTTAATTTTTGAAGATGCTTCAGATGCCTTAGGTAATAAATTTCAAAACATAATAGCAGGAAAATTTGGTGAATTAAGTTTTCATGATTTTTCTAAAGATAAGACTATAACTTGTGGGGAAGGTGGTGCATTATTAACTGATAATAAATCTATATACCTAAAGGCAAAAAAAATAAGAGATTTTTATAATTCAGAATTAAATCAACACTACTCGTTATTATGTTTTGCACCATCAAATTTACAGGGAGCAATGATTTATGGACAATTTAAACGTTTAAATAATCTTAAAATTAAAAATCGATATATTTTTAATGAATATAATAATAATTTGAAGAATTTAGACCTAAAAGTTTTTGGTTCGAGAAAAATAATTATGGAAATAAAAAAAAGAAATAAATTAAAAGTATCCGCTTTAATAAATTTTCTTGAAAAATATAAAATTTACTGTGAGAGAATACAAAAACCATTCTCTTTTAAAAAATTTTTTAGAAAAAATAAAGAATTTTTATATTCAAATAATATTTATAATAATATGATAATTCTTCCTTCACATTATAATCTTAATTCCTCAGATATTTTATTTATTTGTGAAAAAATTAAGTTATTCCTAAAAAAAAATAATTATTAATTAAAAAAATTAAATCAACTCTAGACCTTTAGATAAATAAATTTTTTGTTTCCAGCCTAATTTTCTCATTTTTTGTTGATTAGCAAATCTTACAAGAGGTCCTGGATATTTTTTCTTATTATATTTAATTTTAATTTCTTTTTTATACTTTTTTTTAATTATCTCAATTATATCCTCAAGAGAGATAATCTCGTTTGAGCCTATATTAATTTTTTTAAAACTATTTTTTTTTTTTATTATAGTTTTTATCGCAGATAAAAAATCATCTATATGAAGCCAACTCCTTACTATTTTTTCTGAACCCCAAATAGAAATAGTTTTTTTTTTAATAACTTTTTTTTTCCATAAATTAATAATTGTTTTAGTATTTTTTCCATAAATTGAAAAAATTCTACATATTATATAATTTAACTTTTTATTAGAAATTTGCTGTAGATAGTTCTCAGTATATTTTTTGTATATCCATAGACACCATCATAACTAGTATTTTTTTTTACATTCTCCTCTTTAAATGAGTTATTAAAACTATTTTCTCCTTCTTTTAAGCTATACACAGCTGCTGAAGAGGCATAAACAAAGAGTTTAATTTTCTTTTTAATAGAGAAATCAATTATATTTTTATCTATTTTTATTCCCTCAAGAATTTTTTTTTTATTTCTACTGACTGATGATCTATCATTTTTAGGTCCTGCAAAATGAAGCAAAACATCATATTTGCTTTTAATTTTTACATCAGGGATTTTAAATAATAAATTGTGTTTAATATAATTCACATTCTTTCTTTTAACTTTAGATTTAATTTTGCTTTTATGTATACATAAAATTTTAAAATTTTTAAATTTTGAAAAATATTTAACTAAACTCAGACCTAGATAACCATTGGAACCTGTTATTATAATTTTATTAAAATTATTTCTATTAAACATTAGTTTCTAATTTTTTTAAGAACTCCAAATGGATTTAATGTTAAAAGGTACCTATTTTGGAAAGACAAGTCTTGTTTAAATTTTTTTCCATTTTTGGTTTTTAAAAATTTTTTTAGTGCTGTCATAGGATTATTATTTTTGAAATAATTCTTATTTTTACCGTGAGGATTTTTATTAAATAATTCTACATGTGTGTCACCACATATTAAATACGATCCTTTCCCAATTAATTTTGAGTAAATTTCTAACTCTTTAAATACATTTTTTTCTGAATGATCAGAGTCTAAATGAACTATTATTTTTTTTGATCTTCCAATTATAGATTTAATTTTATTTACAACTTTAGTTTCAGTTGAATATCCTTTTACTAATTTTATTTTATTTTTTAGTTTTGGGAACTTTTTTATTTTATTATAAATTTTATTTGGTAAGTAAGTATCAATTCCAATAACTTTTTTTCCACCTATTATGTTAAATATGGAAGAGTAATAAAGTAAAGACCCACTCCAAGCTACCCCGACTTCAATGAAATAATCTGGTTTTGAATTATAGATTAATTCTTGATGAATTATTAAATCTTGTGGTAATTGTAAGATTGGTTCATCAAACCATAATGTTTGATGAGCAACCCTCTTTTGAAGTGTTTTTTCTAAAAAAGATTTATACAATTTAAAAAATCTTTTTTTTTTAAATAAATTGTTACTTATTTTGTTGTTTTTTTTGAGAAAATTTTTTTTAGATATAATTTTGTTTTTCATTATTTATTATATACAGTTACAAAACTTATATAAATAAAAATATTTTACAAATCAAATAAAAGTATTTTTTTATTATTATGCACAATTTAACAATTTTTGCTGTAGCCTATAAACCTAAAAAAAAATTAATTGATCTTTTAGTAGAAAGATATAGTAAAATTTATCCAACAATTATTATTAATAACTCACTTGAAAGACTAGATGATGAATTTTATAAAATAAAAAACCTTAATGTTATAGATAATAAAGAAAATAGAGGAAATGGTGCTGGAATCAATGTTGGTTTGAAATCAATAACAACAAAATATGCTCTGTATTTAGATCTAGACTCTTATATAAGTTTAGGAAATTTATCTAAACTTTTAAGATATGCAAACTTGGTAAAAAATTTCGGTGTTCTCATACCAAATTCATCAAATAAATTAACACACAAAAAAATTTATAAAACCTGGAATCATGAAGGTTCTATTATGCTATTTAATTTAAAAGTTTTGAAAAATAAATTATTTGATGAAAAGTATTTTTTATATTTTGAAGAAATAGATTTTTTTTTAAATTGTCTTAAAAAAAATATAAATGTTTTTTTTGTCCCAAAAGTTATTTCGTCTCATGCAAGAGGCACCTCTATAATCGAAGATAATAAAATAAACGAATTGAGGGTGTGGCATTATTCTTGGTCGCAATTTTATTTCTATAGAAAAAACTTCAATTTTCTTTATGCAATGAAAAAAAGCTTACCAATTTTCTTAAAGAGCATTTTTATGATAATTCCTAATTTAATTAAAAAAGATTTCAAAGAGACAAAGTTAGGATTAGTTAGAATTTCTGGGTTTGCTAGTTCTTTTCTCTGTTTAAAGTCTTGGAAAAGGATTAATTAATTCTAAAACACTTAAATTTATTCAATTGCTAAAGTTGTTTGCCTATTTTTCGTTTCATGGGTTTCTATCAATTGAAAGTTAAAATACCATCTCCCCTTTTTTGATTTTATATCTAGCTTTTCATCTTTTAAGAAAACAGGGTCTACTCCATGTATTAAACCTGGAAAAAAAATAACAGAATCACCTTGACTAACCATTTTATCAATTAATTTTTTTTCTTTTTTTTTGTTTATTAAATAAAATCCTCCTCTATCATAATCTTTTCCATATTCAGAACCAAAGATACCGTGGTTAATTATACTTTTATTTATTGGATCAATGTGTTTGCTTATTTCTCCACCACCAATTGGGTAGTGGATTACGTGTAATCTTTCTACTACCTCGTTTTGAGGAGTGTTTTTAGTAATCTCTTCAGCTTTTAATCCATTAAGTATTTTTAATTTGTGATAAATTTTAAGAATTTCTTTATAAATATTAAGCTCATCTTTATTCCATGAAAAGAAATAAAAAGATCTATCAACAGTTTTATAACCACTAGATGTGTTATTTGATATATAATAACCATTTTTACAACCTTCTAAAATTTTTGGGCTAATTGGTGAATTCTCTGAATAAAATTTTTGCATTTTATCAATTGAAGATTCTATAAAATCTTTTTTTAAAGTATTTCGTAAAATAAAAATATCACCATCAAATAGCTTGTCTACACACTCTAAAACAAATTTAAAGTCCAAAAGTTTTTTAGAAAATTCGTTAAAATCTATCTCAATTACATTGTTGAAAAATCTGTTTATTTCACGTTTTTTATATAGGTTGATTTTTTTTTTAATTTGCTCAATCATTTGGAAATTTATATTATAGTTTAATTAAATGTCAAAAAAATCTTTCAGACAAATATGAAAAAAGTTCTAATTTCTATTCTACTAACTTTAATTACAATAATTTCTTTTAACTATTTTGTAGATTCATCGGGAAGATATTACACCAAAAAAAAAATTATTAAAAAAAGTCTTTATGAATTAGAACAAAATAATTACTTTTATGCGACGCAGAATTTTTTCGAAAGGTTGCTTAAAAAAGAATTAATTAAAAAAAACAAAAATAATAATATAGAAATAGTTATTTGTGGTAGCTCAAGAGCAGCAATAATGAATGAAAAAATAATAGGAAATAGTAATTTTTTAAATCTCGCATTTTCATTTTCAACTTTATTTGATAGTTTAATTATGTGCGATTATGCATATAGCAAATTAAGATCTAATAAAATGATAATTGTATTAGATTATTATTATTTTATTGATTTAGATAATAAGCATTTTAAATATGAATGGATATCCCTTTTTCAGGATAAGAAATTTAAAGATTATAAAAAAAAACTAAGTACAAAAACTTATTTATATTATATTACAAATTATTATTTTTCCCTGTTTAAAAATTTACTGTCCTATGATCTTTTAAAAGAAAATGTAATTAAATTATATGATAAAAATAAGGAAAATAAAAATTTTTTAAAAATAAACTCAAATGGATCATTTGAAATCAATTTTGATTCAAATTCACAAATTAATTTAAAAGATAAACAAAGATATGCAGAAAATCATCTAAAATTTGCTAAAACTATAAATCAAGAGAACTTATTATTTTTTGAAAAATATTTAGAAAAGAATAAAAAAAATATAGAAATTTATTTATTACCCTACTCACCAATTTACTATAAAACATTAAAAAAAAGTAAAGTGATTACTGAACTTAACAATAAAATCGAGGAAATAAGTAAAAAAAATAAAATTAAAATACTTGGTAGCTATAATCCAAATGATTTTTTTTGTGATGAAAAGAACTTTTCAGATGCGGTACATCCAGATATAAAATGTTTGACAAAAATCAAATAGCTTTATTTTCTAAATATTTATTAATATTTCTTACTGATCTTAATTCCTCAAGAGTATTTGTATCAATTTTAATTTTAAATTTTTTTTCGATTTCAAGTATAACCCTTACGTGCGCTATGCTATCCCATTTTGGTTCATTTTCTGAATTCGTTTCAGAAGACAAATTCTTTACAGGAATAATTAAAACTTCTGAAAGAATTTGAATTATTTTTTTTGAGTATTTCATTGCATTAAATTTTACTTAAAATTATTATAATTGATTTATAATTTTTTACTAATATTTTAATAAGATTAATATGATTTTTAGTTCTTTTGAATTTATTTTTTTATTTTTTCCTGCTGTATTAATATTTTATTTTTTAACAGCTAATTTTGGTAAAAATATTTCTATATTAATATTGATAATATTTTCATTTATTTTCTATTATATTGCTGCAAAAGAGTGGTTACCTTTGATTATTTGTAGTTTAATATTCAATAGTTTAATATCTTTTTTTGTAAAACAAAAAAAAATTCTTTTTTTTGCAATTATAATTAATCTGTTAATTATTTTTGTTTATAAATATAATGTAATTGGTTTAAGTATTTCAAATTATTCGTTTGAGAATATTATAATACCTCTAGGGATCTCATTCTATACATTTAATCAGATTGTATTTTTGTTAGATATTTATAATAATAAGATTACTAAACCAAAAATAAGATATTTTACTTTTTTAATTATTTTTTTTCCACACCTAATAGCTGGACCTTTTTTAAGATATAACAACATTATAGATCAGTTTAAAAATAAATTTAAAATGCCTTTTTCAAAGGAAAAAATTAAATTTGGCTTATTTATTTTTATTATTGGTCTGGGAAAAAAAATTATTATCGCAGACTCTTTGGGTATTTATGTTGATGCGCTACACTATTCTCTTAAACTCGGTCATTTACCCACTTTTTTTCAATCTTGGCTTGGCACAGTTTCTTTCTCGCTTCAGCTTTATTTTGACTTTTCAGGCTATTCTGACATGGCTATAGGTTTGGCGCTAATACTAGGAATTGTTCTTCCAATAAATTTTAATTCACCATTTAAAACAACTAATATTATTGAAT
>MDTG01253533.1_pt1 | contig 25892 bp, 22 predicted proteins | sample 811421 | NCBI WGS metagenome assembly MDTG01 (sample SAMN05326645, study PRJNA326480) | marine metagenome | isolation source: seawater | place: Pacific Ocean: South East | collected 2011
ATTCTTTAAGCTAAGAATCCAATTCTTTTACATAACTTTGGCATCTTTTAATTCAAGATGTTTAAAAAAGAATCTACAAATTTTTGGGACACACTAGCAAGAATAATTCTTAGAAACCGGATTTTAATTCTTTGCCTTCTGACTCTTTTTACACTCCTGATGATTTCGCAATGGAAGAATATGAAATTTAGTTTTACTGAAGCAAATTTGCTGCCAGATAAACACCCTGTTAATGTTGAATATAATAAGTTTTTGAAGGTTTTTGGAGAGGAAGGTAATGTAATTGTATTAGCAATAAAAGATAAAAATCTCTATTCAATAGATAAAATTAATGCTTGGAATAACTTATCCAAATCGCTGAGTAAAAATAAAAATATTGAAAACATTATCTCACTTCAAAATCTAAAAAATTTAATTAGAAATGATATCACTAAGCAATTTGATTTTACTCCGCTAATTAAAGATTCAATCAAGTCCAGCGAAGAACTTATTAAGCTAAAAAGTACCATTAATGATGAATTACCGTTCTACAAAAACATGGTTTTTAGTGAAAACCGTGACGCTATTCGATCTATACTATTCTTAAAAAAAGCTGTTGTTAATACATCTAAAAGAAAAGATTTTGTGTTGAACAATTTAATCCCAAAAATTGAAAAATTTGAGAAAAAAACTGGAATGAATGTTCGTGTATCTGGGATGCCTTACATAAGAACGATGAACTCAAAAAATATCATTTCCGAAATTGAAATATTTATAATTGCGGCTGTTTCAATAACCTCATTGATTTTTTTCTTCTTTTTTCGCTCTGTAAGAGCTACACTTATTTCGATGTTTGTTGTTGTAATTGGAGTTATGTGGACTTTTGGAATCTTAGGGGCTTTAAGATATGAAATTACTGTTCTTTCCGCCTTAATTCCGCCAGTAATAATTGTTATAGGAGTACCAAATTGTATTTTTCTAATCAATAAATATCAGCTCGAATTTATTAATCACGGAAACAAGATTAAATCATTACAGAGAATGATTGCTAAAATTGGTAATGCTACACTAATAACAAACTCAACAACTGCTTTGGGCTTTGCCACTTTTATTATAACAAAAAGTAAATTATTAACAGAGTTTGGTACGGTAGCTTCCTTAAGTATAATGGCTGTTTTTATACTTTCAATACTTATTATTCCAATTATCTACAGCTATTTGCCGCGACCAAAAGAAATACATCTTGAACACCTTAAAAAAAAATGGGTAAAGAGCTTGGGTGATTGGATTGAAAATGCAGTTATAAATAAAAACATTAAAATTTATACTACATCTATCCTACTTACACTTTTTGCTATTGCTGGATTGTCACTAATTAAAACCTCTGGAAGTCTACTTGAAGATATGCCCAAAAATGCTGCATTCTACAAAGACATAGAATTTTATGAAAAGGAATTCAAAGGCATAATGCCAATTGAAATTGTAATAAAGACAAACAAGCCTGGAGGTATACTTAGATCCTCTGCTTTAAGAAAAATGAATACTTTAGAAAAAGTTATAAAGGAAATTCCACAATTATCTGAGCCGATTTCAGTAGTTAGTATTGCAAAATACTTCCGTCAAGCTTACTGGGGTGGTGATTCAAAATACTACTCATTACCTACAAAACTTGAAGGTTTCGGAATGAATTCATATGTAAAGCGGTCCAAATCAAACTTGAGCTTAGTAAAAAATTATGTAGACTCAACCGGGCAATATGCAAGAATCACTACTTATATTAAAAATTCTGGAATTGATCAAATGGATCAAATTGAAGGAATACTTAGTGATAAAATATCTGAATTATTTGATAATGAAAACTATGAAGTTTTAATTACTGGTAAGGCGTATATTTTTGAAAAAGGAACAAGGTTCCTTATTAAGAATCTAGTTCTTTCTCTTGGTCTTGCCATTTTACTAATCTCGATATTTATGGCCTACATGTTTCGTTCACTTAAAATGATTCTTATATCATTAGTCCCTAATTTAATTCCTCTATTAATAACCGCAGGGATAATGGGGTTTTTTGGAGTTTCAATTAAGCCCTCAACTGTGCTAGTATTTAGTATAGCCTTCGGAATCTCAGTCGATGATACAATCCATTTTCTGGCAAAATACCGCCAGGAACTTATCTCCAATTCGTGGCATACAAAAAAATCTGTTTTAAATGCACTTAGAGAAACTGGAATAAGTATGTTTTACACATCTGTTGTTTTATTTTTTGGCTTTTCAGTATTTATAACGTCTGATTATGGAGGTACTGTAGCACTTGGAGCACTAATTTCTGGAACTCTTTTATTAGCTATGTTAGCAAACTTATTACTACTACCAAAATTGCTTATTTCTCTAAGAAATGGAGTTAATAATTAAAATTTTTCAAAAAAACTTTAATAAAAATCAAGTTCAGTTGACCAAAAAAGAATAAGACGAAGAAACAATAATACTAAAGTTTTATATTTGTACTTATTCTGTTTATGATGTATACTACAATAGCCAAACTATTAGAAGGAAAAATAAAAAACCCCTCTGTTCAAGTCAAAGGTTGGGTGAAATCGTTCAGGGCCAAGAGGTTTGTCTCACTAAATGATGGATCATGTTTGAGAGATATCCAATGTGTAATAGATTTTGAGAAAACGGATTCTGTACTAATAGAAAAGATTAATGTAGGAGCTGCATTATGTATAGACGGAAAATTAATCAAAAGTCAGGGTGAAGGCCAAGAGTTTGAAATAAAAGTCTCAAATATTGAAATATTAGGCGAAGCTGACCCCCTGAAAATTTCTAAGACAATTTTACAACCCAAAAAACACTCTCTTGAATTTTTAAGAGAGCAGGCTCATTTACGTTCAAGAACAAAAACTTTCGGAGCAGTAATGCGACTACGATCATCGCTTTCTTTTGCAATTCACAAATATTTTAATGAAAATGGATTTTACAACATGCACAGTCCTATTATCACAGGTACGGATGCAGAAGGGGCTGGCGAAATGTTTAGAGTGACTACATTGGATGTAAAAAAAGAATTTTGCTCAGACGATAATAAAGTTGATTTTAGCAAGGACTTTTTTGGTAAAGAAACCAATCTAACTGTGTCGGGTCAACTTGAAGCTGAGACGTATGCAATGGGGCTCGGGAAAGTATATACATTTGGCCCCACATTCAGAGCTGAAAATTCAAATACCTCTAGACATCTAGCTGAGTTTTGGATGATTGAGCCAGAAGTCGCCTTTATGGACTTGAATGGTAACATGAAACTAGCTGAAGATTTTCTAAAGACTGTAATTAAATCTGTTATCAAAACCAATAAAAATGACTTAGATTTTCTTGAAAAACGCCTTGTTCAGGAAGAAAAAAGAAAACCTGAAAATGAGAGAAATCCAATGTTATTAATAGAAAAATTAAGATTTGTTGTAGACAACAGTTTCAAGCGTATCAGTTACAGCGAGGCTTTTGAAATCTTGAAAAAATCAAAACCAAACAAAAAGAAAAAATTTAAATACCTGATTGATAAATGGGGGGCTGATTTTCAAAGTGAACATGAGCGGTTTTTAGTTGAAAAGCACTTTAAATCACCTGTTATTGTCTATGATTACCCTGAAAAAATTAAGGCATTCTACATGCGTCTAAATGAAGACGGAAAAACAGTCCGTGCAATGGACATTTTGTTCCCTGGTATAGGAGAAATTGTTGGGGGATCGCAAAGAGAGGAGAGACTAGATGTCCTAAAAAATAAAATGGCTGCGTCTGGGATAAGCGAAAAGGAGCTGTGGTGGTATCTTGATTTAAGAACTTATGGTACAGCTGTTCACTCAGGATTTGGACTAGGATTTGAGCGACTTGTAATGTTTGTCACGGGAATGAACAATATAAGAGATGTGATTCCTTACCCAAGAACACCAAATAATGCTGAATTTTAACAGATTTATATGAAAGTTAAATGATGAAATTAGAAAACAATAATTTATTTCAGATTTTATAATTTTAAACAAAAAAATAATGCTAAGGCAATATTTAAACTTAAAGCTCTCACAAAAACTATCTCCACAGCAAATACAATTGATGAAGTTGATCCAGTTACCTACTCAAGCATTTGAAGAGCGAATTAAGCAAGAGTTGGAAGAAAATTTAGCCTTAGAAAGCGGTAACGAAGTAGTAGACGAATTGCTTGCTAGTGATGACTTTGAGGAAAATGAAAGCATTCAAAACGAAGAGATTAATATTGATGATTATCTTAGTGATGACGAAGTTCCTGACTATAGATTAAATTTTAATAATTACAGTCCTGATGAAAAAGACAAGTCAATCCCATATGCGTCTGGTAAATCATTTACGCAATACCTTACAGACCAGTTGAATACCTTCCGCCTTGAAGACAATTCATATATAATTGCAAGATTTCTTATTGGAAGTATTGATGAAAGTGGTTACATAAGAAGAACTATATTAGATATAATTGATGATTTAGCATTTACTGAAAATATTAATGCAAGTGCTGAAAAAATTAAAAAAGTCCTAGAGATAGTTCAACAACTCGACCCAGCTGGGGTCGGTGCGACTAACCTTAGAGAGTGTCTGTTAATTCAAATTAAAAGAAAAAAAGAATCGACAAATACAGCTTTAGCTACGAAAATCCTTGAAAAAGCATTCGAGCAATTTTCAAAAAAACACTACTCTAAATTGATTAAAAAGTTCAATATTAGCGAAGAAGAGCTTAAGTTAGCAATTCAAGAAATAGAACGCCTAAATCCTAAGCCAGGAAGCTCATTTTCCAGCAACTTAAAATCAATTGAACATGTAGTCCCCGACTTTACAATTACAATTAATGACGGAGAATTAAGACTAGTAATTAATTCAAGAAACGCACCAAAACTTCAAGTCTCAAAATCTTACAGCGAAATGCTGTTAGGTTACAAAGAAGCTAAGAAGAAATCAAAACAACAAAAAGAAACAGTTCAGTTTATTAAACAAAAACTAGATTCAGCAAAATGGTTTATTGACGCAGTGCAGCAAAGACAAGAAACTCTATATGTGACAATGAGCGCAATTATGCAATATCAAAAGCAATATTTATTAACCGGTGACGAAGAGCAGTTGCGCCCTATGATACTAAAAGACATAGCTGATGAAATAAACATGGATGTGTCTACTATTTCAAGGGTTGCCAATAGTAAATATGTGAATACGCCATATGGGACTAAACTTATTAAAGAATTTTTTAGCGAATCAATGACTAATGATCAAGGAGAAGAAGTCTCAACCAAAGAAATAAAAAGTATTCTTAAATCGGTAATTGGTAATGAAAACAAGAAAAAGCCACTAACTGACGATAAATTATCTAAAATCTTAAAGGATAAAGGATACCCAATTGCGAGAAGAACAATTGCCAAATATCGTGAACAATTGGGCTTGCCTGTTGCCCGTCTAAGGAAAGAAATTTAAGTTATACTTTCTTAATAACATTGGTTACAATACCCCATATCACAAAATCATTTTCCTTTGTTATCTTAATTGCTTCATAATTTTTATTTTCCGGTTTTAACCATACGTCACCGTTTTTTACAATCAAACGTTTTACAGTAAATTCTCCATCTAAATAGCAAACAGCGATCCTATTGTGCTCTGGGTTAAGACTCCTGTCAATTATTAATAAATCATTATCGCTTAACCCCGCATCAATCATGGATTGACCACTAACTCTTGCAAAAAAAGTAGCCTCCTTGTTCTTAATCAGTTCATTGTCCAAAGATAGTCGCTCCTGTTTAAAATCATCCGCGGGCGAAGGAAATCCTGCTGATATACCGGACTCAAAATAAATTGCGCCACTGTCACTTAATGGGTTCTTTGGAAAAAAAAATATTAACTTTTGGTTCTGCTCATTTAGCATTTTACTGAAATTATATCATTCAAATTAGTTGTATAACGAGGAGATAAACGCTGCTGACGCATTTTCCAAGTCCTGCTTAAATCCTGGCTACCTAACTTTAATTTTGTGTTGCCATATTTCTTATTCAAAAAATCTATGGTAGACATAAGTGGCTTGTGGCGAGGATCTTCATGATCAAACATTTCTAATTGTCGATTGTAAGTAGGAACAATACCCATCAAAATAACGCCCGCTTTTTTATAAAAAACACCTTGCTTATAAATAGATTCAATTGCAGAGACTGCACTTGAGCTGATTACCAAACTCGAATCAGTTGGAAAAGGAAAAGCAACTGTTTTACTAACGCGATACTTAATACCCTGATTTATAAAACGATTACTTCTTAAAAAAACAAGTAACATATAACAACTTGAGTCTTGCCTTCTTAGTTTTTCAGCACAAATACTAGCGAATGTGGAAATACGCTCTTTTAAATCATCCAAGTGCATTAAATTTTCTTCAAAACTACGCGTAGTTGCAATCATTCGCTTACTTTTAACCTTCTCCATTTCTATCTTAGAAATACCCTCCAAATCCTTCTTTAGCCTCCATTCATTTATAGAAAATTTCTGCCGTAACCAAGCATCTGAAAACTGTATAAAATCATACGCTGTTTTACAGCCTTTCTGTCTCAGCCTCGCAGACAAAGCAATACCGATACCCCAAACCTTATCAATAGGCGTCCACTTCAGTGCCTTCAATCGTTTTTCCTCCGTATCAATCACGTAGATTCCTGCTGTGATCTCTGGAAATTTTCGCGCAATTTTGTTGGCAACTTTAGAAAGCGCTTTAGTTGGAGCTATGCCCACACATGTTGGAATACCTGTCCACTTTAAAATACACTCTCTAATGGTGTTGGCATAGGATTCTAAATCGTAATTTTCGAATCCCTCTAGCCTAAGAAAAGCTTCATCAATACTATAAATTTCTACATCGGGTGTAAATCTCTCAAGTATCTTCATAACACGCCTACTCATGTCTCCATAAAGGGGATAATTTGAAGAAAAAACCTGGACTTTGTAAAGTTCAAAGAAACTTTTATATTTAAATGCAGGCGCGCCCATTGGCAACCCTAGAGCTTTCGCTTCATCACTTCGAGAAATTACACAGCCATCATTATTAGATAAAATTGCAATAGGCTTATCTCTTAAACTTGGATTAAAAACCCGCTCACAAGAAGCATAAAAATTATTACAATCAACTAACGCATACATATTTTAAAGATAATGCATTTACATTCTTTTCTAAAAAAAAAACCACCTTATTTTAAATTAAAAAATTATACATAAAAAAGATAATTTAATTCTTTTTCTGTGGGGAATTAATGGATTTATATAACTTTGAAAACGATTATAAAATAGTTAGTCTTATGAGAATTAAATTTGCTGTGTTAGTTATGATAATATTTTCACCAACTCAATACAGCCTAAGTCAAAACATTGAACCGCTAGACTCAATTACTATTCAATCTACAAGAATTGATTTACCATTCAAAGAAAGCTCAAGAACAATAAGCATAATTACGGAAGAAGATATTAAAAGTAGTCCTGCGATGAACTTGGCTGAACTTTTACAACAAGAAGCAGGAATAGATGTAAGAAGGCAGGGAGTATTTGGAATGCAATCGGACCTGTATATAAGAGGTGGTAGTTTTGATCAGACACTGATACTGATCGATGGTATAAAAGTTGAAGATCCACAGACAGGGCATCACAATTTAAACATTGCATTACCATTAGAGCTTATCAAACAGATTGAAATAATCAAAGGACCAGCTGCAAGAATATTTGGTCAAAATGCATTTACTGGGGCCATTAATATTGTAACAAAATCCACCACAAAACTTAAAAGTAGCGCAGGATTTCAGCTTGGATCATATAATCAACAACACGCTGAGGCCACACTAACAAAGAAAATGAGCAATAAGTCAGTAATTGGCCACGCTTCTGTTAATAGTTCAGAAGGTTATCGCTACAACACTGATTTTAATAATCAAAATTACTTTTTGAAAAGTAGTTTTGACTCAGATCGTTTACCCATGAAATTATTAGCTACTTTTTCAGAAAGAAAATTTGGTGGTAACCAATTCTACGCAATAGATGCTAGGGATCAGTATGAAGAAACGCAAAGTAGCTTAATTGGCTTCTCAAGTATGTGGAGTAATGGAAATATCAAAATTCGTCCACAAATTTACTGGAAAAGAAATCAAGATATGTACTTATACATTAGAAGTAATCCTGCGGTTTATAGAAACTTACATATTTCAAACAAAATCGGAGGACAGGTTAATGCCTCATTGAATTCAAGCATTGGAGTTACTGGTTTTGGTATTGACCTTTCTAAAATTGACTTCGTAAGTAATAGATTGGGTAACCACAGCAGGTGGATGGGGAATTTATTTTTAGAACACCAATTTAAATTATTGAAAAATAAACTTGATATTACTCCTGGAGTTTCTCTTAATTATATGACTGAGTTTGACTTAAATGTATTCCCTGGAATCGATGTTGGATATTATTTTAATAAAAATTTTAATATTTACTTTAATATGGGCTACACCTATCGAATCCCAACCTACAATGATCTATTTTACGTGGGAAGTAGAGATATTGGAAATGAAAATTTGGTGCCAGAAGAGGCGCTTTCTGAAGAAATTGGCCTAAAGTTTTTTGGCAACAGCATGATAGCATCGATAGCTTTTTTTAATAGAGATTCAGATAATTTAATTGATTATACAAAAGAAAACGAAGAAGATAAATGGAAATCAAATAATCTGAAAAGTATGAATACAAAAGGAATTGAATTTCAATTTTCTAAAAAATTTGAACTTGGACCAAACACTCAAAAAATTAGTTTTGGCTACACATATCTAAATGAAAAGCTTGGAGAACAAAGAGCAAACTATTCTAAATATATCCTAAATGCTTTAACTCATCACCTGGTTGGACAATTAAAAACTCAATTCTTAAAAAATCTAACTCATAACATTATATACAAATTTGCTGACAGAGCATCTGGAGAAAGCTACCATATTATTGATGCACAAATAAAATTTAAATTAAACAAATTAGAGTTGTCAATTATTGGTAATAACTTATTTAATTCAACTTATATGGAGACTGGAATAGTGCCAATGCCCAAAGGAAATATTCTTTTTGGCTTAAAAACTATATTGTAAACTTAGTTATCCCTTTTTAAAAATCTCATTTAACTTGTCATAAACTAAAGTCGTTTCCCATCCCCTGTATATGAGATAGTCTGCTAATTGTTTTCTGTTTTTTAAAACTGAACCAGAATTAATAATAGAAGCTTTTTTATTTGCCAACTCATCAAAGGTTCTTTTGTAATCAAAGTCTGAAATTTGATCAAGTGCTAACGAAATTAAATTAGAGGTTACCCCTTTTCTTCTAAGTTCGGCTTTTAAACGCCTTTTCCCCCACTTTTTTAACTTAAATTTTCCCCTCGCGTAATTAAAAGCAAACCGCTGTTCATTTAAGTAATCTTCTTCTATTAATGAGATAATTATTTTGTTAACTACTTCAGGGATCATTGACATCTCCTTAAGCTTTTTCTCAACCTCCATATGACTCCGATCCTGATATATGCAATATTTTTGAAGACTAATCAAAGCTTCTTCATATGTGTATGTCTTTTTCTTATAATTCATCAATTTTTATAAGAAATTGAAAAAATAAAATTGGAGCCAGGAGCGCTAATACCTGAAGCGAATGGACGATATCCTTGATTTAAAATATTTTCAATTGACCCTACTAATGAAATAGTATCGCTAAACTTATATTTAGTTCTAATATTTAATGTATACCACGAAGGGGCATATGGCCTGCCCTGGGTATCTTGAGCAAATAAATGACTAGAAAGCTCGTTAGAGATTTCATCTGTATCAAGACTACCGCTAAAGTTTACAAATGCATCGAAAGTTAGTTTATCATTATTCCAAACGATGTGAGCATTGCCGAATGTTGGAACTACGTGTCTGACTGGAACTTCAATGTCGTGGTTGTTGTTTTGCCGGCCATTAATTAAACTAAATTGTGAATTAATTTCAAGTGAGTTTGATAGCTGAGCTTTCAAACCGAATTCAAAGCCATAAATCCTTGCTTTAGACAAGTTTTGCAAGGCTAGCGTAGAGCACATCTCACCATCATAAAAAATCTGAGAGACTCCATTGATGCTAAAAAAGTCTCTTATAATTGCATTATCTAAATATGTTAAATAAGACGAAAAATCAAAAAACACAGAATTATTTAAATTTATTGTTAACCCCAGCTCACCCCCATATGCGTATTCAGAATCAAGTTCATTATTTGGAACAACTACATAACCTGGTTGAGAATCAAAAACCTTACCCACATCATCAATATTAGGCGCCCGAAAAGCCGATGTTACATTTAACTTCCACATAAACGTTTTACTTTGTTCCCAGGAAACTCCCGCTGTACCTGTTAATGCACTAGTATCTAAATTTGCATTTAAATAGGGTAACGGATAATATTGAGCATTTGGTGTCAAATCAGCCTCAATTGATATTTTGTTATATCTAATACCTGTTTGAAAAGACAGTTTAGAATTGGGCCTATATTTGAGGCTGAGATAGCTGGCTAAAGTTGTCCATTTGGAATTGTTGGGATACCTTGAGGCAATCAACTCAACTTGATTGTTTAAAATATTTTTGGAAATACCATTAGATCTCACATAGTTATGTATATATTCAATCCCATAGGAAAAATTTATGTTTTGTAATACTGATTTATCTAAATCAATATTAACAGAAATCGCATCAACGGATTCGTATCTGAGAAGTCTGAACTCATTTCCAAATCTTCGGCTAATACGACTCTCCTCAGTGTTCTGATATGCTAGAGAAGCTTTAAGCTTATCGAAAAATTGAGAACGACTACTCACTTTGGTAAACTGAGTATTCGCTAAAAACCATTTCTGGGGGCCATAGTCCCATTCAGCATATTTTGGTGTGTTATCGCTTTCCATAATTGTCAAACGATCAAATCTCGGAATATTGGAAGTAGCGGCATGATGTAAACCTAAATCAATTGTTACCCGTTCATTAACTTTATACAAAAATTTTTGAGATGCATGAAATTGACTATAATGTGTGAATTTTTGTATTCTTGGATTATTATTCGGAATTATCATGTCTTGCCCATTAACATGAGCAACATAAGACCTGGTTAAATAAGAGTTCTCATTGGATTTACCCATTTTGAGATTATCAAAATCTGAAAAACTAAAACTGGTGTGGGATGCTAATTTTCTTAATCCTAAATTCATAGCAAATTGAGCGGTATGTTCTCTATTGGCCGTTGAATAGCGAAGATTATTATGGGTTGTCAATTCAACTTCATCAGATTTTGATAGCCTTGGGGTCGTGGTGTAAAAGTTCATTACTCCACCAATTGCGTCACTTCCATAAATCACTGATCCTGATCCTAAAATAACTTCTGTGTTTTCAATATTAAATGGATTAATTGATAATATATTATGGATATTCCCTGATCTAAAAATGGCATTATTTAAACGTACGCCGTCAACTGTAATTAAAACTCGGTTTGTTGAGAACCCCCTTATTATCGGACTCCCGCCTCCTAATTGACTCTTTTGAATAAAAATATTGCCGTTAGAACCTAATAAATCAGCAGAAGTTTGTGGGTTTATTAATTCATAGTTTTCTTGCTGAAAACTAACAATCTTTTGTGGAACTTCTCTCTTTCGCTGCTCAAACTTAGAAACTGAAATCACTACTTCATTCAAATCTGTAGCCTTTGGGGCCAAGAACATGGTATCCTTTAAATTTGACTTAATAACTGATTTCCTTAAGTAAGATATATGTTGAAAATATATTCGCTCAAAGCTTTGAAAAGGGTTTATGTTGGCCCTACCATCCAAATCAGAAGTTGTGATTTTAGTTTTAACCAAATTAAAAATAGCAACTCCAGTAATAAGCTCATTATTAGTTTCGTCTACAACAACTATATTTTGCCCAGACAAGCTACTTGAGAAAAAACATAACAACAATATAGTAAAGTGCCTAATCACTGATCAAAAACCTGATTTAAAATGTCAAGTGATCTAGGATTTTTAAATCCCTGCAAATGAAACTTATAATACAATAGAATCATATTTAATGTCTCCTTCTTTTGAACATTATCCATTAATATCTTATTTGACTCATCAAATTTCGTACCCAATATTAAATTAAATTGATTTAATTTTTCACCTGAAATACAATAATCATTTGATTTTTTATTTTGATATTCACCCGTTTCCAAATTAAAAAATGAAAAATCTGAATTTAAGGAACTTGGATAAACACCTAGATATTTTGTTAAGCCCATTAAAAACTGTTGATGGAAAAAACTGTTTTTAGTTATAGTGTCAAACCAAATCAGAGAAGATTCAATATATGAATAAAGATTTTCGTCAGCCTCCTCTTGCTTAAGAACTCCAACAAGGATTTCTGAAATAAACAACGCTACAGTCGATTTAACAATTTCACTGTGAAGGGAGATGTATATATGCCTTGATTTTAAGGATTTTATATACTGTAAATTCCGATTAATCTTAAAATCCATCTCAAAATCAATAATTGAAAGTAGTTGAAAATAAGCTGGCCTTAGTTTAGATTTTTTTGAGGAAAATGAGCATCTTACCAAAAAACTTACAACTCCATTTGATGCTGTATAGCATTTTACAATTAAATCACTGTCTTTATACTTAAGCTTTGAGAGGACTATTCCACTGGTAGAGACTATCATTGGCGTATAAACATTATCTTTAATGTTCTTGTTTCTAAGGTTTCTAAGTCCGAAATCAAAACTAAATAAACACCTGAGGATACAGTCCTATTAGCTAAATTTTTACCATTCCAATATGCAGTTCCCCCATCTATTTCTAAGCCATATCCATTAAATCTTAAATTAGTATTCGATTGTGCTTCATTAACTAAATTACCCTCAACGTCAGTGATTTTAATATTTACGTTTTGAGTTAGATCTTTGATTTTTATCTTTTCCAATTCAAAATTAAATCCAGGACGAACAGGGTTGGGATAAATGTATGCTTTTGTTAAAGAACTGACTGGAGTTGATCCCCCTGCTTTAAAAGCAACTAGGCCTCTTGTTGTGCCAAAAAATATTTTACCGCTAGTTTCATCTCTAGCCAAAGCATTGATGTTGTTAGACGGCAAAGGAGAATTTTCCTTAGTAAAATGATAAATAGTGTTTTTTCCATCTGAGCTTAGGTAAAAAACCCCTGCATCAGCTGTTGAAATCCACTTATTGTTAGAACCATCCACTATTATATCAGTGATAAATTGAAGCTCTAAAAGCTCTTTTGGTAAACCATCTTCAATAATTATTATGGGGAAGGTACTTAAATTATCATCATTAAAAAACGCTGAAGTGTTATATAAAACCCTTAGTCCTTTATATGTCCCAATCCAAAGAATATTGTTTTGATCCATTGCGAGGGATTTTATATGATTTATTGGTAAATTAGAAGTTTCCTCTCCAACAATTTGACGAATTTGATTGCCATTTTCATTAAATGCAATTACACCATTTCTGTAACTCCCAATCCATTTTGTACCGTCAGGACCAATTACAAGTGGCCCAAACCCATTTTCATCTAAAATAGGGTCTTCAATAATAGAAGCAAAAGAAAAGGTTTCCCAATTATTAGTAGCAATATTAAACTTTTTTAAAGGATCTTGAACCAAACTAGTGAGACTCCATAGCATCCCTTGACTATCGAACTTTAATCCCGAGACTCGAATACTTTTATAGTCGCTCCCAGTAAGAACTAGTGATTGTAATGCGCTATTAGTTTCATCAAAAATTTCCATCGTTCCGTCCTTTGTAAAATTTAATAAACCATGCTGAAACGAACTAATCAAAGCTTGGTTAGAATTAACTGGATTTACAGCAATGCTATTTAAATTGTATATTGGCTTTTGCGTGGCTTGATAAATACTGTCATAACTAATGTTTGTCCAATTTTGGTCTTCCATGTAACTAATTCCATATCTTCTAGTTGGATTAGGATTATAGTCCTCATCATAATCACCAAATGTAACCCACAAATCGCCATAAGCAAAACATAGTGAAAAAGGATCGTTTCTTAGAGGGCCCTGAGGGCAAATAAATTCATAAGAGGTCATAAATCCAACTGGGTATTTCAATAAGCCTGAGTTTGATGTACCAATAAATATCATGTTGTTAAAAATTTTAGCGCCGGTAATATCAGCATTTAAATTTAAAGGCAAACTGTAAGTGTTAATTAGAGTTAGATTCGAAGAGTAGCTCTTTACGCTTTCGTTTGTGATGAGTAACAGACTATCAAACCCAGCATCTAAATTTAAAATTTGTTGAGATGAAGTTAAAACCGGAGTTATATTTAAATCATCAACTGTGCAAAGAAGATTATCGCCTTTAACTGCAAATAATTGATCTTGAAATGAAATAATCGCTCGAAAGTTACTGGGATCTAATGTAGTCCAAACTGCGTAATCAATCAAATTGGAATTATTTAGGGATGAGGCACGAAGGCCAAATTCGGTTGCAGCATAAATAACTCCCTCTATAATATATACTTGGGTAACTTTTAATTGAGCTCCATTGTCACCAATGTAAAAAGTCTCTCCAAATTCAAGTTCTGCTAAATCATAAATTGAAATGCCATAATTTGTTGATATATATAATTGATTTTGATATTCGTAAAAATGATTTATTCGCCTATTTTCAGGGGGGATAGTAACTTTATTTAATATGTCAATCACTTTTAGAACTGTTCCTTCGGTAGGATCGTATACCTCAATTAGTCCAGTTTCATAGCCAACAATCAACAAATTATAGTTTTGACTGTAATTTATTGTTGAAATAAATTCACCCGAAAAGCCATTTAAGGTGTTTAAAGTTTCTAAACTCCCACTAACATAGTCATATGAAAAAATCGCATTTTGACTTGCGGCGTATAGTCTTTGATTGCCGTTATCCATAGCTTTTATAGAGCTATAAGAAAAATAAGCTTCCCATAAACCTAAACCATTTTGAGCATAAGAGAAAACTGATATTTGGAATATTAAATAAAGGGATATGAGTCTTTTAACCAAAATTCAAAATTTAATCAAATATATTTATAACTAACGAAATATTAATCTAATTCATATTTAGAAACTTCTAAATTAATTAAACCAGAGATATTAGTTGATTGAATTATCTAAAAAAGTATGATTTTAATTATACAATACCTTGTGCTAGCATTGCATCAGCAACTTTAACAAAACCTGCAATGTTAGCTCCTTTAACGTAGTCAATATGTCCTGTTTCAGGGTCCTTACCAAAAGCAATACATTTGTCATGTATATTACCCATGATTTCCTTAAGCTTTTCGTCAACTTCTTCTCTTGTCCAATTGTATCGTAATGAGTTTTGTGTCATTTCTAACCCGGAGGTCGCTACACCACCTGCGTTTGAAGCTTTCCCAGGTGCAAATAATATTCTATTTTGCTGAAATGTTGAAACTGCTTCCTTGGTCGAAGGCATATTTGCACCTTCACTTACGCAAATACATCCATTTTTAATTAGGAGCTTTGCATCACTCCCACTCAATTCATTTTGTGTTGCGCAGGGCAAAGCTATATCGCAAACTTGTTCCCAAGGAGTTTTGTTCGGATAAAACTTTGCTGTTGGATATTGCTTAACGTAGCTGCTTATTCGTCCTCTTTTATTGTTTTTAAGATCCATGATAAATTCTAGTTTAGTTTTTGATATTCCATCTGAATCTAAAATATATCCTGAAGAATCTGAAAGAGTTATGACTTTACCGCCAAGCTGAATAATTTTTTCGGCGGCGTATTGTGCCACATTTCCTGACCCTGAAATTGTTACTAATTTGTCTTTAATATCGTCGCCTTTAGTTTGTAGCATTTTCTGAGCAAAATACACTGTTCCATATCCAGTAGCCTCTGGCCTAATCAAAGACCCCCCCCAAGTTACACCCTTGCCTGTGAGAACCCCTGTAAATTCGTTACTTAACTTTTTATACATGCCAAATAAGAAACCAATTTCTCTTCCTCCAACCCCGATATCACCTGCTGGAATGTCAGTATTTGGCCCAATATGCCTGAAAAGTTCGCTCATGAATGCATGACAGAAACGCATTATTTCATTGTCGCTTTTACCTTTTGGATCAAAATCACTACCACCTTTAGCTCCACCCATTGGAAGGGTTGTTAAGCTATTCTTAAATACTTGTTCAAAAGCAAGAAATTTTAAAATACTCATGTTGACAGAAGGATGAAAACGAAGACCTCCTTTGTAAGGGCCAATTGCAGAATTCATTTGAACTCTGTAGCCCCGATTAACTTGAATCTCGCCACTATCATCTACCCAATTAACCCTAAAAGTAATTACACGTTCGGGTTCAACCATTCTTAGTAATATGTTCTTGCCATGGTAAATGTCATTTTGAACAATGTATGGAATAACAGTTTCTGCGACCTCCTCTACCGCCTGTAAAAATTCAGGCTCTAAACTATTCCTCTCTTTTACTAAATCCAAAAAGCCTTCGACTTTTGCTTTAATTTCCTTGTGATCTAATATCATTAAATTTATAATTAGTTAAACAAATATATGAATTCTCTAAAAAAAGCAATAAATATTTATAATTTCATAATTTAAACGCAGCTTAATTGATTTTTTTTACGAATAATCTAACGCTTGGTCTAAATCGGCAATCAAATCATGAAGATCTTCAATCCCAACACTCAAACGGATAAGTGAATCGAGCAAGCCTGTTTTTATTCTTTCGTTTTTTGGAATACTAGCATGAGTCATACTAGCAGGGTGACATGCTAATGATTCTACTCCCCCTAATGACTCTGCTAAAGTAAAAACTTGTAATCTTTCAACTACCCTAATCGTATCATTAAAATCGTCGTTTTTTACGGTAAATGATAACATACCGCCAAAATCATACATTTGAGATGCTGCAATTGAATGATTAGGATGAGAAGCTAAGCCTGGCCAAAAAACTTGTTCTACATTCGAATGAAGTTGTAAAAATTCTGCTATGCCTTTAGCATTTTCACAATGGCGTTGCATCCTTACATGAAGTGTTTTTATACCTCGTAAAACAAGAAAACTGTCTTGAGGGCCACATACAGCTCCACAAGCATTTTGAATAAAATATAATTTATCTGCTAAGTTTTTGTCCTTTACAACTAAAGCCCCCATAATTACGTCACTATGGCCTCCCAAATATTTTGTTGCAGAGTGCATTACGATGTCTGCACCAAGCTCTAATGGTCTTTGGAGATAGGGCGTTGCAAAAGTATTATCTACAGCTAAAATAATATCCTTGTCCTTAATAAGTTTTGAAATAGCTTTAACATCAATAATATTGAGCATAGGGTTTGTCGGTGTTTCAACCCAAATAAGTTTTGTTTTACTTGTTATCACTGACTCAATATTTTTAATTGATCCCATGGGCATAAATCGGAACTTTATGTCATATTTTTGAAAAATTTTGGTGAAAAGTCTGTATGTGCCTCCGTATAAATCATTAGTGGAAATAACTTCGTCACCTGGGCTTAATAATTTTATAACTGCATCGATTGCTGCAAGTCCAGACCCAAAAGCCAAACCAAAATTTCCGCTTTCAATACTTGCAAATGACTTCTCGAGTAAATGACGTGTCGGATTATGTGTTCTTGAGTACTCATATCCCTGATGTTGACCAGGTGAATTCTGTGCATAGGTGGAAGTTTGATAAATTGGTGGCATAACAGAACCAAATGCGCTATCTGGAGACTGCCCCCCGTGAATTGTTTTTGTGTTAAACTTCATTGAAAATTTATTATTAATTTATTTGTAAATGATTTTATTTGTAAAAGTAATGAATGAATCCAATGAAAAAAATCTATTATCTTAAAACTTGTACCACATGTGTTAGAATAATTAAGACACTCAAACTTTCAAAAGACTTTATTTTACAAGACGTTAAGGAAAATCCTATTTGCGCAAATGACCTTGATAGGTTAAAAAATATGACTGGAAGTTATGAAGCGTTATTTAGTAAAAGAGCTAAACTTTACAAGGAAATGGGTTTAAAAGACGAAGTCCTTGGTCCAAAAGATTTTCGCTTTCACATATTACAACACTATACATTCTTAAAAAGACCAATCATTGTATTAAAACAAAGGATTTTTGTTGGCAATAACAAATCAGTTATTAAGGATGCTATAAAAACATTGGCAAATGAAATATAAAACGCTAGCCATATTAGCTCTCTTGCTTGCACAAATGTTTTATGGCGTCTCCCTATAGTTCTTCTTAATTTTAATTAAAAAATTAACAGCTAAATATTATTCCTTTGACTTCATGAAATGGTTGTTTCTATTTGGATCCACAATGGTACTGCCGTTTAGTCTGAATGAATTAAGCATGGTTCAATGGAATTTAATCCCAAATTAAATTTGGTTTTACACAATATTTGTCATTGTATTAGCCACGCTTTTCGTTCACTTGTTTAATTCGTTAGCATTAGTTGTACTCAAAGCGAGTACAGTGAATACATTCCTTTGTTTACAACCTGTTTTTGCAACTTTATTTGCCGTGAGTATGGGTAGTGACAAAGCTGACTCAATTAAATTTATTTCTTCTATCTTAATTTTTATTGGCGTATATTTAGTAACAAAAAACAACACTTTTGATAACAGTAGTCTACAAAACAATCAAAGACGTTGAACCAGCTTTTTTGAAAATAATCAACCCATCAAAAAATGTCTATTTCAGTAAAAAAGTTCTTTTGGGCTTTGAAATTTCAAATCCAAATATTGAAATGAAATACATTTGTGCTTATGATAATAATAATCCACAAGCTTTGGCAATAGTACAAACGGTAAAATTAAGTGTAGATGTAATTCTTAAAAATATTAAAATTACAAAGTTAAGTAGATGGTTGCTTAATTTATTGTTTTGTGAAGATCATATTAAAATTATGTTCTGCGGCAATATATTTCTTAGTGGTGAGTATGCTATTAGCATAGTAGATGAAAAAAAATGGATGGGGGTAATTAAATATGTTTGTAAATCACTTGATTCGATTTCAAAATCAATCAAACCACTTCATGCAATCTTTATTAAAGATTTTTACACCAAAACTAAAAAAACAAAAGTTGGTTTTAAAAACTTTAGTTATACACAAATTTCTGTTGAGCCAAACATGATTGTTAAAATCGAAAATGAATGGAAATGTTTTGATGATTACAAAAACGCATTGAAATCAAAATATAGAATAAAGGTTAACAAAGCTGATTCAAATAGCCGGCAACTCGTCAGTAAATTTTTCACTGCCGATGACATCAAAAAACATCAAAAGGACTTACAGATTCTGTATCAAAATACTATAAAAAACGCCAATTTTAACGCACAAGTTCTCAACCTTAATACCTACATTTATCTAAAATCAGCTTTCAATAATGATTTTATAGTTAAAGGTTACTTCTTAAAAAATAAGCTGGTTGGATTTCTTTCTGCACTCAAAAACGCATCAAAGTTAGACGCACACTTTATTGGATTAGACTATTCTCTAAACAAGGATTACGCAATTTATCCTAGAATCTTAAATGATTATATTCGTTTGGGAATTGAAAAAAAAGTTGGCCAAATAAACCTTGGCAGAACAGCTTCTGAGATAAAAACTACAATAGGTGCAAAACCATATGAGTTGGTTTGCTACATAAAACATAAGAATCAACTTATAAACCTCCTTATAAAACCCTTTTTAAAAAGAATTGAGATCAAAAGCTTTAAACAACACCTGCCCTTCAAATAATAATCCCTTTGTTGTATATTTGAAGAAATTTTACTCATTAATATAATGATACAATCCATGACTGGGTATGGAAGGGCCATTGTTGATCTTCCTTCTAAAACCATGTTAATTGAAATAAGATCTCTTAATAGTAAATCTTTGGATTTAAATTTAAGAATTCCTAATGAACTTCGCAGTAGAGAATTAGAAATTCGAAAGTTAGTAGCAAAGCAACTTAAACGTGGTAAAATTGATGTTTCAATTTATGCTCAAAAAATAAAAACCCAATCCTGCACAAAAATCAACTCAAAAATAATCGAAAGTTATATTAAGAAACTTAAATCTATAGATAATTCAGCTGAATTAACTGAACTGCTAAAAATAGCAGTGGGGTTGCCTGACGCAATCTCTAATGAAAAAGAAGAAATTAATAAAAAAAATTGGACCAAGATTATTACTGGATTAAATAAGTGCCTAAGTGATATTGAGTCCTATCGAATTGTGGATGGAAAAGCAATGTTAAAAGATTTAAAATTAAGAATTTCGGCAATTCAAAAAAATCTATTTAGGGTTATAAAAATTGATCCAAAAAGAGTTAAGAATATTAGATCTAAAGTCAAAAAAAGCATACTAAGTATTCAAGCTGAAATTGACCAAAACAGATTTGAACAAGAGCTCATTTACTACATTGAGAAGCTGGACATTAACGAAGAAAAAACTAGACTACAGAACAACCTTGATCACTTTTTAAAAACGTTAAAAGTAAAACAATCTAGCGGTAAAAAACTTTCCTTTATTTGTCAGGAAATAGGCCGTGAAATAAACACAATTGGATCTAAAGCTAATTTTTATCCAATTCAAAAACATGTTGTTCAGATGAAAGATGAATTAGAAAAAATTAAAGAACAACTTTTTAATATTCTATAACATGCCAAAAGGAAAACTCATCGTGTTTTCTGCTCCTTCAGGATCTGGAAAAACAACAATTGTTAAGCATTTGATAAAACAAAATGAATTGAACTTAAAGTTTTCAATATCTGCTACAACACGAATAATACGGAATGGAGAAATTGACAAAAAAGACTATTACTTTATTAGCGCAGATGATTTTAAAAATCATATTAAAAAAAAATCCTTTCTTGAGTGGGAAGAAGTGTATGAAAATAATTTTTACGGAACTTTGAATTCAGAAGTTAATAGAATTTGGGAATTAGGCAAAAATGTGATTTTTGATATTGATGTTAAGGGGGGATTAGCCATAAAAAATAAATATCCGAATAACACTCTTTCTATCTTTGTTATGCCACCGAGTATCGATGAATTAAAACTAAGGCTAAAAAAAAGAAAAACTGAACCGGAAGATAAAATAAATTTACGAATTTCAAAAGCTAAGATTGAACTTACTAAAGCTCCGTCTTTTGATTTTATTATTGAAAACAACGATTTGGAAGCCGCAAAAGAAAAAGCGTACGAGCTTGTATCAAATTTTTTAAAATCTCAAATTTAAGAAATGGAAGTAGGCCTTTACTTTGGAACATTTGATCCTGTACACAACGGCCACATAACCATTGCTAAATTCTTTGTAAAAAACTCTAGTTTAGATGAAGTCTGGTGTGTTGTTACGCCCCAAAACCCCTTTAAATCTAATAGAGAAATTTCTGATGATAACGAGCGATTAAATATGGTTTCTCTTGCAGTCAAAAACTTACCAAATATTATTGCTTGTGATGTAGAGTTTAAATTAAAAAAACCAAACTATACAATAAATACCTTAAAACTGCTCAAAGACAAATATCCAAAAACTAATTTCACTTTGATAGTTGGGGAAGACAATATTCATTCAATTGAGAAATGGAAAAATGGAATTGATATAATTAATAATTATAAAATCTATGTATATCCAAGAACAATAACTTATCCAAAAACAAAATTTAAAGCTAGTAATGAGATAATGTTAATCAATGCGCCTAGGTTAGATGTCTCTTCTTCTAAAATAAGAACATTATTAAAGTCTGGAGAAAATGTTCGAAGTATGCTTCCTGAATCAGTTTGGAAATATATAAAAGAAAAAAAAATCTACAAGTAATTATGGTAAAAATTGGAGACATAGAACTGCCAAAATTTCCGCTTTTATTAGCTCCAATGGAAGACGTTAGTGATCCTCCCTTTAGAGCTTTATGTAAAGAACAAGGTGCTGATGTTGTTTACACCGAATTTATCTCAAGCGAAGGATTAATTAGAGACGCAGCAAAGAGCGTCATAAAACTAGATATTTACGAAAAAGAGCGTCCAGTAGGAATACAAATTTTTGGGGCTAATTTAGACAGCATGTTAAGAGCGGTCGAAATAGTGGAAAAATCTAATCCTGATATAATAGATATAAACTTCGGCTGTCCAGTCAAGAAAGTTGTGAGTAAGGGTGCTGGAGCTGGGATTCTTAAAGATATTTGTTTGATGGAAAGGCTTACTGCAGAGATGGTAAAACGTACAAATTTACCTGTTACCGTAAAAACACGCCTAGGCTGGGATCAAGACTCAATAAGAATCGTCGAAGTCGCTGAAAGACTGCAGGATGTAGGGATTAAAGCCTTGTCTATTCATGGAAGAACACGAGCGCAAATGTATAAAGGAGAAGCTGATTGGAGGCCAATTGCTGAAGTAAAAAACAACCCCAGAATGATTATTCCAATCTTTGGAAATGGTGACGTCGATAGTCCTGAAAGTGCAATGGAAATGCGTGATGTATATGGCCTAGATGGAGCAATGATAGGTAGGGCAACAATAGGGAACCCATGGTTTTTTAAGCAAGTAAAACATTTTTTCAAACACAATGACCATTTACCTCCAATTAGTATAAAGGAAAGAATTTATGCTGCAAAAAGACACTTAGAAATGGCTATTAGCTGGAAAGGAGAAGTGCTTGGTGTATTAGAAACAAGACGTCATTACTCAAACTACTTCAAAGGTATACCCAATTTCAAACCATACCGAACCAAAATGGTTACAAGCGACCAGAGTAAAGATGTCTTTAAAGTATTTGATGAAGTTCAAAGTGTTTTTGAAGACTTTGAATTCGCTTAATCACTGTAGTCAAATTTTCTCACACTAGCTGAAGCTAAAAAAGAAGCGAATAAGCCTAAGGTTAAAATAGTTAAGAAAGAAATAGTCACATTATTCCAATTTAAATCAACTGGATATGGGATAGTCTCTGCTATGAAAATAAGATTAAATTGTTGTTGTAACAAAACAACAATAAATCCTATAAATAGCCCAATTGATCCTCCAAAAAAGGTCATTAATAAGCCTTGCAAAAAAAAGATGTTCTGAATTCTCTTTTTAGTAGCTCCCAAACTAAATAAAGTTTTTATATTCTTTCGTTTATCTATAATAATCATTATTATAGATCCAATTATATTGAACAAAGCAATAATCAAAATTAAAGTAAAAATTAGATAAACAACTAATTGCTCTGTATTTAACATTTTGTAAAGAGCCTCATTAAGTTGTGCCCTATCCTTTATCAAAACGCCACCTTTAAACAGTTCTTCTAATTCTTCTTTTACTTCGCTTGAATAACTTTTGCCCTCCAAGGTAATTTCAATTGAACTCACCGATTCATTGTCAACACTAAAAATATACCTTGCATTTTCTATTCCTGTAAAAACAAGAGAATTGTTTAAATCGTCATTAATGAAGAATATACCAACATTAGAAACTTTAGTACTACGGAATGCATTTCTGGGTGAAAGTATCTGGCCAGTTCCTGGTTTAGGTACGTAAAGACGAATTGTCTTAGTTAAATCATAGGTATTAAATCCCAACGAATTACTGACTCCCCATCCAGCAACTGTATGTGCTGATTTTTGATCAAACCAATCTCCGTAAACTAAAATCGAATCAATGGTTTTCTTTGGATAATTTACATCTACTCCCTTAAGTTCGACGGATAAAAATTTGTCTTCACAGCGCATTAAAGCTTTATCCTCCACAATTTCCGAAAATGAAGCGATACCATTAATCTTTTTCAATTTTTCAGCTTGATCATTTTTAAACTTAAAGGTCTTATGTTGAGTTGGTAAAAGTTTTATATCTGGATCTGATAAGTTCGTAAACTTAAGAGTAAATGATTTCAAACCTGAAGCCCCTGAAAGAACAATAAATAGAGCTGCTGTCCCTACTATTATACCAGTAATAGCTATGGCAGTAATGTAATTAATGGCTTTATTTTTACTTTTAGCAAATAAATATCTCTTAGCTATGTAAATTGAAAAATTCAATTATATCTTCTTTCGTTTTTTAAGTAGCTCAGGGTTTTTAATTGGATTCTCGCGCTGATTTAGTGAGCGATCAATTCCATCAATATACTCTAAAGAATCATCTAAATAAAATAACAATTCAGGAGTTCGCCTAAGTTGATTTCTAGTTCTCTTTGCCAACTCATGCCTGATTGATTGCGAGTTAGAGGTTATACCTTTCATCAAATCTTTAGCTAATTTGATTGGAAAAATACTTAGATATACCTTGGCTATGGACAAATCTGCCGTAACCTTGACCTGAGTTACTGAAATTATAACGCCTTGTATGCCACCTTGTCTTGCAGCGCCTTGAAGTACATCGGCAATATCACGCTGTATCACAGAGGCTATTTTACTTTGTCTTTGACTTTCCACGAGGTAAAAATAGTACATTTCTTGTGGAATTATTAAAAATGGTCGTAATATTGCAGGCACTTAAGGTCCCATAGCTCAGTTGGTTAGAGCATCTGACTCATAATCAGAGGGTCACTGGTTCGAGCCCAGTTGGGACCACCCTTAAAGCCCTTTCTTTGTGAGGGCTTTTTGTTTGCTCTAACCTAGTTGTGAAAAAACTAATCTTACTTTTCGCTTTAATTATCTAAATTTTACATATCTTCAAAACTTAAAATTAAAAAACCCAAAATGAAAAAAACAATTTTTATATGCTTGCTAACCTTAATTTGTTCAAGTACTATTTCAAAAATATCAGCACAAACTAAAGCAGAAAAAGAGGTCTCAATTGCTTTTGAAAAATATTTTGATGCAAGAAAAGTTCAAGACTGGAATACTGTAGCAGAGATGGAAAGCTCCTCAGGAACTTACAATACCAACTCTGACGGTAGCTTTCACAAACCGTTTTCGAAAATTTCAGCAGACCAATGGAAAGCTAGCGGTCAGTCAGGAACATTAGATACATATTATGCAGAGTTTTGTGAAATATCAAAAGGAGTCGTATATGTAAGATTTTATTATGAAGGTATCGCTGCAAATGAATCACAATCACAAAACTATCGTACAAGAGTGACTCAAAATTGGATTAAAGAAAATGGAAATTGGGTTTTAAAAACTCAACATTATTCACCTGCTGAATACGGTGGAGTTCATATTACTAATAGTTCAGACTTTGATAATTAACATCCAATCTTCTAATAGATAAAAATCTTACAGAGACTTAGAGCAGTTTTATATTTGGAAGATTTCTTATCCACCTTTTCAGTCAGTATCTTGTCTATATCTCTTTCTAATCTCTTTTCGTTTTGAATTATATCTTCTTCAGTCAGTCCTGATATTTCTAAGTGATAAAAAAAAAGCCTCATATTAATGAGGCTTAAATATTGTGATAAATAATTTAAATTAATTAGGCATTACTACTGTGTCTATTACGTGAATTACACCATTGCTGCCCATCACATCAGTTGCAACAATCTCACTATAATTGTCATTTGAGTCTTTCAGAAAGATTTTTCCATCTTTTTGAACTACAGTTAATACCTGTCCGTTTAGCGCTGTTAGCTTCACTGTTCCATTGCCTTTCTCTAAAGCAGAAACAACGTCAGTTGCAACTATCTTTCCAGGCATTACGTGGTATGCTAAGATATTAGCCAATGCTTTTTGATTTTTTAATTCTAATAGTGAAGCTAATACGTTCGCTTCAATTTTTGCAAAAGCATCATTTGTTGGAGCAAAAACGGTGAATGGTCCTTCTGCTTGCAAAGCACCAACTAAATCGGCTGCTTTTAAAGCAGTTACTAATGTTGAAAAATCTTTGTTTCCAACTGCTACGTCTACTATTGTTCCTTGTGCAA
>MDTG01357718.1_pt1 | contig 25888 bp, 26 predicted proteins | sample 811421 | NCBI WGS metagenome assembly MDTG01 (sample SAMN05326645, study PRJNA326480) | marine metagenome | isolation source: seawater | place: Pacific Ocean: South East | collected 2011
CGACTCAGGTGTCTACGGCATCTTCCCCGAGTTTGGCGAGAACGGCCTTATCGAGAACAATATTCTCTCCGGTATTGAAGACGCCGCTATCTATGTGGGCATGAGCGATTATATTGATGTCCGCAATAATCAGGTCTTTGATAACGTCGCGGGAATCGAAATCGAGAACAGCCGCCACGTCCTGGTCGAGGGCAACCTCGCCAAAAACAATACCGGTGGTATCCTAGTTTTTATCACGCCGGGCTTACCGATCAAAAGCTCTTATGACGCAATTATTCGGCGCAATTTTGTGCTGGATAACAACACCCCAAATTTTGGCATCCCGGGCTCACTGGTATCGCAGATACCAGCGGGTAGCGGAATCATCGTAATGTCGGGCGACGAGGTGATCATCGAAGACAACGTAATCACCGGTAACAACAACGCCGGCATCATTATCACCAGTCAGGACTTCGTCACCGAGATTGCCACCGACACGGGCTCAGACCCCAACCCCGACAAAGTGCAGATTCGCGATAACGTGATGTTTGCCAACGGGGCCTCGCCCGAGGGCGAGATGAAGCTTCTGATGCTGACTCAGTTCTCTACCACTGGGCCTGATATCCTGGCCTATCAGGGCGCAATGGACGCCGAGCGCGGCAGCTGTATTTCTCGGCGAGGCGCCTATCGTACGCACGGGGTTGAAAAATGGGCTGATTGTAACAGCCCGACCATTCGCGCTAACGACGCCATCGCGGGGCGCGAGCCCAATGACTCTACCCGTCGCGTGACCACCAAGATGCTCCCAGAACCGGCGGCACCGCGGGTGATTACCGTCGATGCCTCAGGCGCGGAGCTGGTGTATCAGGGCATCTGTGCCGGATGCCACGCGTACAACGTGCGCCTGATTGGTCCCCCGACTCTGGCGATTCAAGCCCAGTATGGTGACGATGCCGACAGCATCGCTGCTTATATCGCTAATCCCAATAAAAAGCGGCCGGACTTCCCGACCATGCCACCTCAGGACCATCTCTCTGAGCCGATGCGTCAGCTGGTCGCAGAGTACATGCTGGCTTTGACCAATTGACGTTCTGGGCACCTATTATATAAACCCACAGATGCTGTGGAATAGCGGAGGGTCATTATGCCGACCACCCAACAGTTCGCCGAGGTGAATGGAAAACGCATCGCCTATCTTGAAGCCGGTGCCGGCGATCCGATCGTGCTGCTACACGGCAATCCAACCTCTTCTTTTTTGTGGCGCAACATCATCCCGGCGCTTGAGGGGTGTGGGCGCGTGATTGCACCCGATCTCATTGGTCAGGGCGATTCAGAGAAGCTACCCGCCAGTGAGGGTGCTGACCGTTATTCCTTTGAGGTGACCTTTGACTACCTAGTCGGCCTGCTTCGCGAACTTGACGCGAACCATAACATCACCCTAGTAATTCACGACTGGGGGAGCGGGCTAGGGTTCCACTGGGCGCGTCTTTACCCTGAATCAGTCAAAGGCATTGCCTATATGGAGGCCATCGTCATGCCCATGACATGGGAGGACTGGCCCGAAAGCGCCCGGGGTATTTTTCAGGGGTTCCGCTCGCCCAAGGGGGAGGATCTGGTGCTCGAGCGCAATATGTTTGTCGAGGCCGTATTGCCGAGCTCAATTATCAGAGATCTGTCAGACGAGGAAATGGCGGCTTATCGCGCACCCTTTGATAGCCCCGAGCATCGCCAGCCAACGCTCAACTGGCCGCGTCAAATACCGATCAACGGCGAACCTCCCCATATGGTCGCACTGGTGGGTGCCTATGCCGCCTTCATGGCCAATACGGATATCCCCAAACTATTCATCAATGCCGATCCCGGTTCCATTTTGGTTGGGAAGCAACGGGACTTTTGCCGAACGTGGCCCCATCAGAGCGAGGTCACGGTGAAGGGCTTACATTTTGTGCAAGAAGACTCCCCTCGAGAAATTGGCCAGGCGGTAGCCGCCTGGCACGCAGGCCTTTAAGGAGAAAATGATGTCAGACGTACCCGTCTATGTAGTTGCTAACTTCACAGTGCATGATGCCGATACCTACCGTCATTACGAGAAGGGTTTTTTCGCTATTCTCAAACGTCATGAAGGGACGTTTTTTACCTACGATGACAATACGGTGACCTTCGAGGGCAATAGCCCGCGTGAGGGGCGCATGGTGATGTTCACCTTCCCCTCTGAGGCCCACGCCGTGGCCTGGTACAACGACCCCGATTATCAAGCACTGAGCGAGCACCGTCGGGCAGGCACTGAATTGAAGTTCCTCACCATGGTACACGGCCTTCCTCCACGGAGCTGACAGGCAGGCAACATGGCAAAAGATAAGATCTACCCCACCCCCGATGAATACGATAACCACACCATGAAAGAATCACAGACCTACACGCCCCAAAAAGTCTGGCAGTGGAATCAGGATGAGGAGAACCGCTTCTCAAAGATTAATCGACCCATTGCTGGGCCGACCCACGACAAGGACTTACCGGTGGGTGAGCACCCGCTACAACTGTATTCACTGGCGACACCCAACGGCGTCAAAGTCACCGTCATGCTGGAGGAACTACTGGCACTGGGTATCGAGGAGGCTGAATACGACGCCTGGCTTGTGAACATTATGGAAGGCGATCAATTCTCAAGCGGCTTCGTGGGCGCCAATCCCAACTCAAAGATCCCGGCACTGGTGGACCACAGCACCGCTAAACCGACACGGGTATTCGAGTCGGGGGCGATTTTGATGTACCTAGCCGAGAAACATGGTCAGTTTCTACCGACAGAGCTTAGTGCGCGCGCCGAGTGTTTATCCTGGGTATTCTGGCAAATGGGGAGTGCACCCTTTTTAGGTGGCGGCTTCGGGCATTTCTACGCCTACGCCCCTGAGCGGCTGGAATACCCAATCAACCGATTCACTATGGAAGTCAAACGACAGCTCGACGTGCTCGACCGCAACTTAGACGAGCGCGAGTTCATCTGTGGCGATAACTATACGATTGCAGATATGGCCATTCATCCATGGTACGGCGCACTCGCCATGGGTATGCTTTATGAGTCGGGTGAATTTCTTGACGTAGGTTCCTACAGTAGCGTCCAACGATGGACCAAAGCAGTTCAGGAGCGAGAAGCCGTGAAACGTGGCCAGCGGGTAAACCGGGTATGGGGAGACGAAGCCAAGCGGCTACCAGAGCGTCACTCAGCGAGTGACTTGGACGGCTAATAATTTCTACCGCGACGGTTTGTTCTGATAAACTTCGCGCCCGTTCCGGGCCCATAGCTCAGTTGGTTAGAGCAGTCGACTCATAATCGATTGGTCCCAGGTTCAAGTCCTGGTGGGCCCACCATTTTTTTTGGGTAATCGCGGGGGGGTTTTGTTCAAATTAGTCGCATCAGGCGCCCTAATCATCAGCTTGGTCGCACCGAGTGCACTGGCAACTTGGTTTTATTTTGCCCCAGCTGCTTGGCTCATCACCAATCTCTGCGGCGCCTTAGCATTTACTTACACCTGTATGCAGTCACTACCCACGTGGAAGAGTGTCTCTCTATTTACATTGGCCTCGGCGTTGATATTCATCACCAACGCTTTGCTTGCGATCTCATTTTTTACCCAAGGAACTGGCTTCAACGACCAATTTTTTGAGCACTTGAACGTAGGCTCGATCCAAATAGCATTCGTCGAATATCGCACTGAAATGGCACTGCTTATTACCGCATGTTTAATCTCGGCAGGTGCGCCGAAGATATTAGCTGCTGGCACACCGCGCCAGACCGCAAGATTACCGAAACTGGCTGCCTTGACGCTATCGACCTTAGTTATAGGTTACCCACTGCTCAATCTCGCAACGGCCAGCATCTCGGCGACTCAACTACAAGGATACGAGTCACTCCCCCTAGAAAGCCAGTCGCCCGAGACACTTCCTCTGGGAGTAGACGCAACGGGGGATCGATCTGCAAGTGCCGACGAACCTATCGTGAAGGCAAAGACATCGAGCGCGTCGACTGGCAATCATTTGGCGCTAAACATGTTGCCCGACACTAAAAATATTATTTTGGTGTATGCCGAGCAGCTGGAGCAGCTGTATTTTGATCTCGACGCGTTCCCCGAAAACCCTCTGCCAAACTTATCGGAGCTTTATGCCCAATCGCTTCGTTATCGAAACGTGGTGCAGGTCGCCGGTACCTCCTGGACAACTGCCGGAATCATCGCCAGCCAGTGCGGCTTTGGGGTTCGGGGCGGGATACATTTTGGGAATAACTCTAGATTGGCTTCCATCAATCGGCCTTACCCTGACGCCGAATGCATAGGGGACTTTCTGAAAAAAAATGGCTATCAAACAGCTTATTTTGGTGGGGCTCCGCTCGCATTTGGTGGCAAAGGGCGATTCCTCTCAACTCACGGCTTCGACCGCGTTTATGGTTGGGAAGAGTTACAGCAAAAGCTCGAGAACCCTAGGCGGCGCTCGGCTTGGGGGCTCCACGATGACGATCTGTTTTCAATTGCCCTACAGGAAATTCGGGAGTTGGAAGCCAGTAGATCCCCATATTTATTGTCGCTATTAACGCTTACAACTCACCATCCGAAGGGCGTGCTCTCACCGGCTTGCGCTTCGGTTAGCGGGGAGCAGGATCCCATGCTAGCAGCCTTACAATGTGCCGATCTTCTTCTGAGCCAATTCTTGAAAGATCTGCAAGCCCTAACGTCTCCGGATAATACGGTAGTCGCTGTATTTTCCGATCATCTAGCTTTGCGAAACACGCTTACAGACCGGCTGCGGCAAAATGAGGAAAATCGAAGGCTGCTTTTTTTCGTTTTGAACGAGCACCCCGCAGACTACGAAATGGAAATGTCCCACTTCGATGTTGGGCCGACATTATTAGATGCGGCGGGATTCCATTCTGGCTTTAAACTTGGATTTGGCACTAGCCATTACAAGGCTGGCGGTAGTCATTCGACCAAAACCGAACCGGATCATGGGTTTCAGCCCACGCTTTTCCACGCGAATGTTTATAAAGATGGTATACGCGTGGATCTCCTCCAATCGAACTTACTGATAGGTGAAAGCAGTTTTTCCATTACGTCTGATAATGGCAAGTTTGAGGCCGGTTTCTTTATGCTGGTAGTTGAGGAGTCCGGTGAACTATTTGACATCATACATACCTATGATCCAACGGAGATATCGAAATCACTGGACGGCAAAGCGGCCGTCGTTGTCGGCAGACAGTCACCAGATGCTCAAGCGCAGCTTTATGTAGGGCGACTTTCTGAAACATCAGTTTTCAAAGGCAGAACCTTTGTAATTCAAGACGCATTAGCTTTGTCTGGCGAACAGTTATCGGACCTCATTAGCCGTTCTGATTTTCCAGCCTCTGCTCCTAATATCGAGTCTGCAAGAACATCTTTTATTGCTCATGCTGGAGGCGCGCTTCAGAAAAATACCTATACCAACAGCTTGGAGGCATTAGAAAGCAACAAGCCTTCTTTTGATTTGTTTGAGATAGATCTGATTTTCACCTCAGACGACGAACTCGCGTGCTTACACGACTGGGATATCAATTTTGAACGCCTCTTCAATCGCAAGATCACGTCCCCCCTTACACTTGATGAATTTCGCTCACTAGTAGCCGCCCTCGAGATCACGCCTTGCGATCTATCGTCACTCATGGAGTGGCTATCAGAAAATCCCGATAAGTATATTGTGACGGATATTAAAGAGCGGAATATTGAAGCGCTTGCGCAAATTGCCAGCAGGCATCCCGAGCTGATGGACCAAATTGTCCCTCAGGTTTATCAGTGGGGCGAGTATTCCCAAGTAGCTGAACTTGGCTATGACAGGATTATCTTTACGCTGTACGCACTCCGAGATCTTTCAGTACCGCGCCTATTACAAGACGTCTTTGAAAATGAATACTTTGCAGTCACGTTTCCTATGTCGATAGCCGATGACCTAGGAGAGTTGCTAGCTTCGAGAGGAGTCCGTACGTACGTTCATACTGTCAACGACACGCAAGAAGCCAGCGCTTTAAAGAAGATAGGGGTCTGGGGTGTCTACACTGATTTTCTTCGTGACTAGAGCCCATCAAGTTTTTTTATCAAGGGAGTGCCGGGCTTTTATGGTGTGGGGAAGTGTTTCTGCTACCTTCGTAGCGTAGAGTCCCATTGGGTTACTACAAGTTTTTGAATTAAGCGCCGGCAATAGGAGGAACTGATAGCCCCCTACAGCACCCTTAAAGACCATTTTTTCGCACAATTTTTCGACAAAATTTTGCAAGATTTCATAAGGGACTCACCGCCATGCGCGCAACGTAAACCTGAGCTCTCATGCATCAAATGCTGAATCGCGCCTAGAAGTAAGTTCGGTTTTCGGTTGAGAAAATTGGCCGTAACTCTTAAAGTTACGCGGCAGCCGGCGTTGTCAGAGACAAGGGCGATTCGAGATAGTTTCAGATCGCTTCAAATCGAAAATCAGGATCCAAAAAAGTCCTTTCGGGTCTTCACCTTTGGGTGATCCGACCAGGGTCTCCAGGATCCTCATAATCGATTGGTCCCAGGTTCAACTCCTAGTGAACCCACCATTCCGCAGAGGCACCGTTCTGTTGCCTGCATGCAGGCGGGATGGACAGAGGGGCCAGTTGAGCAATCAACGCCAGCGGCTTCGACACTTGACCGCGTAAGGCACGCGCTCTGAAGTTGCGTAACAGCCCTCGCAGGCAGCTGCGGGCAGTAAAACTCGTTGTAAAAAATAAAGGCAGGTTAATGAACGACACCCTTTCACTGAACAAATTAGAAAAAATCATTGAATTAGAAGCGACGCTGCGCGAGGAGTACCAGCAGAGACTCGACGAAAAAGATGCGTTAATTAGAGCGCTAACACAGGACAAAGCTGACCTCGAGAGAAAAGTAGGCGATCTTGAGCAGACTGTTGCCACCCAGCTAAAAACCATCACGGAGGTTTCAGCCAAGTCGCAGGATAAGCAGGCCCTAGAGCAACGAAACCGGGAACTTCACAACCGCTCAGACAACATGAAAGAAGAAGTGGCGGTCATGAAAGCTCGGCTTAAGGCTTTACAAAAGGATCTAGCGGCCGAGCGCACTGAGCTAGCGGAACTCAGGAAATTTGACCCTCAGCGGTTGCGTAAGAACCTCGACGCCTCCAAAAGGAAGCTGGCCGATAAAACCAATGCAGCAGACAAGCTTCAAAAAACGCTGACGCAGGTCCGGGCGGAAAACGCGCAGCTCGAGCAGAAAGTCAAAGAGCTCGAGGCGCAACTGGCAGAAGCCAGACCTGAGTCTGAGTCGGCGGACGAGGCCGGTCAGAAAGCCGCTTAGCCGCTCTGCCTCCATCGAGGATTGTATAGCAACACGTTGCTATGAGCTTTAGAGGCCTTTGAAATTTGAAGGCCTCTAAAGCGGGCTCGGCTACTCGGCTGGCGTCGGTCGAGCGTAAACGTTAATCAGCTTGATCTGCTTACCGACAAACTGAACGTCATGCACATGATGCTCAGTCACTGCCTCACCGTCAGCATCGTTGAGAGTAATGTCGTTGCCTGTAGTGAGCCATGTTTCCATCTCTCCCTGCTCATTGGGCCCGGTGTTGGCGATCATCCACTTTACCTTCCACTTAGGATCATCCGAGGTTTTGAACCAGGCGTCCAGCCACTTAATGTGCGCGCCGTTACCTTTGATCACGGTGCCGTCCGGCGGATAACCGATCCAATTTTCTGCATTGATCTCGGCAATTTTTTCAAGATCACGATCATTATGGGCGTTGATATAGTCCAGCCAAATCTGCTGTAACCCGGTATCGCCGGCAATCAGGGAATAGGGCGCCCCCTCGTCTGAGAAGACGGTGCCAATCACGACTGCCTGCTTGTCATCACCGCCTTCATGATGGCCTGCCTGCACGCCTGATACGGCCATGACAAAAGCATAAACTGCCACTAGAAAATGTCTCATTTATTTCTCCTTTCTGAGATTTCTATTACTACTTTAGGATGTAGGCGTCGTGGGTCAATTCCCTGGTGTAAGCATCGAACACGATCTTGTCGAAATTTTGTGTGCCGTCATTGATCCTGAAGATCACGTGCATCGTGAAACTGGTGCCATCCCGGTAATAGGCGCCTGTGCCAGAACCCGACGCGAACGCCCCGCCCTGCATAGCGCCTCTGCCCTCGCCGACCACCGTACCGCCCATACCATTGGCGTCTGCGGTCAAGGTGTAGGTGAGGTACGCTCGGCCATACTCACCCATATCACCCTCAGCAGTTATGGTGCCACCACCCTGAGTGAGATGGACTGAGGTGACAGTCATAGCAGTACTGGCCTGACGCTCCTCAAAAGACAGCTTCCCACCGTTCTCGTCGGCCCAGGTGAGCCCGCTGACGCACAATCCAAAAATGAATAAAAAACTCTTTTTCATACTATTCTCCTTTTTTTGTTACATTTTTCTTACTTTTTTGTCTTTTCGACTTTTTATGACTGCCCGTAAAAGCTACTTGGTCAGCAAATAATCTGCTACGGCTTGATAAGCCGGCAAGGACGTTGGGTCGATCGCCGCATTGAATGAGATGGGATGAGTCGCGAATCGCGCAATGACCATCTCAGCGGTGGGATCAACGTAGATCGCCTGACCGTGAATGCCCCGGGCGCTATAGGCGCCATTTTCGTTGTGAAGCGCCCACCACTGACTTCGATAGCTGCCACCGGGTAAGGTTGTGTATCTCGCACCGGCGAATTTGACGGGATCACCCCCGCCGCTGATCGAGGCGACAGCAGACGCTGGAATCACCTGCTCGCCCTGCCACTGGCCCCGTTGCAGCAGGGTTTGACCAAAGCGGGCCGCATCGCGGAGCGACAAATTCAATCCGCCGGCAGAAAAAGGGATGCCAAAGCTGTCGATCATCATGTCAGCCTCCTGATCCATGCCTAGCGGCTGCCAGATCCGCTCCGAGAGATGCTCGATAAAATCCTTGCCACTCGCACGAGCGATCACCCAGGCCAGTGCATCGGTGTTAATCGACTTGTAAATGAAAGCCTCCCCATGAGTGCCCTCCTGCTCGACGCCCTGCAGAAACTCATAAAAATTTCTCGGCCCGGTATATGACGCCGGCTTTGGGGTGGGGTCGCCTGCGGCGGCGTACTGCCAGATATCCGATTCTGGGTCAGCATAGTTCTCGTTGTAATCGAGCGCTGCGGTCATATCCATCACCTGGCGCACGGTTGCGCTGCCAAATGCCGATTGCCCTAACTCAGGCACGTATTCGCTAACCCGCTTGGTGTCATCCAATACACCATCTGCAACGAGTATCTCTGCTACCGTGCCTACAAACGACTTGGTCACTGACATCGCACCATGCCTGCCTTCTGCATCCAGGCAGCCCGAGTAGTATTCGTACACGATCTGACCGCGATGCAGCACCAATATGCCATCGGTGTAATTGGCGGCGAGCGACTCCTGCCAAGTCATGGTTTGGTCTGCGCCGATCGGCGTGAAGGTGAGCCCGTCGATGGCGGGGTCTAGTGACTCGGGCAATATTGAGATCGGCCCCCTGCCCCGCGGAACCCGCCGTGTGGCCTGGATTTCTCGGAAGTGGCAAAAGGTCCAGCGTAGCTTAGGAAAACTGAAGTAATCACTGGCAGGGTGACCAATCACCCGATCATCACTCGGCGGGAACCCCTTCATCCAACCCATCGTATTCGGATCCGACTCGATCGCATCGGGGATACCCGTCTGCGCAATCGATATCGGCGCCCCACTCAATGAGAGTGTCATGAGACAAGGCAGTAGTCTTTTGATGAACATTTTTCTATCCCCTATTTCACTAGTCAGCCATACCTGCTGCACGAAGGGTCTCTCTCACCAGCATGAAAGCGAGCGCCATCCAACTTAGAAAGAACAGGCTAAAGCGCACCCAAACGCGATTGCTGGTGACCTGCACAACCGAATGCAGCAACCGCAGCCCGCAGTAAGCCCACGCCACGTACAGGTGCAGCGCATCGGTATGGTCCAGCGCCCATATGGCCAATACGACCGCGTAGAAGAGCGTCGGTTGCTCCCACAGGTGGTTATAGTTGTCCGCAAAGCGCTCCACTTTGCTTGGGAAGACGCCGCCCAACTGGGCGGGGTGCGACAGCTTCTGCAAATCCACCCCCTCTGCCTCAAGGACCCTCGCCGCAGGAATGCGGGTAGCGTACAGCAGTAGCATCATCACAAGGCTCAACATGCCCATAAAGAGGATGGGCTGGAGTATCAGATCATTCATGAATTCATTCCCAAAGGTCATCTCCTTCATGTTCAGGGTAGCCACATCAACGAACTCTGCATAGTTCGCAAGGATCGTTTTGTACCGACAGATTCTGTTGGCCACCTCTGTGCAAGCGTTAGGACGCTTCTTTTTCGAGCGCTAAGGCCACGACTCACGCAGCCTCTCTCGGGGACTCCTGCTCACCAGAAAATGTAACCTTTACTTCCCACAAGAGCTTTGCTACCTTTATGTTACATTTTGATTCAAAGGAAACGCACCAATGATTGGTGAAATCGTACCTGTGTTAGGTGTTTTAACAGGCCTTGTTGTGCCGGTAACTGCTTTTGTTTGGCTGTACCACGAAGAAAAAGGCAAGCGCGAGGCGGTGATTGAGATCGCTAAGCACCTTGATGACCCTGCCAAAATAGAAGAGCTACTGACGATTTTCGATGAGCGAAAGAAGACCCCAATCGATTATCGGCGTGGCGGCGTGATCACCTTATTTGTAGGCGTTGGTATTTACCTGTTGGGGGAAGTGTCATTCGGTGCTTTTTTTGCGGGAGTGGGTCTGCTGGTGGGTGCCATTGGTATGGGTGTCATGATCGCAGGATACTTTTATCCCAATACCAGTGAAGAACTCACCAACGCCGTGGAAGAGTTCGAGAAAAAATAGGTGAGCGCATCCATGAAACTTCTGCCCTTCAAACACTTGGCTGACATCTCATCCTCTATCGGCGTGCTATACGGGTTTGTGAATTTTTTGGGGTTACAAAATCTGGGGCTGTCACCTGAAGTGAGCTTCGGGCTGAGCGTCTTATCCAGCTATGTGCTGACTTATTTTCTGAACCGACACTTCCATGACACCGTCGAGCACGATACCGCCAAAAACATTTCACACATGGTGCAGACCTTCGAGGAAAAGTAGGGAAGAGCATTTTGGGAAAGCACCACCAAAAATTGCTGAATAACCTGGCCGAGCTGAGAAAATCGGCAAGCATTACGCAACAAGAGCTCTCTGAGCGCGCTGAAGTGTCCAGAAAAAGCATCAACGCCATCGAGAATGGCATTTATGTGCCCTCAACGGTGCTGGCGCTTAAAATCGCCCGGACCTTGAACTGCCGCGTAGAGGACCTATTTCGGCTACCCAACTGAACCACATTACGGCGACCATGCAGACCTCAATCGACCACATCATCATCGCTGTCTCGGATCTGGAGCGAGCCACCGACGAATACCAGCAGTTGCTGGGTCGCACACCCAGTTGGCGCGGGAGCCACCCGGATTACGGCACGGCCAATACCCTTTTCAAGCTCGATAATACATACATCGAGTTGTTAGCCGCCCATGGCAAAGGCATGGCAGCCGATATCGTCAACGGCATGTTAGGTGAGCGCGGTCCCTGCTTGGGCGGATTGGTTTTTGGTACTGAAAATGCCGAGACCTTCATCACCCATGCCAGAAACGCCGGACTGCTGGCGTCAGATCCTATAGCCGGTCATGGCAGAGACGAGCGGACCGGCACCGAGCGACGTTGGCACAACATCTTCTGGGACCCGACTGCAGCCCGGGGCATCTTTTCGTTTTGTATTCAGCACGACTCTGGATCGACCCTCCCCGACGCAAAACCCACAGTGGGCGAGCCCATTTCTGGAGTCGATCATGTGGTGGTAAAAACGCAAAGCGTGGAGGCAGCAAAACGTTTTTATGGCGACCAACTAGGCATTCGCCTCGCGCTGGAGCAACACGTGCCCGAATGGGGTGGAACGCAACTCTTTTTTCGAGCCAGTTCCATGTCCATTGAAGTCATTGCATCAGAGAAGGCTCCTGAACAGGACGAGCTGTGGGGACTCGCCCTTGAAACAAAGGATATCGACGCGACATATAATCGACTGGTTTCGTCAGGCGTTGACGTGAGTCAGGTTCGTGGTGGACGCAAACCTCGCACGCGCGTGCTTACCGCCAAGTCTCACACTTTGGGGGTGCCTACACTACTAATCCAACACCTATAACGGCAACCATGAATCGACTAGGGGAAGATAAGTGCAGCACTTGCAACATCTCTAATCCCCAAAAACACAGATTCTTTCAAGCGACCTGGTAATAAGGTTTAAGGACTTAAAAAGTCCATTCATAGAAAATCTTTTTAAAATGCCAACATGTTTCCAGCGCCTGTGCGCTAACCGCAAATGTTTCGAACCTTGAAACCGTTAACACAGCTTCGGGCTAATATTTGCATTTAGCACACGAGCTTGTTAAACCTTTACAAGCTGACTCATAAACTGCCAATTGCTTTAAATTTCCACATAGACTGATGCAAGATGCGATCGTAGGCGCTATTAGCCTCAAAGGACTCTCGCCCGTGGAGTAGCAGAGTATCATTGAATACGAGACAGTCGTTGGTGTCGCAAAAGACGCGGATCACCGAGGACGACGATTCTTGTCGCTCTAGAAATGAAAAAAAGGCGTCGCACATTTTCATTATGTTAGCGTCACTTTTATCTATTCTATAAAAGTTCCAGTAACAGCGAGTCTTTTCACCTTCCCTTATCACCGACGTGCGGTGGGCTGCGCCATCCGCACCTTTGTTTATGACCACCTCGCAATCACACAAATCCCTAAGCAACTCGGGTTGCGTGCTAGCCAGGTCAGTAATCAACCTAGACACGGGATAAATTATTTGAGCCCCGCCGGCCCTGGCCTGCCTCTCCATGGCAAAAAAGTTTACCTCTGCCCCGTCAGCAAACCAGGCGTTATCGTTATGAAGCGGCTGCCGAGTATTGCTGTGCGCATAAACCTGCGCCTTTTCCGGCTGGTAAGAGATCTCCCACCACTTCTTGAGATGCAACTCACAATCCACCGAAAAGTGCCTGTTGTCAGGCTCCAGTGTGGGGATGTCGCAGAGATATTCGTACCAACCCGCTAGATCTAGATACAGTAATCCCTCTTTTAAGAGAAGCGGCGAATCATCAAACTCTAAGTTCAACAACTCCTCTTTGAACTCAAGGTCAAAAGGTGTTGACAAAACTTTGAGGCCGCTCATTTTATGGGCCAGATTCAGGCACTAAAGTTGCCGGCCTAAGGCAGTAACTGTTTAACAGTTCTCTCATGTCGCTCGGCGAGTTCATCATAAGCGCGTCTATGATAGACAAAGAAGGGATAAATTTTTTGCTAAACTGTGGATACCGTTGCAGTCCGGGTTCTAAGAAGAAAAGCGACAAACCTCGATCACGAAACGATGCAGGATCATATAGCTTGCATCCAGAAATAGGGTTGCAGTAGTCGTTCGCGCCAGCTCTCAGACAAATATCAATTATTCTTTTCTCTCCGATTAGGTCTGCATTTTTATATTTATCACTAGTTTCAAAAAACGGTGCACGACCTTGTATATATTCGAAAACCGCGGCAATCGACTCGATAGCGTAATCAGAAATACTAATTGCTGGGGACATCAAGGCTTGTTCAACCACGTTAATTACAGCTGAATAGAAAGGCGCTTTATGATACGAGTGCCGCAATGTTGATAAAATACTTTTTTTCCAGCCCTGGCCTTCAAGCACCTTTTGCTCAAAAATCTTATTGTTTTGAGATGCCTTTTTTAATGGCACAGTTACCATGTGTTCTCTGGACTCAACAATAATCCTATTGCGATTAATCCATCCTTTTTTCCTGTAATTAGCGTCAGTTAAAAAAACGAATTTATCGACGGACACACAATGTTGAAAGTAGCCCAGATAAGGAAACCAATAAGGCTGCATAATACCGACCTTCACCCGAGTGCTGCCTTCAACGTGCTACATATATGATTGAGATCTTCTTCAGTCATATCACTGTAGATCGGCAAACATAATACCGTATCCGATGCTGATATTGCGTTAGGTGTCGATGAAGAGGCCGGTTCGCGCTGGTTTAGATAGTAGGGGAAATTTGATATCAGTGGGTAGAAATACCGCCTGCAATGAATATTACGCTCGGCCATTTTTTCTAGCACCCTCTTCGGTTCCGTTCTGGACTCTTTTGTGATGAAAACCGGGAAATACGAAAAATTTGGGCGAATATCTGCTTTGTACTCATAAAATTGGAGACCTTTAATACCGCTTAGCTCGCTTTTATATCGGTCGTGAATAGCTTTTCTTTCCTCGATATATCTGCTGACGTGACGCAACTGCACCAAACCCAGAGCAGCACTAACCTCGCTCATCTTTCCGTTCAAGCCTGGCGTATTGATGGTCATCGGGTCCTCGAATCCGAAGTTTTTCAGTCGATCGAGCTCTTCCTTTTGTGCTTCAGACTTACAAACTACTATGCCGCCTTCGAAAGTGTTGAAAACTTTTGTAGCGTGCGTGCTAATTACAGCCATATCGCCATGACGCAAAACGCTCCCGCCGCTGTCTTCTACGGAAAAGGCATGCGCTGCGTCATAAATCACTTTCAGATTGTTACGTGACGCGATTTTTTCAATACTGGCGACGTCACATGGATTTCCATAGGAGTGAACTCCCAAAATAGCCGTAGTTCGATCCGTAATAGCCGCCTCTATTGCTCTAGCATCAAGATTCAATGTTTTGCGATCTATATCAATAAAGGTCGGAGTTAAGCCGTTCCAAACCAACGCATTTGCAGTGGCCGCGAACGAATATGGTGTTGTAATTACCTCTCCATCAACACCAAGCGCTCTGAGGGCAAGCAGCAGAGCCGCTGTCCCACTTGCGAACAATGATAGATGCTCAACGCCTAAATACGACGCAAGCTCTGTTTCCAGCTGCGTATGGAACTGTCCGCCATTCGAGAGCACCCTGGTCTCCCAGATCTCCTCTAAGAAAGGGACATACTCCTCAAGCGGTGGTAGAGACGGTCTAGCTACAAAAATTGGTTTAGACATTTGGCTCCTACCCACACAGACAACAATTGAAAATTAGCCGCGTCTTCACTTAGAACATCTCACCTCAGAACTTTAGGTCCGACCTTCTAGTGGATCCAACTTATCCGCTATTGCAGCGAGTTCAACGCCAATTTTAGTTGACACCCAAATTAAAAGTGGGAGATTAAACTTTACTATTCGTCGCAGGCTACGAATAGTAAAAACCTCGTAGAGGCTACACAGCGCGGCACTGATCTTATACCCCGAAGATTGGGCAAACGTGTAACTCGCCGCTGTGACCTCGTATCCCATTTGAATAAGCGCGTCTCCAGCAAAATACTCAAATCTCCGTAGGTCGCTACTCGTCATTTGCGACGACCAAAATTTTTTATTATTGGGATCGAGCGGACCCGCCAACTTCTCGTGCATCGCGCCAGTAGCTAGCAGTTGCTCTAAGTCCGTTGACACCTGTGTGATTCCTGTTTTCTTAATATTCAAGAAGGTTGCTATTTTTTCGAGCACCGTATCCGGGGAAGCTATCAGCTCTTCGTATTTTAGACTCATATATGAGCCTTGATTTTTTTCTCCCCACCTATGATTTTCCTGCACATGTTTTTTCCACTCGATCGCCGCTTTAGTTAGTGTTTTTGGACCTGTAAAAATCTTCATCCAAGATAGGGAAACGTCCCTCCCATCTCTAATGATGTGTATTACCTTTACGGGGCCAACGGCGGATTCCTGTAGTTTGGTGGGCACGTGTGAAAAAAAAGCGCTTTTATCGCCCAAAGAGCCTTTCCCTTTCTTCCTACCGAAAGATGCATATATTGCTCTCACTAAATCATTATAGTTTCGCGAGTGCTCAACGATCTGTGATGCGGACTCGCGAGTCACGAGAAGACTCTCTGCTTTAATGGCGCTGTAGTCCCGACCACGCTCTGACCTTGGAGTCCAGATCTCTAGAAACTTGTAGATCGCCTCCAGCATCTTTTCCCTATTTCTTATTTTCCGAAGATCACCCCACAAAAATCTATATCGGTAGAATATCGGTATGAAGTGAGTTTCAACTGGGAAAGCAATGTCATATTCCCGAGCAAGCTCTGTAAGCAGAAGATATGTGCCAGAGCGGGGAGCGCCGGTGATTAGAACGAAGTCGTGGTTGTTTGGGTAAGACTTCATTTGATTGCTCGCTGAGCAGAAATAGCTAATCTACAAGCAACACCATAAGCGATCGTGGTCATTATGACTAAAAAATGGGTCGAAATTGCAAATGCGGCGGCGGCTTCCATTTCAACATTATTTGCCATTAGTACGGCCATCACTGTCGCTTCGAAGGGACCAATGTTTGCAGGAAACGCATTTAGAAATCCCAGAATATTTATTGATATCACCATGATGGCTGTGGTGACCAATGACACCGTCCCGAAGTTTAAGCCGATTAGAGAATGGAACGCGGCTATCACGATCAACCAAATTGCAGCCGTATTCATTAGAAGCAATGCTGTGCCGTTACTATGAAGTCGGACTCTGGTTCCTGCTTGCATCTCTGCAAGGTAATCGCGCATGGCCCGGTCCATGTTTCGAACGCCCGTTAAAAAAGCGCCTTCCCCGCTTGCCCTAAGTCGGACTCGTAATCTGTACAAACGCCAAAATATTAAAGTTATAAGCGCGGTTGCAACCACACCTACAAACAGGCTTGCGACTGGAGACACAGCGCTACCTACTAGGCCTACAATCGAGAGAAATATAAGCGCCAAGCCCAGAAACGCAGCGTCACTCACCTTCTCGGTTACGACAGAAGTTGTTGCTGCTCCAAGAGATAATCCGTGGCGTTGTAACCAAGCTAACCGTAATACCTCCCCCGACCGGAACACACTTAGCATGGATAGAACTGAAAACCATCCGTGGTAAAAAAAATGGGCCGCGCCATCCTCCTTTACTCCGTTGGAAAAAAATAATAACCACCTTACCCCTCTCAGCGCGATTGCCAAGCAGATCAATGAACAAAAGGTCACGCCATTTCTCGACTCAGTCAGGGCACGGAATTGCTCCGTTAGCTGGTCAACGGAGTGACTGTTCACAAATGCCGCGACGGTCAGCAGTATCGAAGCCCAGGCGAAGACACCAACGAGAGAAAGAAGTTTTTGCAACAAACCTCAGAATGCCAATACAGTTTCAGGTGGTATGTCAGTTTTCATTTTAGTTTGGTTTTGATTTTATCTCTTCTATTACCGCTGAGGGGCGTCGCCTAGTCTCCTCCAATATTCTCCATAAATATTCAGCAATCACCCCTAGGGATATTAGCGTCAGGCCTCCGATCGCGAGCACCAGAATAGATAGAGAGGTCCATCCCTCTACGGTGCTGCCCACTGCCCACCACCTCACAAACAAGAACAGGGCATACCCCAGCGCTATCAAGGAAACCACCAAACCAGAAGCCGATATGATCCGCACTGGCAGGTAGGTAAATCCAATAAGAGTGTCAATAGTCAGTTGTATGCGTTTTTTTAATGTCCATTGAGACTTTCCCTTTAGCCGCTTCCGCCTGTCATATTTGATTACTTTAAAGTCAAAACCTAACCAGAATAATAGCGGGAAAATAGCCGTATTCTGTTCCTTTATAGAGTCGAGTATTGTTTTGATTTTTTTATCAAACAAACAGAAGTCGAAGCCGCCCTCTGGAAATCCTTCGATAGCAAATCGACTTACCAATTTCCAATAGCATCTTGAAAAAAACCGATGCACTGGCCCGTCATCTCGGCCAACCCGCTCTCCAATAATGAGCTTACTTCCTGCCTCCCAGTGCGAGATCATGTCTCGAAATAGTTCAGGTGGATCCTGCATATCTGCCGAGATGATGCCGATGCAATCCCCAGTGGCTACCCGGACCCCTTCCCTTATCGCCTGACCTTGGCCAAAGTTTTTTGTAAGTTTAACTAGCGTGATCAAACCAGTGTCACTTCGCTGAATGTCAGTCAGGATCTTATAAGAATCGTCAGTAGAGCCGTCATCAACAAAAACCAACTCGAGCTCAAAATCAGAAAGCGCCTCTCGTAATGCCAAAAGCGATGCAATGCTTTCGGCTAGATCTTCTTGATTTTGATATACCGGTATTACAATTGAGGCTCTTTTCACGCCGCGCTCCGTTGCGTCAGGGTCGCACTAAATCCGCATTTCTCGGAACTTAGGGCCCACATTTCTAACGGCCCAAACACCCTTACCAATTCGAAATATTCGCCTTTAACGTCAGCAGCGCTTAGCGCACGAGGCTTACTCCTATCAACTATTAAATAATCGAATGGCCTTGGGCAAAGGTAGTCAAGAGGGTCTTTTTCAATCTGGTCCACCGCGCTTACAATTTCCGAAACAAGCTCGACGAATTCCTCGGTATATTTTGGATACCCGTAATATCTCTGCCAATAATAGTAATGGTACCTCCTTTCTACAGGGTTACCCTGTTCTTGGTCGAAGTAATCCTTCACCGCCTCTGTATCCATCTGCAATGACCAAAAAACCAGTGCCAGCTTATTCGCTATTTGTTCATTCGTAATGTTGGCATATTGATACCCAGAAAAATACAAGTAGAGATATCCGCCTGAGTGCGCTGGCAAAGGAAACCCAACCTCAGGGTTTAATGTGGCATATATATGTCTGTTATCTCTCGTGCTTATCCAAGAATATAACTCAGATTGATCGCGTGAAAGACCCTGAAAGGAGAAAGTATTTTTTGCGATGCTATTAGAGTAGGTTATGCCGCTCGCCAAAAAAATTGAACCGTAGATCATCGCAACAACAGATCCCACCAGAGCGCCCACACCTGTAAAACGGGAGCAGCAAAATCCTATAGCTTGATACGCTAACACCATCACCATAGTTAGCATTATGGGCAGAGTAACTCTCATGTATACGTGCCCAGGCTGAAGATTATGCCCGATGAGGAAGTCTAGGTTTTCAATAATTAAGGTAATAAGCGCAAGGCTAATCCCGGTTAAGCGAAAGGATTTGTTTGGTGATAGAAAAAGTAATGCTATGGCGAAAACCATTAAGCCAACAGTTTGCGGAAACACATAGACTTCATCGGAAACGACGCCATTTATTCGTCCGTACCAGTCCCGGTTTGAATCACTTAGTACCAGGCTGAGGGTCTCAAATATTGATGGCAAGGCGATAACCAAGGCCACTACGCCGCTTAGAAACAATCTAACCAACAGATGCTTACGATCAGCACTCGAGAAAAAATTCTCAAAAGAAAAGTGTATAAAAGTTATCAGCAATAAAAACCCTGCAACGATTGAGTAAAAGGTGTAGGTGTAGAACATGAGCGCAGTAGTCAATGCGAGCCAAACGGCTCCATGTTTAGTCAATTCTTGCTTGTCGATTAGGATGTACACCTGATAAAAAAATATTAGGAAAAGCCAATAGGATCCGCCCATCGTATGGACTCTATAAAAGGAATTTAATTCTCCCTCCATCTGCGTGGTATTTGATTGGACATAAGTCCATAACCTGAAAGGCGATAGAACATATCCCCAGTAATCCGCGCTGAAAGAAAAGTACGTGTAACCCAAAATTACGATGAAGGGCATAAAAAAAGCCATCACAATATTATTAGTCCAGATTTTTGTGAGGCAAAAAAGCAGAATGTATGTAGCAGCTACCGTTAAAGCGAGCGCATAATACGGCGCGTCGGTGGTATCCGCGGCCCAGACAAAAGGAGCGAATAAGAAAGCCACACTGATCTCTTGCAGAGTATTAGGGTAAATTTTGTCGTCGTGGTCCTTCGTCACAAACTTGCCATAAATGGTCCCATCACGTGCGAGCCGCATCGTTGAAGCTAGTTTGACTTGATCGTCATAGTGCTTGAAGTTGGAATTAAAGTGATTTGCGGTGTAGACAATATCAAGATTGTTTTCTGCTTGTTCTTCGATCGTGTTTATTATCGGGCTCAACATCAAATAGAATATGATCGTAACCCCTGCACCCAGCAGGCCGAGGTCAGAATAGATTCGATAGGGATTAGTTAGTTGCATCGTGGAAGTCCCGTACAGACGTTCTTTTAAGCGGCGAGAAAATCATGACCCTTATGTGGGCGGTACCAAACCTAATCGGGCAAGTCATGGTGTCATTTATTTAAGGTCAAATTTCTCTAAGGATACTGAAGGAGTTATTAGAAAGGCTCAAATTTATTTTGGTGAGTTGTGTCTGCAACACCGTAAGTAACTTCACTCACCAAGACTAGCGCGAACAAATTTCTTAGAGCGCCCACGAATGTGTAGGGATGAATTATCTCGACACCTGACGCTCAGAACCGATGTAAGGCTTTGTCGTCTCAGAAAATGAATGCGACCTACAGAAATTCATTTGGACTCCTAAGCTAACGTTCAGTTTAGCTCTCATCATCAATCATTTTTGGACAGCGCTCGTCGCTTAACGAACGGTGTGCGGAGCGTCACGGTCGCCTTTGCGGTCGTTTGGTCAACATTTCCAACCCGCAGAGTGCACAACCATAAGCGGCAGTTGTGACATTTTGTCGAGCAAATCATCCGACGGGCATGTGCAATGCCGTCCACCACAATCCAGGCTCAGCGGCACTCTACATACATTCGCCCGGTGGAGTGCGGCTTACGCTGCAGTGGAGGCCCCTGAAGCTGTCAAAAAACATCCCTCTTAGCCTCGCCCAGATTCCGTCTGTGGAACCTCAGAGATGGTTCGTTCTGGGCCGGACCCAGAGAGACACCATCGCCCCCATCAATATCAGGCCGCCTCCTAGAAGAGTGGCTCCGCTCGGAATTTCATCAAAAACGATCCAACCCAAAATCGTTGCAAAAACAATCTGAACATAACTCAGGCTGGTCACCCGGCTCGCCGCATCAAACTGCATAGCCCGGGTCAATGCCAGTTGACCCAGTTGCGTAAAACAGCCCACGCCCAACAGCACCCACCAGCCGTTGAAGGTCGGCCAGACGAAGTCGCTCACCCCAAAAAAAAACGTGCCCGGCAGGCATACCATGGGGAAGTACAACACAATCACAGACGGGTGATCAGTTAACGTCAGTTTTCGCACCAAGGTATAGGCGATGCCGCTACCTAGTGCGCCGCCGAGACCTGCCAGAATAGGCCACACCGGAATCGGCTGAGTATCTGTGGGTCCCGCGTACGGGCTTACCATGCAGACCAGCCCCATGAGGCTCAGCACGATGCAACTGAGCGTGGCCGCCGTGGGTCTCTCGGCCAGAAACAAAAAAGCCAACATTGCAGTGAACACTGGGTGCAGATACTGCAGCAACGTCGCCTGCGCCATTGAGAGGTGGGTTAGAGCATAAAAGACGCCGGTTAGCGCCGCAAAACCAAAGAAACCTCTGGCAAAAAGCAGGCCCCGCTCATTGCCCAGAGGGTGCACGCCGGCTCGCCGAATATCTGCGAGGGACAATGCGACGGATATGATCGCGCGTACAAAGATAATTTGTAGCAAAGGGATACCGAGCGCCCCCGCCTCTTTGACAAGAGCGGCCATTACTGCGAAGCCGAACGCACTGAGAAAGGCGTACCGGGGTCCGGTCATCGTAGCAACATTTTGTTGCATGTCGGGCGCGCTAGCCACCCAACGATTTCTGGAGTAGCGCCACGTTGTAGCGCTCATCTCCTTGACGTCTTGGCGCTGATTTTTGATATTCGTCGGTTTGTTGTTGACGCTCATCAATCGTAACCTGGTTGTATCCGTGGTAGACGACATAGGCCTCGCCCGCCAGCATCTGCGGCAGAATCATGGCGGCAAACTCGTCTACCGGCATACCCATTGGCCGCAAGGGTTCAGGAATCAATTCAGCACCAACGAACCCCGGCGCGGTCATCCCCACTGAAATAAAGTCCGGTAACTCTTGTCGCAGGGCGTCGGTCAACCCTAATACCGCGTGCTTGCTCGCCACGTAGGTGGCGGAGTGGCTAACAGCAATGAAAAAGCTGTTCTCTGACCCGGTGTTATGGATCGCGGAGGGGGTGCCCTGCTGAATCAACCGCCTCCCGAATAGCTGACAACCTCGCCACGCGCCCTGAAAGTTCATCGCCATCAGGCGGTGCATTTCGGTCTCCGCGGTATCAAACACGCTCCCACGGTGCTGTCCGACTCCGGCATTGTTGACAACCAACACCCGGTCAGCAAATGCGGAAAAGGCGTTGTCAGCAAACTGAGCAAATTAATCAGAGTCCGTCACGTCAAGTGAGAAAGCACGGGCGTTTACCCCCAGATCGTCGAGACTCGTAACGGCCTCACCAAGGCGTTTTCCTCTGGGCTCGCCAATGACCACGTTGGCTCCCAGCGTGCCGCAGGCCTTGGCGAGGCCAAATCCGATCCCCGTCGCACCACCGGTGATGACCACGGTCCGACCCTCTATCTCCAGCATGGTGTTATTCCTGCGCTAGCGAATGCGTTCCAAACATCGAATCGGCTGGTCAAATCATCCAATAAGACGCAACTCAGTAGCCTTGAGCCCATCCGCTGGTCACTCGGCAAGGTAACGCTCCGGCTTTCCTGAGGCATGGACCCGAAAGATTACGAGTTCGGCTCCCTCCTCCCCGGACTCCCCCGAATGAATCACACCCGGGGCAATTTTTTTTGAATCTCCACGCACAGTCACGATATCAGGCTGACCACGCCTTTTCAGCGTGACCGAGCCTTCAATGACATAAAAAATTTCCTCGCCCGGATGCCAGTGCCACGGGAGTTCTACTCGGGGAGGGAAGCTTGCTCTACTCACAATAATCTCCTTGCCGTCGGCGCCGGCAATCAACTCGCGGAGCAGGTTTTCTGACTGAACGGAAGTAAGCGAAAGCGGCTCCGCGGCGTGTCCAATCGTGCAGTGCATACCCACCAACACCACTAGAACCAAAAGCCGAATCATTAAAAATGACATACTGTCGCCTTTCTGCCTTTGCCGTACGTTAAGCATAGCGGCTGGGTCCACGCGGTGGTAGCGAGCGGGAAGGACATTCGCAGATGTCCGTTGGATGGCGACAGGGCAACCATCACTTCGCGGTTAATTGACATTCATGCACCACTTTAACTGTCATATGACAAGTTTTAGCATGTCACGCGACCTGCACGCCGCCTCGCTCGGTGACTTAAGATAACCGGCACGACAAATGGCAAACCTGCGATATCAAGTGGTTTGCGCCGACCGTTTTAATACTGACATTTGGGGAGAATAAGTCGATGGGGCAACAGGAAATTCAGACCCTCAGGGCGCTGATGGAATACGAAGCAGCGCGGACCGAGCCGCCTGAGACATTTCCTCATCTCCCTGACATCCCGGCAGGGCGATATACCGACCCCCGCTTTTTTGAATTGGAACAAGCAGAGATTTTTAAAAAGTCATGGCTCTTTGCCGCGCATTTAGATGAGATACCAGAACCTGGGTGTTACATGACCTGGGAGCAAGCTGGCGATCCAGTGGTACTGGTGCACACCGAGGAAGGTGCTGTGAAGGCTTTCTATAACGTATGCTCTCATCGTGGCGCACCCGTTGTTACCGAGCCCAGAGGGAAACGCCTTCGACTAACGTGCAAATACCATGGCTGGAGCTACTCTCTTGAAGGTGAGTTAAAAGCGATCCGAGACCCTGAGGATTTTCGCAATTTGGATTTCAGTTGCAGAAGTCTTGCGGGAATCCGTTGCGAAACCTTTGGGAAATTTATCTTCGTAAACTTCGACCCCGAAGCCGTCAGCTTACTGGAGTGGCTGGGGCCGATTGCCGACGAATGGCGAGAGTTTCAGTTTGATCAATGTCGGCTCTCGGCTCGGCACAGTTTCGACCTCGATTGCAATTGGAAAATCGCCATGGAGGCAAACACGGAGGTTTACCACGTACCCAATATTCACCCGACCACCGTGGCGCCACTGCTGGACCATCGCCGCAACGTAAACACGCTATATGCCAACGGTCACGGCAGAATGGTCGCACCCCCGCCGAGGATTAGTGAGGCTCAGGACGCAGAGTCGACACGAGATGTAGGTGCGCGTGCAGAGATCGCCACGGTCGGTGAAATTGCCCGCACCTGCATTCAGTCATATGGCATTTTCCCCAACTGGGTATCCCAACTGACAGAATTCGTACTGGCACCCTTATTGTTCTGGCCAAATGGCATCAACAAGTGCCGGCTGGAGTGCTGGACAATCGCTCCTGATTGGGGTGTTGGAGAAGGCCCAGATTACTGGACAATCAACAACGGAGAGCGACTCTGCGACATCCTGCTCGAGGATACGGAGTTCGGCACGCAGATTCAGCGCTCAATGGAATCGCCGGGCTTTAAGGGCGTGCCGCTAAGCTATCAAGAAGCGCGGATCTACCATTGGAATCAGAATGCAGACCGCTTAATTGGTCTTGATAGAGTGCCAGCTGAGTTGGCCGTTCAGCAGGTTATCGGGGAAGAATGGGTGCACCCAAATGACCCACGGCTGATTGCGCTCAGCTGAAACAAACGGCCTTGCTCTTACCCACCTTACCTCTCTCGAGATTTAGGTAAAACCGCTGTTATTCCAGCGAGAACCAACTGCAGCCACCAACAGAACAGTCAACCATAAGAGATATCTGGGCAACGTCGGGACAGGCCTCGCGGAGGCGGCAACCACGGCTGCGCTGGCCGCCGCTGCAGTCGGTGTAAACGTTACCTCAGCCGAATCCGTGCTCGCTCCATTGGCATTAACAGCTTTAAGTCGTACTCTCGCGGCGACCCCATTAGTGAAGCCCGTCACGACGATAGGGCTCGAGATATCAGCCGGTGCAAGCGCAACATAATTGTACTGAAGCCCGTCAAACGTGCCGACCTGATAATTGGTAATAGCGCTACCGTTTGCCGCGCCTGGCGTGAAATAGATATAGGCACCGCCGCTCAAGGCCGTTGCCGTTAGTGCTGTCGGCGCGCTGGGGACCGAGGTATCCTCGCCAACGACTCGCATGGTGACAGTCTCAGTGGCTCCGTCAGCCTGGCATCCTGCAATCGCCCCGTATCCCCCTGTATAGACCGCCCATATCAGGACTCGCGTACCCGCAGTTAGATACGTGTGTGACGGCATTGCCACCGCCCCCGAGCTACCAGCCAAGGCTTGGTCCAATAATCGCTGATTAGGGTCAAAAGCCTCTGCCGTAATGAGTGCCTGAGTAGCGTTTGAGCTGTAGTCTTTGACCGTGTAATAGGCGTCAACAGTAGGTACGAAGAGTTGTCTGTCAGTGCCGCCATAGCCATTAGCGCTGACCAATGCGCATCCGCCGGCGTCATAGGTTGGATCCAACGTAAGTGCAGTCGACGATACTTCCGCAGCACTGGCCGCTACCGCCCAAATTGACAATGCCGCGCTACAAGCGACTGTTTGTAATATTCCTCTCATCGCAAGACCCTCCGTCCTCGTAGCGCCGTAAGTTATCAGAGTTTAGTTCTAAATGGGTCCTCTCTCAAAGCAAAACCTGATGCTGAGCAAGTAAGCGCTTTTGGTAACAGGTAGCAACGAAAACAGAGGGGCTGTTTAATCCATGACCTTGACCAAGATCACCCCGGTGGTCGAGGATATTGCAGTTTGCCGTGGCGAGCCGGCGTTCAAAGATCATCATCACCTCATTAGCGCCAGCAGCAAAGTCCGCGTAACTTTCAAAACCGCAGGTGGCGTAAAAAAACAAGCTCAGGACCCCAAGCGTGGTCGTCACGATTGCACTCGCTAAACCCATCATCGAATGCGCTGCAAAACTCCTCTGCTTTAGCTTGCATTTCGACGTGACTCAAATGCGGCACTCGCATAGAAC
>MDTG01204349.1_pt1 | contig 25884 bp, 18 predicted proteins | sample 811421 | NCBI WGS metagenome assembly MDTG01 (sample SAMN05326645, study PRJNA326480) | marine metagenome | isolation source: seawater | place: Pacific Ocean: South East | collected 2011
CAAGCGGTCAACGAGGGCAGACTGTAAATCTGCTGGCTTAGCCTTCAGAGGTTCGAATCCTCTTTCCCCCACGAAGAAATAAATTAAGCGGGAGTAGCTCAGTTGGTAGAGCATCAGCCTTCCAAGCTGAGGGTCGCGGGTTCGAGTCTCGTCTTCCGCTCAGTGTCACAATCAACAATTTAAAATATTTAAAAACATAAAAAAATAGAATATAATTAAACTTAAAAAATTAAAGTCATGGCAAAAGAAAATTTTGAAAGAAATAAACCGCACCTTAACATTGGAACCATAGGTCATGTTGATCATGGAAAGACAACGTTAACGGCTGCGATTACAACTGTTTTAGCAAAAAAAGGTTTATCAGAAGTAAAAGCTTTTGATGCAATTGATAATGCCCCAGAAGAAAAAGAACGTGGTATAACAATTAACACTTCTCATGTTGAGTATGAAACAGAAAATAGACACTATGCTCATGTTGATTGTCCTGGTCACGCTGATTATGTGAAAAACATGGTTACTGGTGCTGCACAAATGGACGGCGCAATTTTAGTATGTGCAGCTACTGATGGACCTATGCCACAAACTAGAGAGCACATATTATTGGCTCGACAGGTAAATGTTCCTAGAATGGTTGTTTTTATGAATAAAGCAGATATGGTAGATGACGCCGAACTGCTAGAGTTAGTTGAAATGGAAATAAGAGAGCTTTTGTCATTCTATGAATTTGATGGTGATAATACACCTATAACTACAGGTTCTGCATTAGGCGGTTTGAATGGTGAGGCTCAGTGGGAAGACAAGATTATGGAACTAATGGCTTCTGTTGATAGTTGGATTGAAGTCCCTAAAAGAGATGTGGAGAAAGATTTACTTATGCCAGTTGAAGATGTCTTTTCAATCACAGGTAGAGGTACAGTGGCGACAGGTCGTATTGAATCTGGGATAGCTAATACAGGTGATGAAGTAGATATTATTGGGATGGGAGCAGACAAATTAAAATCTACTATTACTGGTATTGAAATGTTTAGAAAAATTTTAGATAGAGGAGAAGCTGGAGATAATGCTGGTATTTTATTAAGAGGTATTGAGAAAACAGATATCAAAAGAGGAATGGTGATTTGTAAGCCAGGATCTGTTACGCCTCACAAAAAGTTCAAAGCTGAGGTATATATTTTAAAGAAAGAAGAGGGTGGTCGACACACTCCATTTCATAACAAATATCGACCGCAATTCTATATTAGAACTCTTGATGTTACTGGTGAAATTACTCTTCCTGATGGAACAGAGATGGTTATGCCGGGAGATAACTTAACTATTACAGTTGATTTAATTAATACTGTAGCTTTAGATAAAGGAGTTCGTTTTGCAATTAGAGAAGGTGGAAGAACTGTTGGTGCTGGTCAAGTGACGGAAATTTTAGAATAGAAACGTTTCGGAGTGACTAGCTAAGCTATTACGGGTATGGTGTAATGGTAGCATAGCGGTCTCCAAAACCGTTGATGGGAGTTCGACTCTCTCTACCCGTGCTAATGCATAACTAAGTTTAAATTATGAAACAATATATTAAAGACATAATAGCAGAATTTAAAAGGGTTCAGTGGCCTAGTTGGGATGATTTACAGAACGATGCTATTGTTGTTGCTATCGCATCTGTGATTATAGCTTTAATTATATATTTCATGGATCAATCGTTTAATAATATATTGGGTTGGTTTTATAGTATTTTTTAAGAGAATCAATATGGCGACAAAGGAAATGAAATGGTATGTTGTGAAGACTATTTCTGGTAAGGAAGAAAAGGTAAAGAAGTATATTCAACGAGAGCTTGAGTTGAATAAAATGAGCAAATTTGTTTCTCAAATTTTAATCCCTACAGAGAAAGTTTATCAAATTAAAAATGGAAAGAAGGTAAATAAAGAAAGAAATTTTTTTCCAGGATATATTTTATTAGAAGCTCAATTGTTTGCAGAGTTAATCCATATGATTAGAAATTTAACAGGAGTTATTACGTTCTTGGGGGGGAAAAGAGGAGGTGAACCATTACCACTTAGAAAACAAGAGGTAAATAGGATCCTTGGAAAGGTAGATGAACTTGCATTAGAGGATGAAGAGATTAATATACCATATGTGCTTGGAGAATCTGTAAAAGTGATTGATGGACCTTTTAATGGATTTAATGCGGTAATTGAGGAGATTAATGAAGAAAAAAGAAAGTTGCAAGTTATGGTCAAAATTTTTGGTAGAAAAACACCATTAGAATTAAACTATATGCAAGTAGATAAGATTTAATATTTTAGATATGGCAAAAGAATTTGATAGTAAAATAAAATTACAGGTTAAAGGTGGGTCAGCTAATCCATCACCACCGGTTGGTCCAGCATTAGGAGCTAAGGGGGTGAATATTATGGAGTTTTGTAAACAATTTAATGCTCGGACTCAAGACAGACAGGGTAAAGTTTTACCTACTGAAATAATAGTTTATAAAGATAAATCATTTGATTTTATTATTAAAACTCCTCCTGCGGCAGTGCAACTTTTGGAGGCAGCTAAAGTTAAAAAAGGATCCGCAGAATCAAACAGAATGAAAGTGGCAAAAGTAACATGGGATCAAGTAAAGGCCATTGCCGAAGATAAAATGAAGGATTTAAATGCATTTACTATTCAATCTGCAATGAAAATGGTTGCTGGAACAGCAAGAAGTATGGGGATTACTGTTACAGGTAAATTTCCCGATTCAGAATAATTATATGTTAATATGAGTAATAGAGTAACAAAAAAAAGAAAAACAGCATTATCTCAATATGATAGTAATGAATTTTTTACTATTGAGCAAGCTGCGGGTATAATTAAAAATATTACTTCCGTAAATTTTAACGCTACTGTTGATATGTCTATTAGATTAGGTGTAGATCCTAAACAATCTAATGAAATGGTAAGAGGTGTAGTGTCTTTGCCACATGGAACAGGTAAGGATGTTAAAATTCTAGTTGTTTGTCAAGCAACTAAAGAGGAAGAGGCAAAGTCTGCTGGTGCTGATTTTGTGGGATATGAAGAGCTTATTCAAAAAATTAAAGGTGGTTGGGTTGATTTTGATGTTATGATTACAACCCCAGATTGTATGGCTAAAATAGGTCCTCTTGGAAAAATTTTGGGACCTAGAGGATTGATGCCGAATCCAAAAACAGGAACTGTAACATTTGATATTGCTAAAGCAGTGCAAGATGTTAAATCGGGAAAAATTGATTTTAAAGTTGACAAATTTGGTATCATACATGCAGGTATTGGAAAAGTATCATTTACGGATACGCAAATTGCTGAGAATGCGAATGAATTATTAAGTACTATCATTAAACTTAAACCGAGCTCAAGTAAAGGTACCTATGTTAAAACAGTCGCTATGTCTAGTACAATGAGCCCTAGTGTTAAGATTGATTGTAAAAATATTAGTAATTAGATTTTAAATAGAAGTGAATAAAGAACAAAAAATAAAAACAGTAACTGATCTAACAGCGCATTTAACTCAAAGTAAAAATATTTATTTTACAGAGATTTTTGGTTTAGATGCTCAGCAGACTAGTACGTTAAGACGAATGTGTTTTGACAAAGGTATTACTTTATCAGTTGTTAAAAATACTTTATTGCAAAAAGCGATGGATGCTTGTGATAAGGATTTGTCAGATTTTAATACCCTGCTAAAGGGTAATACAACTTTAATGATATCAGATATTGCAAATGCGCCAGCAAAAGTAATAAAAAACTTCTTAGACAAGGAAAAATTAGAAAAAACATCTAAGAAACTAAACTTAAAGGGAGGGCATGTTGAAGAATCTACATACTTAGGACATGAGCAATTAGATGTATTAGCATCATTAAAATCAAAAGAAGAATTAATAGGTGATGTTATTATGTTACTTCAATCACCTATTAAAAATGTACTATCTTCTTTGGGGTCAGCTCAGCAAAATATCGCTAGTGTATTAGTTGCTTTAGAGAGTAATTCAGGTACAAAAAAAGAAATAAATTCTTCAGAAGACACATCTTCGGAGGACACATCTTCGGAGGACACATCTTCGGAGGAAATGCAGGATAATAATGAAGTGAAAGAAAAGTAATAGTATAAAAATAGAGTTATAACCAAATAAAAAATTAAATAATTATGGCCGATGTAAAAGATTTTGCAGAAAAGTTGGTAAATCTTACTGTAAAAGAGGTTAGTGAACTAACAACAATTTTGAAAGAGGAGTATGGTATTGAACCTGCAGCAGCAGCAGTTGCAGTTGCAGCACCTGGTGCACCTGGTGCAGCTGGTGATTCAGGAGCAGAAGAAAAAACAGAATTTGATGTTATTTTAAAATCTGCTGGAGGATCAAAGTTAGCAGTTGTAAAATTAGTTAAAGAATTAACAGGTAAAGGACTTAAAGACGCTAAAGATTTAGTTGATGGTGCGCCTGCTACATTAAAGGAAGGTGTAGCAAAAGATGAAGCAAATGCAATGAAAGAGCAATTAGAGGGGGCAGGAGCAGAAGTTGAAGTTAAGTAGACATTGACTTCACATATTGTAGAATATAAGTAATGCGTTTACTTATAGATTGGTTTGTTTCAGTATTTAACCTATATCAATATAGGTTTGTTAGTTTGATTAATTAATTAATTTAAAATAATTGCTTTGGTAAATAAAAATAGAATCCACTTTGGTGCATTTAGTGGTAATGCGGAATATCCAGATTTTCTTGATATTCAAATTAAATCGTTTCAGGATTTTTTTCAACTTGATACAGATTCAGAAAATAGAAATCAAGAAGGTTTATTTAAGGTTTTTAATGAGAATTTTCCTATTACTGACACTAGGAATCAGTTTGTCTTGGAGTTTGTTGATTATTTCATAGATCAACCAAGATACTCAGTTGCAGAGTGTGTTAGTATGGGTTTAACTTATAGTGTGCCCTTAAAGGCTCGATTGAAATTATATTGTACAGATCCTGAACACGAAGATTTTGAAGAAATTGTTCAAGATGTCTATTTAGGAAATATCCCATATATGACATTAACAGGTAATTTTGTAATTAATGGGGCACAAAGGGTTTGTGTATCACAATTACATAGATCGCCTGGTGTGTTTTTTGGCCAATCTTATCATGCTAATGGAGCAAAGTTATATTCTGCGCGTGTTATTCCATTTAAGGGCTCTTGGATAGAATTTTCTACTGATATTAACAATGTCATGTATGCTTATATTGATCGAAAAAAGAAACTTCCTGTAACTACTTTATTTAGAGCAATTGGATATGAGCACGATAAAGATATTTTAGATATTTTTGGTTTAGCAGATGAGATTAAGGTTAGTAAAGCATCACTTAAAAAAGTTATTGGTAAAAAATTGGCGGCTCGAGTTCTAAAGACTTGGGTAGAAGATTTCTCTGATGAAGATACGGGTGAAGTGGTACATATTGAAAGAAATGAAGTTGTGATCGATAGAGATATAATTCTTGAAAAGGAACATGTTGAAGAAATAATAGATTCGGGAGCCACTACTATTTTAATTTATAAGGGAGTTGAATTATCTTCACATTATGAAATTATTCATAATACATTTCGAAAAGATCCTACAAATTCAGAGAAAGAGGCTGTTGAACATATTTATAGGCAATTAAGAAATGCAGAGCCTCCAGATGAAGAAACTGCTAGAGGTATAATAGATAAATTGTTTTTTTCTGAAACGAGGTACAGTTTAGGTGAAGTTGGTCGATATAGAATTAATAAAAAGCTCAATATTACTGATAACCCAACTGACGTTGTTTTAAGAAGTGAAGATATTATCCTGATTATAAAATTTTTAATTGAATTAATTAATTCAAAAGCAGATGTAGATGATATTGATCATTTAAGCAATAGAAGAGTAAGGACCGTTGGGGAACAATTATATAATCAATTTGGTATTGGGTTAGCTAGAATGGCAAGGACTATTAGAGAGAGAATGAATGTTAGAGATAATGAAGTTTTTACACCAATTGATTTAATCAATGCTAAAACATTATCCTCCGTGATTAATACATTTTTTGGCACAAATCAATTGTCACAATTTATGGATCAAACTAATCCTTTAGCTGAAATCACTCATAAGAGGCGTTTATCTGCACTTGGACCAGGTGGTTTATCTCGGGAAAGAGCTGGATTTGAAGTGAGAGATGTCCATTATACACATTATGGTAGATTATGTCCTATTGAGACACCTGAAGGACCTAATATTGGTTTAATTTCTTCACTATGTGTATTTGCTAAAATTAATAAAATGGGTTTTATTGAAACTCCATATAGAGAAGTATCTAATGGGGCTGTAGAGTTGTCGGAGATAAAATACTTAACAGCAGAAGAAGAAGAAGAAAAGACAATTGCACAAGCAAATGCAGAGTTAAATAAAAAGGGGAAATTTACTCATGATAGGATTAAGGCAAGACAAATGGGAGATTTTCCAGTTTTACCACCTAATCAAATCGACTATATGGATGTTGCTCCTAATCAGATTGCATCTATTTCTGCTTCTTTAATCCCATTTTTAGAACATGATGATGCCAATAGGGCCCTTATGGGATCTAATATGATGCGTCAGTCTGTTCCACTTATTGTAGACGAGTCTCCTGTTGTTGGTACTGGTTTAGAATTTAATGTTGCTAATGATGCTCGAATTTGTATTAAAGCAGAAGGAGATGGTGTAGTTACTTATGTAGATAAAAATAAAATTATTATTGATTATAAATTAAGTGATTCGGAAAAAATAGTAGGTTTTTCTGGTACAGAAAAAGAGTATTCTTTAAGTACATTTAAAAAAACTAACCAAAATACTTGTTTTAATTTAAAACCTCTTGTCTCAGAGGGAGAGAAGGTCTCTAAAGGTCAAATACTCAACTCAGGTTATTGTACCGATAAAGGGGAGTTAGCTTTAGGTAAAAATTTAAAAGTTGCATTTATGCCATGGAAAGGCTATAACTTCGAAGATGCAATTGTAATTTCTGAACGTGTTGTGAGAGAAGATTTATTTACTTCTGTACATATTGATGAGTATTCTTTAGATGTTAGAGAAACAAAATTAGGCCCAGAAGAATTAACACCTGATATTCCTAATGTCAGTGAAGATGCTACGGGCGATTTAGATGAGAATGGTATTATTAGAGTAGGTGCAGAAATTAATCCAGGAGACATTTTAATTGGTAAAATTACACCAAAAGGTGAATCAGATCCATCTCCAGAAGAGAAATTATTACGTGCTATTTTTGGTGATAAAGCAGGTGATGTAAAAGATGCATCTTTAAAAGCTCCTCCATCGTTGAGAGGTGTTGTAATTGATAAAAAATTATTTCAACGCTCTATGAAGGATAAAAAAGCTAGGCTAAAAGATAAAGAAGAAATCAAGTTGTTGGATGATAAATTTGAAAAACAAAAAGAAGAGATTCGAAATATTTTAGTGGATAAATTATTTAAAATTATTAAGTCCAAGGTTTCTCAAGGAGTATTTAATCAAGATGGCGAAGTTTTGATTGCAAAAGGTCAAAAGATGACACAAAAAGTCTTGGCAAAAATACAAGATTTTCGTCATATTAATTCATATCAATGGACAACTGCCAATGATGTGAATAAATTAATTAAGAAGGCTCTTCATAATTATTCAATTGCTATTTCTAACCTAGAATCTAAATTGAGAAGAAAGAAGTTTAATATTACGATAGGTGATGAGCTTCCAAGTGGTACTTTAAAATTGGCTAAAGTATATGTAGCTAAAAAAAGGAAGTTAAAAGTAGGCGATAAAATGGCTGGTAGACATGGAAACAAAGGTATTGTAGCAAAAATTGTTCGAGATGAAGATATGCCATTTTTAGAAGATGGTACTCCGGTTGATATAGTTTTAAATCCTTTAGGTGTCCCCTCTAGAATGAATCTGGGTCAAATTTATGAAACTGTTTTAGGCTGGGCAGGACAGAAATTAGGTGTTAAATTTGCAACACCTATTTTTGATGGTGCCACTATTGATGAAATTAATCACTATACAGATAAAGCAGGTATCCCAAGATTTGGCCATACTTATTTATATGATGGAGGAACTGGTAAACGGTTTGATCAAAAAGCTACTGTGGGTGTTATCTATATGTTAAAATTAGGACATATGGTAGATGATAAAATGCATGCTCGATCTATAGGTCCATATTCTTTAATTACACAACAACCTTTAGGAGGAAAGGCTCAATTTGGTGGTCAGCGATTTGGAGAAATGGAGGTTTGGGCTCTTCAAGCATTTGGAGCATCTAATACACTACGAGAAATATTGACTGTAAAGTCGGATGATGTGTATGGTAGAGCAAAGACATATGAATCAATAGTTAAAGGTAATCCACTGCCTGAACCAGGTTTGCCGGAATCCTTTAAGGTATTATTACATGAAATGCAAGGGCTTGGTTTGAAAATCACAATGTCCTAGTATTAATTTTATTATTTTCGATGATATGAAGTATTTGAAAAAAAAGAAAAAAAATCATGCTGATTTTTCTAAATTAATTATCAGTGTTGCATCTCCTGAATCTATTCTTGAAGATTCTTTTGGTGAGGTTATTAAACCTGAAACTATTAATTATAGAACCTTTAAACCCGAAAGAGATGGCTTGTTTTGTGAAAGGATTTTTGGGCCGGTGAAAGATTATGAGTGTCATTGTGGTAAGTACAAAAGAATTCGATACAAGGGGATTGTATGTGACAGATGTGGTGTAGAAGTGACAGAGAAAAAAGTTCGTAGAGAACGCATTGGTCACATTAAGTTAGTAGTCCCAGTCGCTCATATATGGTACTTTAGAAATTTACCTAATAAAATAGGTTATCTATTAGGTTTGCCAACTAAGAAGTTGGATATGATTATTTATTATGAACGTTATGTTGTGATACAGCCAGGAAGTGCGATGGATGAAGAGGGAAATCCAATTCAACATATGCAGTTTCTAACTGAAGATGAGTATTTTGATATTCTTGATAGGTTGCCGAAAGAAAATATGTATTTAGATAATTCAGACCCAGATAAATTCATTGCTAAAATGGGCGCTGAAGCATTAATTGATTTATTGGGTCAAATTGATTTAATCTCATTGTCAAAAGATCTACGTAGAAAAGCTCATAGTGAAACATCTGTACAAAGAAAAAACGAAGCTTTAAAGCGATTAAATGTTGTAGAGGCTTTTCGTGAAGCAAATGAAACAATTGAAAATAAGCCAGAATGGATGATTCTACAGGTTATTCCTGTGATACCACCTGAATTACGTCCTTTAGTTCCATTAGATGGGGGTAGATTTGCAACCTCTGATTTAAATGATTTATATAGGCGTGTTATTATTAGAAATAATAGATTAAAAAGGTTAATGGAAATTAAAGCTCCTGCTGTTATTTTAAGAAATGAAAAGAGAATGTTGCAAGAATCTGTGGATTCATTGCTAGATAATACTAGAAAGGCATCAGCGATTAAGTCAGAGTCTAATAGGCCTTTAAAATCTTTATCAGATAACTTAAAGGGAAAACAAGGTCGATTTAGGCAAAATTTATTAGGTAAACGGGTTGATTACTCAGCTAGATCGGTAATTGTTGTAGGGCCAGAATTAGAAATGCATGAGTGTGGAATTCCAAAAGATATGGCTGCAGAGTTATTTAAGCCATTTGTAGCTAGAAAATTAATTGAAAGAGGAATTGTAAAAACTGTTAAATCAGCTAAAAAGATCATTGATGCTAGGGAGCCTGTAGTTTGGGATATTTTAGAAAATGTTATTAAAGGACATCCGGTACTATTAAATAGGGCACCAACATTACATAGATTAGGGATACAGTCTTTCCAACCTAAATTAATTGAAGGGAAGGCAATTAGGTTGCACCCTTTGTCCTGTACTGCCTTTAATGCGGATTTTGATGGTGATCAAATGGCGGTTCATGTTCCGTTAGGTTCAGCAGCAATTTTAGAAGCACAATTATTGATGTTAGGGTCTCACAATATTTTAAATCCAGCTAATGGTGCACCAATAACAGTACCTTCTCAAGATATGGTTTTAGGATTATATTATATGACCAAGTCTAGAAGAAGTACCAAAGAACATATTGTTAAAGGAGAAGGCCTAACTTTTTACTCTCCTGAAGAGGTCAGTATTGCTTACAATGAAGGTAAAGCTGATTTACATGCTATAATTAAAGTTAGATTGCCAATTGATAAAAACAATCCTATTGATTTTCATTTGATGGAGACGACTGTAGGACGCGTATTATTTAATGAAGCTCTTCCACTAGAGACAGAGTACTTTAATGAGGTTTGTACAAAGAAAAACTTGAGAGATTTAATTGGTAGAATTTTAGAAGAAACAAATGCTCCAACTGCTGCAAAATTTTTAGATTCAATAAAAAAATTAGGATATAAAACAGCTTTTGCAGGAGGTTTGTCTTTTTCTTTAGGAGATGTTTTAGTCCCTGATAATAAAGATAGTATGGTTTTAGAAGCAATTAGTAGTGTCGATCAAATTAGCGAATCGTATAATATGGGACTCATTACTAATAACGAAAGATATAATCAGGTTATTGATGTTTGGACTAATACAAATTCTAAATTAACAGAAAAAGCAATGTCAGATTTAGCCAATGATAATCAAGGCTTTAATTCTATTTATATGATGCTAGATTCTGGTGCAAGAGGATCAAAGGAGCAAATTCGTCAATTGTCAGGAATGCGGGGTTTGATGGCTAAGCCGCAAAAATCTACTTCTGGAGGTGGTGCAATTATTGAAAATCCAATTTTGTCTAATTTTAAGGAAGGACTATCTATTTTGGAATATTTTATTTCTACTCATGGTGCCCGAAAAGGATTAGCAGATACGGCATTAAAAACCGCCGATGCTGGTTATTTAACGCGAAGATTAGTAGATGTTGCGCAGGATGTGATCATTAAGATACCAGATTGTGAAACATTAAGAGGTGTTGAGATGACGCCAGTTAGAAAGCAAGATGAAATCATTGAATCTATTTCCTCAAGAATTGAAGGAAGGACATCATTACGCGATATTGTGATAGATGGTAAACAAGTACTTTCTGTAGGCGATGAAATAACCTCTCATATAGCATTACAAATTGAAGAGAGTGGTATTGAGTCTGTTCTAGTTAGATCTGTTTTAACTTGTGAGTTAACATCGGGTGTTTGTGCTGCTTGTTATGGGAGAAGTTTAGCTACTAATAAGCCTACTCAAATTGGTGAAGCTGTTGGTGTTATTGCCGCTCAGTCTATTGGTGAACCAGGAACTCAATTAACGTTACGAACATTTCATATTGGTGGGGTAGCATCTGGATCTACTCAAGAGTCGGAAATGATCTCAAAATTTGATGGTAAAATTAAGTTTGAGGAGTTGCGTTCAATTTCAGGTAAAGATAGTAATAATAAAAAGTCGGAGATTGTTATTGGTAGGACTGGTGAGATAAAAATTGTTAATGAAGATAGCGGAGTGGTGTTATACTCTTCTAATATCCCATATGGCTCTTCGTTAAAAGTGAAAGAGAATACTCTGATATCTAAGGGTGATTTAATTTGTGAATGGGATCCTTATAATGCTGTAATTATTTCTGAAATTGCAGGAGAAGTCAAGTTTGAAGATTTTGAACAAGGAATTACCTACAGAATTGAAATAGATGAACAAACAGGTTTTAAAGAAAAAGTGATTATAGAAACAAAGGATAAGAAAAAAATACCTGTTTTAAAAGTAACAAAAGGAAAGAAGGAAAAGACATACAATTTGCCAGTTGGCGCACATATTGTCGTTAATGAAGGGGATAAATTAGCTATGGGTAGTATTGTTGCAAAAATACCAAGGACTGCAGCTAAAACTGGTGACATTACTGGTGGATTGCCTAGGATTACAGAGTTATTTGAAGCACGAAATCCATCGAATACTGCTATTGTTACAGAAATAGATGGAATTGTTTCTTATGGAAAAATCAAGAGAGGAAATAGAGAAGTTATTATTGAGTCAAAAATGGGAGATGTTAAAAAGTATTTAGTTCCTCTTTCCAAGCAAATACTAGTGCAAGAGAATGATTTTATTAAATCAGGTATGGCATTATCAGATGGTTCTATTTCACCTGCTGACTATTTATCTATTCAAGGAGCGAATAAGGTTCAAGAATACTTAGTTTTTGAGCTACAGGAAGTTTATAGACTACAAGGTGTAAAAATCAATGATAAACATTTTGAAGTGATTGTAAGGCAAATGATGAGAAAGGTGAAAGTTTTAGATCCTGGTGATACACGATTTTTAGAGGGAGAGTTAGTGCACAAGCAGGATTTCAAAGAAGAAAATGATAGATTATATCACTTAAAAATTGTAGAGGATGCTGGTGACTCTGAAGATGAACGTTTCCAAATTGGTTCTGAGATATCTGCTAGAGAATTAAGAGATCAAAATTTTATCTTAGAGCAGAGTAACAAAAAAATAATTACTGCTCGTGATGCGGTGACAGCTATTTCAAAGCCAATTTTACAAGGTATTACTAGAGCTTCGTTACAAACAAAAAGTTTCATGTCTGCGGCTTCTTTCCAAGAAACTACAAAGGTTTTGAATAATGCAGCTATTAGGGGGACAGTAGATAACTTGCTAGGCTTGAAGGAAAATGTCATTATTGGTCACCAAATACCTGCTGGAACTGGTGTTAAATTTAAAAATGTGGTAGTTGGTTCAAAAATCGAATTAGAAGCAATGACTAATGTAAATGATGATATAGATGCAGTAAAAGAACTTGAAGAATAATATATTAAATTTCTATTTATGTCTAGTGAAAAAAAAGATAGTGTGCAAAACAAAATCAATATTGAAGTAAAAGAAGATGTTGCTAATGGTGTTTATTCTAATTTAGGGATTATTAATCATTCTCCTACAGAATTTGTTTTTGATTTTGCAACAATGATGCCAGGTTTTGCGAAAGCCAAGGTTTTGTCTAGGATAGTGCTTTCACCAGCACATGCAAAAAAATTCATGAATGCTCTAGCGCAGAATGTTTCAAACTTTGAAAAACAACATGGATCTATTAAAGCTATTGATCTCAAAAAGATTCCGTTAGATTTTGGTGGTCCAAAAGCACAGGCATAGGCGATTAGTATTAAATAAATTTTTGATTTTTCATCCAGGTGTCATTATATATCTTAGCAAGATATCTGCTGCCATGATCTGGGATGATAATTACTACATTATCAGTTTCTTTTAATTTACCTTTTAACTGCACTAGTCCTGCAATGGCTGCTCCAGATGAATTACCTGCTAAAATGCCTTCTTCTTTAGCTAATCTGCGAGTCATTACAGCAGCATTTTTGTCTGTCACTTTCTCAAAATGATCAATATATTTAAAATCTACATTTTTTGGAATAATATCCTCTCCAATCCCTTCAGTAGTATACGAGTAGATTTCATTTTTATCAAATATGCCTGTTTCATGGAATTTTTTGTATACAGATCCATATGTGTCAATCCCCCATATTTTTATATTTTTCTTCTTTTCCTTTAGAAACATTGCACATCCTGTAATTGTTCCGCCCGTTCCTACACCTGCAATTAAATGTGTAATTTTTCCATTTGTTTGTTCCCATATTTCTGGACCTGTTTTTTCATAGTGAGTCTTTCTATTCGATAAATTATCGTATTGATTAACATAAAAACTATTTTTTATTTTTTTTTCTAAATTTCTAGCAACAGAATAATAAGATCTTGGATCTTCAGGCTCTACATTGGTAGGTGTGATGATTACTTCTGCTCCAATGGCTTTTAAGATATCAATTTTTTCACTAGACATTTTATCTGGCATAGTCACAATCATTTTGTACCCTTTTTTAATAGCACCTAGCGCTAATCCCATTCCAGTATTTCCAGATGTAGATTCTATTATAACACTACCTTTTTTTAATAGTCCTTTTTTTTCAGCATCCTGAATCATGCTTATTCCAATTCTATCTTTAATTGAATGTCCTGGGTTAAATGATTCTAATTTGACTAATATATTTGCTTTAATATTCTTTGTGATATTATTTAATTTAACTAGTGGTGTATTCCCAATTAGTTCAGTGATATGATTTACGTAATTCATTTAGTTGATTTTAATATGTTAGCAGGTGATATGTTTTTTATTATATAATATGGAATTATTATGCTCATTTGAATTGTTAAAAATACTGTGATATTTATAAGGATTAAAAATTCTATATCTATAGCAATAGGCAGGTAATTTACAAAATAAGATGTTGGGTTCAATTGAATTATATGTGTTTTTTTTTGAATAAAACATAAAATTAATCCAATGATATTACCTATTATGATCCCCTTGCCTGAAATGTTGATACTGCTATATAAAAATATTTTGAGTATGGAATAATTAGAGCACCCATAAGATTTGAGTGTTCCAATCATTTGTAATCTCTCTAGTATTAGGATTAATAAAGCATTTGTAAGATTAATCAGACACACAATACACATAACAATTATTATAAATAGCATATTTCTGTTAAATAAATCAATCCAAACAAACATATTTGGGAATCTGTTATTAATTGATGATGCTAATAAATTATAAGGTAAATTATTATTAATTTCTCTTTCTATTTTTTCCACTTCTTTATATTCAATTAATTCAATTTCATACGTACTTGCTTCCTCTTTATCCCATTTATTTATTTTTTGGATAGTTTCTTTTTTTGTAAATACATAAAACTCACCAAACTTTTCATTTGCTGTTTCATATATTCCAGAAATCATAAATTTCCGTTTTTGGATATTATTGTTATTTGAAAAGAAATATATGATGGCTTGATCTCCAACTTTTAACTTTAATTTTTTTGCTTGTTGAACAGAGATTAGTATTTCATTATTAGTTTCAGCATTTCGTCCTAGTATAAGACTATTTTTAATGAAATCAGTTTTATATAAAGAATCTATTCCTTTAATGACAATACCTTCGATATTATTATTATTGCTAATAATACCTGGTTTGTTGATTATTGAATGGATATGCTTTATGTTTTCTATATTCGATATTTTATCTAGCAATAACTTTTCGATTTTAATGGCATTGATTCCCTTAGTATTATCTATAGATGTTATTTGTATATCAGACTCTGCATTTCGTATTGTGTTTTGGATAGCTGATTCTAATCCTTTACTTGAGCCAATTGCAATAATCATAACAATAATACTGACAGCAATTGCAGATATTGATATCTTGGTAATAGGCCCAAAATAGTAATTTGTGTTTAATTTTGATCTAGATAGTCTTTTTGAAAGAAATAATTCAAAATTCAATTTTTGATATAATAAAATTATTAAATTCAAATATATGAAATTGCCTAAATCAATTCTAATTATTTTAGTTGTAAATTTTTGTCAAATATCTATTTTTTCGCAGGATCTAGGGATTGATAATATAAATGAGTATCAAAGCCTATTAAAAAATAAAAATATTGGTTTAGTAGTTAACCAAACTTCTCAAGTTAATAATACCCATTTAATTGATACGTTGCATGCACTAGGCATGAATATTTCCACTATATTTTCTCCAGAACATGGTTTTTCTGGGAAGTTTAATGCAGGTGAGTATATAGAGCACACCTCTTACTATGATTCTATTCCCATAATCTCATTATATGGTAAAAATAAAAAACCCAACTCTATGCATTTACGTAATATTGATATTATTGTATTTGATATACAGGATGTGGGGGTTCGGTTCTATACATATATTTCTACTTTACATTATGTTATGGAGTCATGTGCAGAGCAAAATATAGAATTACTTGTCCTAGATAGGCCTAATCCTCATACACATTATGTTGACGGACCGGTTTTAGAAAAAGAATACTCTTCGTTTGTTGGAATGCATCCTGTTCCAATTGTGTATGGAATGACTATTGGTGAGTATGCATTAATGATCAATGGTGAGGGCTGGTTAGGGAATCAAAAAAAATGTAATTTAAAGGTGGTCCAAATGCGGTCATATTCTAGGTTTAATTCTATTAGGATACAGACTCCACCATCTCCTAATTTAAGAACAATGAACTCAATACTTTTATATCCTTCTTTATGTTTATTTGAAGGCACTTTAATTAGTGTTGGTCGAGGCACGGATTTTCCTTTTGAAATTTATGGTGCTCCTTTTTTAAGTACTGATTTTTCTTTTTACCCAAAACCCAATTTCGGATCTAAAGACCCAAAATATAATGGCACATTGTGTTATGGATTTGAATTAAAAGATTATTATCGTGATTCGATTAATAAAATTAATTTAAATTTTTTAATTGATGCCTATCATCAGTCACCTACATATTATCAAGATATATTTTTCAATAACTTTTTTAATAAATTATCTGGTAATGGAGCATTACAAGACCAGATAATTAATCATATGAATGAAAATGAAATTAGAGAAACTTGGAATGAGGGTATTCAAGCTTTTTTGCTAATACGCGCGAAATATTTATTATATGACTAGTCTTTGTATATTTCAAGTCCTTCTTGTATAATTTTAATTGCTAATTTAAGTCTATTGATATCTAGGACATAAGCAATTCTCACTTGATTTTGAGTTCCGTTTTCTTTGCTGTAAAATCCACTTGCTGGTGCCAACATTACTGTTGTTCCTTTAAAACTAAATTTTTCTAATAACCATTGACAGAATGTCTCGCTATTTTTTACTGGTAATTCTGCAATGCAATAAAATGCACCTTTCGGCATAGGGCATTTAATGCCGGGTATCTTATTTAATCCATTCACTAGAGTATTTCTGCGTTTAGTATACTCTTGAATTACTTTTTTGAAATATGAATTTTTTGTATTCAATGCTTCCATGGCAGCTAGTTGACCAAAGATTGGTGGACTTAATCTGGCCTGGGAAAATTTTAATGCTGTTTTGATTAGATCCTTATTCTTAGATACAATGCATCCGATTCTTGCTCCACACATACTATATCTTTTCGAAGTTGAGTCTATAAGAATAGTGTTTTTTTGAATCGTTGTTAAGTTGAGTGTTGAATAGTGTTTTTGATTATCATAAACAAATTCTCGATATACTTCGTCTGCAATTAAAAATAGATTATATTTTTTAATAATTTTTGCCAATTCTTTTAATTCTTTTGACGTATATAGAGCCCCAGTTGGATTACCTGGATTACATATCAGAATTGCTTTTGTTTTCTTAGTTATTTTTTTTTCAAATGTATTTATCTCAGGTAATTGAAATCCATCATCTATGAGACATGTTATAGCTTTTATTTTAATGTTAGCTCCATTAGAAAACCCGTTATAATTCGCATAGTATGGATCAGGTATAATAATCTCATCTCCTGGATCACAGATGCAATTTAATACTGTATTTAATGCTTCAGACCCACCTGTTGTAATCAATATATCTTGATAAGAAATATGTTTTTGAATTTTCTGATAGTATATTGCTAGTTTTTTTCGATAATCTTCTATCCCTGCAGAGTGACTATATGTAATTTCATTAATCTTAAAGTTGTTAATTTTTTGAATAACATTTTTTGGTGGTAGTATGTCGGGTTGACCAATATTTAAATGTAAGACATTTATACCCTTTTTTTTTGCTTTTTCAGAAAATGGAACTAGTTTTCTAATTGGGGATTCAGGCATTTTCTTCCCCTTTTCGGACATTGTTAACATTGGAATTTAATTTGCTTTTGGCACCAATCCAGATTGTTTTTTTACTGGAGCACCATTATCGTTATTGACTGCAATTATTTTTCCTTTTACTTTGATCACCTTAGTAGTGTTTTGAGCATTCGATGTGATTGTGATACTTTTATTGAATGATCCTACTCTTTTTTCATCATAATTTACTTTTATTACACTTGTTTCTCCTGGTAATATGGGCTCTTTAGGGCATTCAGGCACAGTGCATCCACAGCTGCCTTTACATTTGGAGATAATTAAAGGCTCTTTTCCAGTATTTGTAAATTTGAATTCACATTTTGAGCTTGGGTCATCATATTGCATAAATTCTCCTAGGTCAATAACATCTTGTTCAAATGTAATTTCAGGTGCATTGTGATTGATGACAATATTCTCTTGAGATAAAGATAGAGATATAAACATGGTTAGAAATGATAGAATAATAACGTTTATTTTCATGCTCAAAATTGTTTTAATAAAAAATGTTCTTCAAATGTAATTTTATTTGTTAATTATAACAAATAAAATACATAAATTCGTAGTCGCTATATCTGATAAAAATTTGTAAATTGTATTTTTAAATATATCGCCAATGCAGACTAAATATAATCCCAAACACATTGAATCAAAATGGTATGGTTATTGGTTGGAAAATAAATTTTTCCATTCAGTCCCTAATCAACAGGATCCGTATACGATAGTCATTCCTCCTCCAAATGTTACAGGTATTTTACATATGGGACATATGTTAAATAACACGATACAAGATGTGTTAATAAGAAGAGCCCGTCTACTTGGATTTAATGCTTGTTGGATCCCCGGTACTGATCATGCATCTATAGCTACTGAAGCGAAAGTACTTAAAAAACTAAATGCTAAGGGAATAGATAAAAATAATTTGTCTAGACAAGAATTTGTACAACATGCTTGGAGTTGGACTGATAAACATGGAGGGATTATCTTGGAACAACTTAAAAGGCTAGGAGCTTCTTGTGATTGGGATAGAGTGAAGTTTACTATGGATGATGATATGTCTGAATCAGTGATTGAGAGCTTCATACATTTATATAATAAAGGCTTTATATATAGAGGCAAAAAAATGATTAATTGGGATCCTAAGGCTCAAACTGCTATTTCAGATGAAGAGGTGATTTACAAAGAACAACAATCAAAATTATATTATGTCTCTTATAAATTAAGCGATGCCAATGCTTTTATTACTATTGCGACAACTAGGCCAGAAACTATTTTAGGAGATACAGCAATTTGTGTCAATCCAAATGATAAAAGGTATAAATCTTTAATTGGAAAAAATGCTATTGTTCCATTAATTGATCGTGTAATTCCAATTATATCAGATGATTATATTGATCCAGACTTTGGCACTGGTGCTTTAAAGGTAACCCCTGCGCATGATATTAATGATTATGTAATTGGTGAAAAAAATAATTTAGATATTATATCTGTGATTGATAAAAATGGATGTATGTCAACCGATGCAGAGTTATATGTTGGTGAAGATAGATTTGTCGTTAGAGAGAAAATCATTAATGATATTCAGATGATTGGTCAGTTTAATAAGGTTGAGGTTATTGACAATAAAGTTGGTTTTTCTGAAAGAACAGATGTGATAATAGAGCCAAGATTATCTAGTCAATGGTTTATGAAAATGGATAAGTTATCAAAACCAGCTTTAGAAAATGTTCTGAATGATCGTGTTTCCTTTTATCCAAAAAAATTTAAAAATGTCTATAAACATTGGATGGCCAATATTAGAGATTGGTGTTTGTCTAGACAGCTTTGGTGGGGGCATCGAATTCCGGCATATTATTACAATCAATCTGATTACGTGGTTGCTAAAGATATAGATCATGCTTTAGCTCTTGCTCAGGAAAAGTCAGGAGATAAAACGTTATCTTTTTCTGATTTGCAACAGGATGAAGATGTTTTAGATACCTGGTTTTCATCTTGGCTTTGGCCTCTTAGTGTGTTTGATGGGATTCGCAATCCAAATGGGTTAGATTTTAAATACTATTATCCAACAAATGATTTAGTGACAGGTCATGATATTTTATTTTTTTGGGTTGCTCGTATGATCATGGCTGGTTATGAATTTAACAGTCATCTTCCATTTAAAAATGTTTATTTTACAGGAATGGTACGTGATCAAAAAAGGCGTAAAATGTCTAAGTCTTTAGGTAATTCTCCTGATCCAATTGATTTAATTAATAAATATGGTGCAGATGGTGTAAGGTCTGGAATGTTATTTTCTTCTCCTGCTGGTAATGATTTGTTATTCGATGAGAACTTGTGTGAGCAAGGCAGGAATTTTTCTAATAAGATATGGAATGCCTTTCGTTTGATTGATTCTTGGGATTCAAAAAAAATATCACAAAATCATTTGGCTAAAGATGCTGTAGTTTGGTTTGAGAATAAATTTTCTTTAGATATAGAGAGAGTTAATACGTTTTTTTCAGAGTTTAGGATTTCGGATGCTTTAATGGTTTTATACAAACTTTTTTGGAATGACTTTTGCGGTCATTATTTAGAAATAATCAAACCAGCAAATAAAATTATAGATATTGAAACAAAAGAAAAAACAATTGATTTCTTAGAAAAATTACTTATTTTGCTCCATCCTTTTATGCCATTTATAACAGAGGAAATTTGGCAAAAAATTAATATTGAAAAAGCAAATAAAACAATTTCTTTCTGTCAATGGCCCAAGCCTTTTTTTGAACAAATCAACACAAATAAGATTGAGGAATTTAATCACTTATTTAAGGTAATTGCATCAATTAGGAATATTAGAAAAGATAAACATATTCCATTTAAAGAAAGTCTGTCATTATTTGTTGATAATGAGAAGGTCCTTTTATTAAAGGATATTCTTAAAAAAACATGTAATCTAGATGTGGTGGATGTTTTTGAGAATCAATATGACAATATTTTTCCATTTTTGGTTGATAAGAATAAGTATTTTATTCCTTTAACATTTAATATAGATCCTATAGTTGAAATTCAACGAATTGAAGAAGAAATCAATTATTTCAATGGATTTTTAAAATCAGTTACTCAAAAGTTGTCTAATGATAATTTTCTTGCTAATGCCCCAAAAAAAATAATTTCAATGGAACAGAAAAAGAAGAAAGACACTCTTTTAAAATTAGATTCTTTAAAAAAACAATTAAATTCATTCGATGGACCAAATAATATACAGCCCAAAAAATAAAATTAGAATTATTACTGCCACTTCGTTATTTGATGGTCATGATGCGGCCATCAATATCATGCGACGTATTTTACAGTCAACTGGTTGTGAAGTTATTCATTTAGGTCATGATAGAAGTGTGGAAGAAATTGTTCATTGTGCTATCCAGGAAGATGCTAATGCCATTGCCATTACTTCTTATCAAGGAGGGCATATGGAGTATTTCAAATACATGTTTGATTTATTAAATAGCCTAGATAGTGGTCATATTAAAATTTTTGGTGGTGGTGGTGGCACAATTTTACCAGAGGAAATAAAAGAATTACATGCATATGGTATAGCACGCCTGTATCATCCTGATGATGGCCGCAGAATGGGATTGCAAGGAATGATTAATGATCTTGTGTGTCAGGCAGATTTTTCAATATCAAGTAGTCAATATATGCCAAATATCCATGATGTATTATCTAAAAAAGATAAGGCTATTAGCAGGTCAATTTCTTTGTTTGAGAATACGACTGAAAATTTTAAAAAATTAAAAAATCAATTTAATAAAGCAGCGAAGAATAGTAATTCATTTGTTATTGGAGTTACTGGTACGGGTGGTGCGGGTAAATCATCATTTGTAGATGAAATAATTAGACGTTTATTAAACGATTTTTCTTCAATCAGTATTGGTGTAATTTGTGTTGATCCATCAAAAAAGAAAACAGGGGGAGCATTGCTTGGCGATAGAATTAGAATGAATGCAATTCAAGATAAAAGAGTCTATATGCGCTCTATGGCTACTCGAAAATCAAATAGATCACTTTCTAGGAGTATATCTGAGACTCTATTAGTAATGAAGGCTGCTAATTTTGATATTATTATTCTTGAAACCTCAGGTATTGGTCAATCAGACATTGAAATTGTAGATTATTCGAATTTATCTATTTATGTGATGACTCCTGAATTTGGCGCTCCTACACAATTAGAAAAAATTGATATGTTAGATTTTGCAAATTTTGTTGTCTTAAACAAGTTTGATAAAATAGGTTCGCTTGATGCGTTAAAAGATGTGAAGAAACAATATCAAAGAAATCATAAATTATTTGATGAAGATATATCTAAAATGCCTGTGTATGGAACTGTATCTTCCCAATTTAATGATATGGGAATTAATAAATTTTATTTTGATTTATTAATAAAATTAAAAGCAGAGATTAATTTATTTGACTCTATTAATCCAAATACACCTAATGTTAAAAACTCTTTGGAATTAATTCCGTCTAACAGAAACAGATATTTGTCTGAAGTTTCGGATTTAATACGCGATTATAATAACAATGTTTTTAGTGAATCTAAAATAGCTGAAACTATATTTTGTTTACAACACACTCGCAATCATATTTCGGATAAATCATTGCAAGATATTGTCACAAAAAAGATTCATGCTTTATCGTTAGAATTAGGCAATGACAATATTCAAAAATTATCTGATTATGATAATCAATTAAAGTCATATAAAAAAGAATGTTTTGAATATACTGTTCGAAATAAAAAAATACAAGTTCAAAATTTTCATGAATCTCTATCAGGGTTAAAAATACCTATTATATCAACTCCTAATTTCAGTTCTTGGAAAGATATTTTAATTTGGTTAAAGCAAGAGAATTTTCCAGGTTACTTCCCTTATACATCTGGTATATATCCTTTTAAAAGGGAGAAGGAGGATCCTACTAGAATGTTTGCTGGTGAGGGTTCTCCTGAAAGAACAAATCACAGGTTTCATTATTTAAGTAAAGGAATGGATAGTGTTAGATTATCTACGGCATTTGATTCCGTCACTTTATATGGTCATGATCCACATAAAAGACCTGATATTTATGGTAAAATAGGTAATGCTGGTGTTTCTGTGGCATCGATTGATGACGCAAAAAAATTATATTCAGGGTTTAATTTATGTGATCCTAATACATCGGTTTCAATGACGATTAATGGCCCAGCTCCTATGTTATTGGCTTTCTTTTTAAATACTGCTATTGATCAACAATGTGAATTATATATTAAAGAGAATAAATTAGAAAAAAAAATTAATAAGATTATTAAAAACAAATATCAAAATTTAACAAGACCTAAATATCATAATTCTTTACCTGAAAACCATAATGGTCTTGGGTTATATTTGTTAGGTATGTCAGGTTCGGAGGTCTTGAGTGAAAAAGTATATAATAAGATTAAACAAAAAACTTTATCTAGAGTCAGAGGTACTGTTCAAGCAGATATTTTAAAAGAAGATCAAGCGCAAAATACATGTATTTTTTCAACTAATTTTGCGTTGAAGATGATGGCCGATATACAGCATTATTTTATTGCTAATGAGGTTCGTAATTTTTATTCAGTCTCAATATCAGGTTATCATATAGCAGAGGCAGGTGCTAACCCAATTACACAATTAGCATTTACTTTAGCTAATGGGTTTACTTACGTAGAGTATTATCTTAGTCGTGGTATGCATATAGATGATTTTGCGCCTAATTTGTCTTTTTTCTTTTCAAATGGCATTGATCCAGAATATGCAGTGATTGGCAGGGTAGCAAGAAGAATTTGGGCAAAGGCTATGAAATATAAATACCATGCCAATGAAAGATCACAAAAATTAAAGTACCATATACAAACATCTGGAAGATCATTACATGCACAAGAAATTTCGTTTAATGATATCAGGACAACTTTACAGGCATTATATGCTATATATGACAACTGTAACTCATTACACACTAATGCATACGATGAGGCAATTACCACTCCAACTGAAGAATCTGTCCGAAGAGCTGTAGCTATTCAACTGGTAATTAATAAAGAATTAGGATTGGCAAAAAACCAAAATCCATTACAAGGTTCTTTTATTATTGCTGAGTTAACAAATCTTGTAGAGGAGGCGGTGCTTAGTGAATTTGATCGTTTGACAAATCGTGGTTCTGTTTTAGGTGCTATGGAAAGAATGTATCAGCGAAGCAAAATCCAAGAAGAGTCTATATACTATGAAACAAAAAAACATACTGGGGAGTATCCTATTGTAGGTGTTAATACATTTTTAAATTCGGAGGGTTCCCCTACAATTAATCCAAAAAAAGTCATTCGCTCAACAAGTAAAGAAAAAAATAATCAAATTAAAGCAACAAACTTATTTAAGAAGAATCATGCTTCAAAGTATTCTGCTTCTCAAAATTTATTAAAAGATGTTATAGAAAATGACCAAAATACTTTTGACGCTATTATGTGTGTTTCAAAATCACAATCTTTAGGTCAAATTACAGATCAGTTATTTAATTTGGGTGGCGAATATAGAAGAAATATGTAATGTTTAAGACATATATTTTTTTTCAAAATTACTGATTATATGAGCCTTATTAATCTTTTGATTTTTAATTTTAGCTAATTTTAGCATAATATTTTCTAGCACAATATCGGGACAAGATGCTCCGCTAGTTAATATGATTTTGCATTTTTTTTGGGGTAAAAAATTGTCTGTTTCAATTTCCTTTTTTTTATCTATGTCATAATGTTTGATTCGGTTTTTGAGTGAGATTTTTTTCTCTGAGTTTATAAAAAATGTTTTAATTTTTTGTGAAGCTAGTTCTGCTAAATGTGTGGTGTTTGAACTGTTATAGCCTCCTACTATAATTGCAATATCTACGTTATGTTTTAATAATTCTAATGTGCTCTCTTGGTTCTCGTTGGTTGCGTAACATAATGTGTCTCGTGTATTTGCAATATGACTTTCTATAGTGTTAGTCTTGTATATTTCTTTAAATCTATGAGTAAATAAATTAATAATATCTTTTGTCTCGGAGGCTAACATGGTTGTTTGATTTACTACACCAATTTTTTTAAGGTCATTTTTTGGATTAAATGTATCTGAGCATTTGTTTTTAAATTTCTCTAAAAAAACTGTAGTGGTTGTTTTGTTTTCTATAATATCACATAATAATTCAACGTCCTGAATATTTTCTACTATTATTGTGGGTCCATATTTTTTTGATCTAGAAAAAGATGATCTTGTTTCTTCATGATTTGCTTGCCCATGTATAATGATTGTATAGCCTTTTTTTGCTATATCTTGTGCTCGATTCCAGACCTTGGATACAAAAGGGCATGTTGTATTAAATTGTTCAGTCTTAATATTCTTAGTTTTCAGAATTTCCAATACTTCTAGGCTAGCACCGAATGCTGGTATAATAACAATATCATTTTCTTTGATTTTTTCCCATTTTATTAATTGGTTTCCATTTGTATCCATAATAAATGTAATTCCGTTTTCCATTAAGTCTTGATTAACTGCTTGGTTGTGTATCATTTGACTTAATAAATAAATTTTTTTATTTGGATATTTTTCAATTGCCTCGTAACATATTTCAATTGCATTTTTAACACCAAAACAAAAACCAAAATGTCTTCCTATATACACGTCCATTTTTTGTAAACTAATAATACTAGGATAGATATCTTTTTTTTTAGGATCATATTTTTCCCGAATGCATCTAATTTCTTCTATTATATTAGATTTATAGAGTAATGGAATCTTGAATTTTTTCATTTATTCAAATAAAATTAATCATTTATACTATACAGTGAGTTAGAGAATCTTTTTTATATAAGCTCAAATATAAAATTAAGTTATTATATTTGCACACCTATTTTTAAGATTTAAAGTAGAGATAAAATAGGACATTGAATTAAATTTAGTTTAATATACTCCTTATATGTATTAATCTTAATCATCTCACTAATCCGTATTTGGATACAAATACATACAGCATTATGGTCATGTCAAATAATATTGATAAAGATAATCCTGAATCATTAGAAAATCAAACAACGTTAAACCAGGAAGAAGTTCAAGAGGATTCTGAACTAGCATCTTCGGAATCTGTTTCGGAGGATATTAAAGAAGAAGTTCAAGAGGATTCTGAA
>MDTG01407087.1_pt1 | contig 25884 bp, 24 predicted proteins | sample 811421 | NCBI WGS metagenome assembly MDTG01 (sample SAMN05326645, study PRJNA326480) | marine metagenome | isolation source: seawater | place: Pacific Ocean: South East | collected 2011
ATCCCATCGGCACCTAAAATTAATACCTTCATTTATATCCAATTGAAGCGAGCAAAGAAATTAACTTCTTATTTGATAATCGTTCGGTATTAAACGAATTAAATTCTTCATAATTGTTTGTTTTCATTCCTTTAGAAAAGTATTTATCATAATTTAGATCTCTGTTGTCAGCAGGTATTCTAAAATACTCACCTAAATCTTGAGATACCAACCTTTCCTCTTTTGATAATAAAGTTTCATGAGTTTTTTCTCCATGTCTAATACCTATATTCTTAATTTTACAATTTGAATTGTAAATTTTTTTCATAGCCTCTGCAATTTCTCCAATCGATGCAGATGGAGCTTTTTGAACAAAAATATCGCCTGAATTACCATTTTTAAATGCATATAATACTAATTCAACTGCATCATTCAGTGTCATCATAAATCTTGTCATATCAGGATTTGTTATCGTTAAAGGGATATTATTTGTTATCTGATTATAAAATAACGGAATCACTGATCCTCTAGAGGCCATAACATTTCCGTATCTAGTACCAATAATTTTTGTAGAAGATGTTGTTCTAGATTTAGCTACAAAGACTTTTTCCATCATAGATTTTGAAACTCCCATAGCGTTTATGGGGTAAACAGCTTTATCTGTGCTGAGACAAATCACTTTTTGAACATTATTTTTAATTGCGGCATTAAGCATATTCTCAGTACCTATGATATTTGTTTGTACTGCTTCCATAGGGTAGAATTCGCAAGAAGGAACTTGCTTGAGGGCTGCTGCATGAAAAACAAAATCAACTCCAATCATTGCCTGATCAACACTACTTTCGTTACGAACATCCCCAATGAAATATTTAATTTTTTTAGACTGATATTTTCTTCTCATATCGTCTTGTTTTTTTTCATCTCTAGAGAAAATTCTTATTTCAGATAAATCTGAGTTTAAAAAGATTTTCAGAACTGCATTTCCAAAAGATCCAGTTCCTCCAGTAATTAATAAACATTTATTTTTAAACATGTGACATTAAATATTTTATAAAAGTATCAATTTTATTTTCAATGATAAGTTCAGATTTTTTAATACTTTTATTTGATACTGATTTAATAATTGCTTCTGAAATACTTGCTGAGGAATATGGGTTAAAAAAAATTGAAGGATTAACTACTTCCCTAACGTATTTTTTATCTGAAGCTATTACGAAGCAACCCCTATTGACAGCCTCAATTAAGGGTAAACCAAGACTTTCATTTAAGGAGGGAAATATTAAAAACTTTGATTCTAAATATAGACTGGAAAGTTTTTTCTTACTAAGAATACCAATATTTTGAATTAATAAATTACTAGGGGCATTTGTGATATTATATACAGATTTTTTAAAATCATTTTTACTTAAAGTTAGTTTTAAATGCAGTTTGCCTCCAAATTTAACTGAAGCTTCAATAAATGCATCCATTAACCTTTTATGGTTTTTATGTTTAGATGAATTGCAAACATAAACGAAAGAGTTATTTGTTTTTTTACTAATAATTTTATTGGAATCAAAAATTGGTAAAACGTGTATTTTCTTATTTTCAATTCCATAAATATTATTAAGTTTTTTTTTCATTAACTCAGTCTGAACGCACCAGTCGTAGTTTTTTTTCGTTTTACTGATTATATAAAATTTTTTGATAAGATTTTTTATTATTGTGATAAAGCCAAGATTAGATTTGGTAGGGTTCAAGAAAAGATCATTATGGAAATAAATAGATGCGTTTTTAACTGAGTTTAAAGGTGGAGGAATATTACTAAAACAAAAATAGAATTGAAAAAAATTTTTTTTATAAAAATTTTTTCTACCTTTTTCGCTAGATGAAATTTTTAAAAATTCTAATTTTTTTTCAATATGAGATGGAACAGAGTATCTTCTATCTAAAAGAAATAAAAAATAACTTTCAAGTTCATGTTCACAGATATAATTGATTACCAAATCTAATATTTCTTTTCCTCCCCCGTTATGAACATAAACTGAATCAAATAAAATTTTCATAATCGTCATTAAGTATTAATTCGCATAGCTTGAAATCCAAAACTGTGTCAATATTAATAGTTTCTCTTTTATTTAAAATCATTGGAGAGCAAGACTTTGATACTAATGATTTTTCTTCAAAAAAATTTTTTGTTAATATAGCATAAATTGATCCGCTTCTAATGTATACTTTAGGAAGCTCCTTTCTCGGATTCATATTTTCGTATCCCTGATCTACATAATTAATTAAAAAATCTCCCTCAATTTTTTTCATTCTCAATGGATGATTTCCTTCAACATCAACTACAGAAACCACAGAAGTATATTTATTGCTATTTCTCAAAGTTAAAATAGCTTCATCAATAGAATCTACTTTTCTAAATGGAGTAGTTGGCTGAAGTAAAACTATTATGTCGAATTTTTCACCTCTTTCTTCAAAAAATTTCATTGTATGGTTAATAACATCGTAGGTCAGGCTTGAGTCTGTAGCTAACTCAGTTGGTCTAAGAAACGGGACTTCAACCCCTAAAGCAGTCGATATATCTGAAATTTCTTTAGAATCAGTTGAGACTATTAACTTGTCTATTTGCTTAGATTTTTTTGCCTCTTCAATTGTATATGAAATTAAAGGTTTACCGTTTAAATTTTTTATGTTTTTATCTTTAATACCCTTAGATCCAGCCCTGGCTGGTATTATCGCTATAACTTTTTTCATTTAGATAATCTTATTTTTAAAAGATTTAATTTGATCTGTTAAATATGCTCCCATATTATGTCTAAATAAATCCAATTGTCTATTCCAATATTTAGAATCTAGACCGGCTACATGTGGTGTGAGAATAATTTTATTATTATTAAGTAGGTCACTCTCTCCAGATAATGGTTCTTTTTCAAACACATCAAGTGCAGCCGCATTTAAATTATTATTCTCAATTGCCAGCATAAGATCCCTTTCAACAACGGTTTGGCCTCTTCCAATATTTATAAAATTTACATTCTTCATTTTTTTAAACAATCTTGAATCAAATAAATATTTAGTCTCTTTACTCAGTGGTAGAAGGTTTACTATATAATTCATTTGAGGTACAACTCGATCTAAATCGTTTATGGAAAAATTTTTATAATTGGATAGTTCTGATCTCGAAATTGTATAAATATCCATTTCCAAACTTTCTAGAACCTTTGCAAGTTTTTTTCCCACATTACCATATCCACAAATTAATACTTTCTGACCATTTAAGTTTGTGACTGTTTCATAATGTTTATCGAAATTTTTTCTATCAAGCTTTTTTTTATTTCTCAAAGAATTGATATGTTGCATTCCTCTTGAGAAACTTGTAATAAAATTTAATGCAAGTTCAACCATTGAATTTGTAAGTAAACCGCTACTGTTAGTCATTATGATATTCCTAGATCTAATAATTTCTGTATCTATAGAGTCATATCCCACACAGCCTAAATGAATCCATTTTAATTTTTTATATTGATTTATCAATTTATTATTAATTCTATTCCCAAAATATATCTTTACATTTTCTTTATCATTGACCGAATCTATATCTTGGAAACAGACATTAGAATATTCTTTTTTTATTTGATCAATAAAAAATTTTGGAATTGAATATAATTTAAGTTTTAAATTAAAATCGTGATAAATAGTTATTTTTTTCATATTTTATATCCACTGTTTTTTATATAACTATACTTATTTTTTATTTCATCATTGATATCAATCCCAAAACCAGGATAATCGGGAATTAATAGCGTACTATTTTCAAACTTGACTTTTTCCTTTACAATTTCATTAGATATTTGAAATTCAACACTTGGAAACTCATGAATATCAATATTTTTTGATAATGCTGCAAGTGTTGCATTTGCATAAAAAGATAATGTGCTACCCCAAACATGAGTGGCTTTATTTTGAAAAGTATTGTTTGAAAACTCTAGTAATTTTCTAAATCCCATCGAATGTGTAGCGTCAACTTGAATTATATCAGCACATTCATTTGATTTTATTGCTTCAAAGTGTATATGTCCAGAATATGCTTCACCCATAGCAATAGGAATATTTGATGCTTTGCATAATTTAGTATAACTAGATAAATCTGAAGGATTAATTGGTTCTTCAATCCACTCTAGATTATACTTTTCAAGATCTTTTATTTTAGATAAAGCAACATCAATTGACCATTTATCTTCAAGAGTTCCCATTATAGCGTCAACCATTAGTTTATCAGATTTAAGAATATCAAATGCTCTATTAAGTCTTTTCATATCTTTATTCCATTCTTGTAATCCAATTCTCATTTTAAATGCATTAAAACCTAGCTTCTTCATTTTATTAATGTCATCTTCTATGTCTCTCTCTGAAAATACTACGGACCCTCCACTATAATAGCATTTAACTGATTTGTTGATTCCAACATCAAATAATTGATAAACTGGTTTGTTATGAATTTTTCCAATCAAATCTAAGAGAGCAAGTTCTATTCCTGATATAACACTTTGAATAATTCCAGAATGACCTATAAAGGGAATATTATTCAATTTATCTAAGAAATCCAAAGAGCTAAGACTTTGACCGTTAATATATGATGATAGGTAGTCCACAATACTTGGTACTAGACTGGGAGCATAAATCCCAGAATAAGTTTCACCAAAACCTGATAAACCTGATTCTGATTTAACTTCAATAAAACTTAGAGATTTTACTCCCTTTGGTTGTCCAAACACTTTCCCGTCCCCATATGGAGATGAAAGTGTGAAACCTATAATTTTCTTTACTTTTTCATTTGTCTCAATTTTTAGCATTTTTCCTAAATATTTAAAGATTTATAATTAATTCCATATTCAGTAAATTTTTCATAAATTTTTTCATAAAAATTTCCATTAAATCTATTTTTAAGAAACTTTAGTTTAAATGAAGTTATTGTTATTCTAGAAGTATTATTGTTGAATAACTTATTTAGTGTAACTAAAGCTGATGAAGTAAAACCAATAATTACTTTAGGAGTAAACGACTTTTTAATTAAGTATAGCTCAATATTTAAATTAGAATTAATTACTTTGATTCCTTTTATTTTTCCTATTGAATTAATGTTGCTTAAAGTCTCCTTTCTACTCGGGAAATATAAAATATCTCTTTTGTAAATGGTGATTATTTTTTTTAAATAATCACAATAAACAACTTGATTAAGTGTATTCAATTCAACAAACGGTTGACCAATAACAATAATCTTATTAGAAGGTTTTAAAACTCCCATTGTAGAATTTAGAAATAACATTCTATTTGAAATAAGTTCAATAGATTTATTTGTAACTATATTAAAAATTGAAAATAATTTTATTTTTTTGGGAAATCTAATATTAATTCCAAGGGCTTTAAGGGCAATTGTCCTGAGTAACGATTTTTTTAAAATATTTTTATTTGTATTGATGTAGTCAGGTATTTTATGTACAACCATTCCATCATCAAGAACTATAACATCTTTATATTTAATTTTATCTAGAGCGTATATATGTGGTTCTGAAAAAAAATTCCCTAATAATATATTATCAATATTTTTATACCGCTTTAAAATTTTTTTTAGCTCAAAATATTGAATTAACCTTCTGCCTCTAACGTAATGTGTAATCTGAGTATTATAAATATCAGACATTGCATTTATTTGCTCTAACTCTTTTTTACTTTGATATAAGACAATAATGATACATTTATTTATTTTTGTTTGATAAGAATATTCTCCCAGACTTAGGAGTTGAAATGGAGATGAAATTAAAGCTAATGAATTCAATTTTATTATAGTTTAATTATCCTATCACATCTTTCAATAATTGACATTTTATGTGATATTAGTATAATGGTTTTTTTCCCTTTCAACTTTACAATATTATTAATTATACTATTTTCTGTCTCTAAATCAAGTGAGCTAGTAGGTTCGTCTAAAATCAGGATTTTCGAATCCTTATAAAGAGAAGATGCTATTCCGATTCTTTGTTTTTGTCCTCCAGATACTTTTGCACCCTCATCACCAACAACAGTATTTAGCCCTTTTGGTAGACTTTCTATCCAATCTTTAAGGCCTGATTGGTATAGTGCATCATTGAGCTTATTGGTATTTAATTGATCATTATCAAAAACAATGTTTTTTAATATTGACTCATCTAGTAAGTATACAGATTGCGGAACATACCCTATTATTGATTGCCAAGACTTAATATTGTTATGAATGGAAACATCATCACATAAAATATCTCCGTTCTGTGGTTTAATTAAGCCTGTGATTATATTAATTAAGGTACTTTTACCCTTACCACTTTTTCCATATACTCCAATTAAATCTCCTCGATTAATCTTAAAATTTAAGTTACTAAGTAATTGATTTTCCCTTTCAAATGAAAATGATATGTTGTCAATTTTAATATTTGAGTTAAAAGCTAGCATATCCTTTTCACCATTCAAAGTTTTAATTGATTTTCTCAATTCCTCCGTTTCATAAAAGATATTATCTAATGCTGATCTGTAGTATCTTATATTTTGAATATTTGAAATAATTTTATTTACAGATGGTAAAAGTTTAAATGCAACTGCTCCAAAAACTGTTAGAGTTATTATTAATGACCCTGAATCTTTTCCAGAGTATAATAAAAACATGATAAAAGAAATTATAGAAAAAACTGCAACAAGTTCAAAATAAATTCTTGGAAGTTGTCCAGCAGTTAAATGATAAGAACTATATTTTGCCTTTACTTTATTTTCAGATTGATAATAATCTGTTAATTTTTTACTTAAATCATTTAAAATTATGTTTTTGATCGATCCTATACTTTCAAGAATCAACTTAGAAAATTTTTTATCTAAAGATATTCTAATAAGTCCCCATCTTTTTAATCTTTCATTGAAAATTATAAAATAAATAATACTTGAAATTAGAAATGTAATTGATAAAATAATTGTACCAATAGGCTCAACGTATAAAATAAATAAATACATTCCAATAGTTATTAGGCTTTCTGCTATTAATCCCAAGAAGCTTTCAAAAAATAAAAAAAAATGTAACATTTCAATCTGCAGATTATGAATTATTCTTGATCTATTTTTTTCTGAATAGTATAAAAATGGTTGGTTTAAATATCCCGTAAATAATCTATTGGAAATATTCATGTTTAATTCAGATGCTATTTTTTTTTGTTTAAATGTTGCATATATCTGGATTATTGATTTAGCTATAAAAATTAAACCCAATAATGTTAAGAAGAATATAACTATGTCAATATTATATTTTAATAGATAATTATTTGTTGTATTTAAATAAGGTGATGAATTTATATAATCTACATCGATTAATAAAGAGACTGTTGGAATCAAAACTGCAATGCCAAACAGCTCAAATATCATCGTGGTGAATAATAAAAATATTAGGATAAAAGATTGTGACTTCTCCTTTTTATTAAACAAAAATAACAGCTTTGAAATCATTTTTTTATCACGTAATAATTAGAGGAAGGATCGCTGTAGCTATTAATTATTGAATCTATTACTTGATAAGTCGATAAGTTAATTTTGAAATCTAATATTTCCTGTGCTTTGGATGTATTGGCAAATCTTATGTTTATCTCATCATAGTTTCCAAATACTTTCTCCTTTGGAGTGTATATTATACTTGAAGAGGAGTTAGTTCTTTTAATAATGTATTCAGCAACGCTTTTGACAGTTGTTTGCTCATCTGTACCTAAATTAATTATTTCATTATGAACAGATTCTAAATTTTTAGTCATTTCTGATAAGCCTTTTGCAATGTCAATAGCAGAGCTAATGGATCTTGTCTGTAAACCATCTCCATGTATATTTAGGTTAATACCATTTAACGCATTATATATAAATAAGGGTACATGCCCGGCTGACCAAGAAGGTTTAGCTCTTTCAGAAGCACAACCAAATATTCTAACCACGCTGGCCAATAAACTTGACTGTGCTATTTCATTGAAAACATATTGTTCTGAAATTAATTTTGACATAGCGTAGGAGTATCTCTCATTGGTTGGAGGACCAATAGTAATTTTTTCTGATTCTAAAAATCGTTTTGAATTGCCGTACACATCTGATGTTGAGGTAAAAATTAAAAATATTTGATTTTTGTTACAATAATTAACAATCTCTCTGGTCATTAAATAGTTTTCATCAATTACAGAATTTGACTTAATTACTCCTCCCCATGGCTTCTTCATTGAAGCTAAATGGTATATTATATCAAATTTTTGATTTTTAAATATTTCAGATATTATTTTTACATCTGCTTCGATAAATGTAAAATTTTTATTTTTTTTTGCTTGAAGCAAATTATTTTTTGATCCATAGGAGAGATTATCAATACCAATTACAGTATGATTATTTAATAATGAGTCAACCAAATGACTTCCTATTAAACCAGCACTTCCAGTTACTAAAATTTTCATAGTATTATATTTTTTAATGGTCCACTTTCTAAATCATGGTTATAAAATTTTTCAATTAATGTCCCTTTATATTTACTTATATCAATTGTTTTGTGAGCATCTAGAGGGTCCCATCCCCATCTCTCTTTCCAATTATTATCAAACATCTCACCAAAATGATAATCATTTCCCTCTTTTGCTGAAACAGCTGAATTCCATGGTATACCATATTTTAATTTTAAATTTTGGTGATTGAAACAATATAGATCTGGAATAATTAGACAAGATGTATTGTTTAAATTAAATTGCATAGCTACATCTGGAAGCCATAGGTGGAAATGGAATTTTTCAGTAGGTTTAATGATTGCATTCCATTTTTTAACATTAATACCAATTGAAGCCCACATAGGAAATTCAACTATAAAAGGTTTCCTCCATAATTTATTTCTTAAAATTTTACTTCTTTTTCTGGGACAAAGCCACATACTCCCTGGATAAATAATTTTTTGTAAATGTACAAGTCCAATCATTCCCAATGGCTTAAAACCAAATAGATACTTATAATACGATAATAAAGTATATGAACCGTAATCCAAATTATTAAAACCTATTATTCCATGATCATCAAGTTTCTTATTAGATATATAATTAGAAATTTTCGAAAAAAATTGTTTTGAAATTGGATAATTGTCATGTTGAAAACATAAAATCCATTTGCACTCTGGCCTTTCTAGATTCACAAAATCAATCAATGTTTGAGTAGCCATCTGAACTCCCCTACCTTTATTTTTGAGAAAAGGTATACCCTTTTTTTTGCAAAATTCTCTACCTTTTTTAAGCTCATCAGAATCAGAATTGTCATCAACATTTATAAATTCAAAAGATTCGAATTTAATATTTTTCATTACCTCGTGGATTAACATTTCATAGTTGTTCCTTGAGGATACATATATAATTAAGTTATTATTGTCTAATTTATTTTCCATCTTCAATTTTATTTAAATCATAATAACCTTTTTTATTTTTCTCAAATACTTTCAGTGTTTTGTAATTTGTTTTTAGAACAGAATTCTTTATGATTTCTTTTTCATATTTATAGGATTTCACGAGTAGTGTGCCATCCTTGCATTTTATCAAAAACATATCATGATTTAAAACCTCTACAATCTCCCCGTTTATTCTTTTATTATATTTAAATTGATAGTCATCAAAAATTTGAGCTTCATAAATTATTAGTTTTTCATCTTCTAAAAATGTAAATGAACCGTTAAAAGGTTTTGAAACTGCTCTAATGAATCTATCTATATCATTTATGCTCATCTTCCAGTCAATCTGACTATCATCAGGATTTCTTTTTGGATAGTAAGATGGTTTTATTTTTTTTTGGGGCTTTAATACATAATCACCCCTCAGAAGGCTATCTATTTGCTTAATTATAATTTCTTTCATTGCAAGCATATTTTTAAAATGCATTGTTGTTGCATTATCTTTATTAGTTATTGAAAATTTAATTGTATCTAATATTTTACCATTGTCTACTCCTGATTCATATTTAAAAAGATTTGTGTAGAAGGTTTTTCTGTCTTCAATAATAGACCAATTCATTGGAGATCTTCCTCTCCCTTTTGGAAGATTTTGGGAGCTTCCGTGCATACCAAATACGCCTATTTTAACATTTTTAAGAATTTTTTCTGGAATAAGCCTTTGCCATCCAACACAAAAAGCAATATCAATTTGATAGTTTAAAATTGTTTTAATATCATCATTATCATTTAGGTCGTATCTATTTACTTGATAAGTTTTAATCTTTGATCCAAATATTTTTTTTAAGTCAGAATAATCTGGTATGTTGATCTTTAGATTTTTATTAGGAGATACCGTTATAATTTGAGATATATTAATTAAATGATTTAAATTTTCAATTAAAAACCTGGTTGTATCCTTACACCCAAAAAAAGCTATTGTTTTATTTTCCATAAAAATTTAAATTGTTTTCCAAATCAAGGTGAGTTTCTAATTCCTTGTTTTTTCTGAATAACTCTAACTTTTTCATTCTATCTTTTTTATCGTAAATCCACCATATTGGATGAATTAAAATTTGTAGGTTCTTCTTTTCACTAAACTCTTCTGAATTTCTGGGATCTCCATACTTAAATTCTCCTGACGAGTCAGAAAAGTACTTTATCTTACTAAAAAAAATTGGGTCATAAGCTGTTGATACCTTGCTGTTTGAATTGATATTATTAATTATATCTTTTGACGGCCTGTGATAACTAATCAAGTTGATTTTGTCCTTGAATATTTTTTCAAATAACGAAATTTCAATTTTTAATCCTTCATCGATATTTGAATAAAGTGTAGGGTCAAAATGAAGTGATATTCTATGGCCAAGTTCTTTTATTTTATTTATAATTTTTACATTTTTTTCTGAAAATGCATTATAGATATTACTTCTAATTAGAAAGAAGTATGTACTTTTTATATTAGATATTTTTTCCAATTTAGCCATCTGATATGCCAGATAGGGATCAAAGTCAATATCATGTCTTAAGATGATTTGCTTAAACTTGTTTGTTTTTAATTCATCAAAAAAAATGAATTTGTATTCATTTTTTAAAAAAGAATTTAAAAATTTTACATAATCAGTCTTGCTCATAATTTATTATGGAATTTACTATTATACTTCTTGCTTTGCCGTCTCCAAGAATACCCTCTGGGAAAACAAAGTCTAACTCACTAAGCTTTGAAAAAGAAGATAAAATAGACGATTTTATTGGTTGACAGTTAATACTTACATTTGATTCTACTAATTCTGGCCATAGGGGTTTTTCAAGAAGTAACATACTCTTTTTTTTCATCCAGTAGGCTTCTCTTATTAGTCCTCCACTATCTGTTATTATAAATTTGGCATTTTTGATTAGTCCCATAAAACAGAAATAATCTTGAGGTGGACTTAAACTAAAGTTTAATTTGAGATTATATTTTTCAATTATTTTTTTAGTTCTCGGATGTATGGGAAATATAATTTTATGATTATGACTTAGACTATTTAAAGCATCAATTATATTCTCCAAATTATTTTTCTCAGTATTACTAGCTCTGTGACAAGTTACCAAAATATAATCATTGTAATTAGGGATTATAAACCTAGATTCGAAAATTTTCAGGCAATCAAACATTAAATCTCCTGATAAAATAATTTTAGATTCAAAGAGTTCAAATCCTTCTTTTTTAAGATTATTAATTGCAAGATTACTGTTACAAAATAGTAAATCTGAAATTCTGTCTGATAAAATTCTATTTGTTTCTTCAGGCATTGATGGGTCATAATTCCTGACACCGGATTCAATATGAATAATTTTCACACCCATTTTTTTTGCAGAAATAGCACCAGCTAGTGTAGAATTGGTATCTCCATATATTATCAGAAATTCATAGCTTTTATTTAATAATATTTTTTCAATTTCCTCAATCATCCTTCCAGTCATTGCTCCGTGAGATAGATTATTAATATTTAAATTATAATTGGGTTTAGGAATTTCAAGTTGTGAAAAAAATACATCAGACATTATCTCATCAAAGTGTTGGCCAGTGTGAAGTATCTCCTGATTAATTTGATTCTTAGACATCTCTAGATATAAAGGTAAAAGCTTCATGAATTGAGGTCTTGCACCAACTACGTGTAATACTTTTATCATTTATTTATAATTTGTTCAACTAAATCAATTGCAGGTAATGTTTCCTCAAGATTAAAACCATTCCCATTAATTATTTGTCTATATGATTCATTATGTAGATCCGTAAACCCTTCTGAGAAATTAAATTCTTTTTTATCAATAGTTAAACTCCTCATTGGCAACCAATCATTATAAGGCAGATCATCATGATCAATACTTAATTTGAATTTCACATCAGCTTTCTCTAGTTTTAAGATTCCTTCTGCACTCTTTGCACCTAGATCAACATTATGGCTAATTGGTCCACCAAAAATCCAAATCAACATGTCAAAAAAATGAATACCAATATTAAATAAAACTCCTCCAGATTTGTCAAAATCTCCTTTCCAAGAATAATCATACCATTTACCCCTTGGCGTTATGTAATTTAACTCTACAAAATGTCTTTTTTTTGTCAAGTTCAATGATTTTTTCATTTCTTTAATTACAGGATGTAGTCTTAATTGAAGTATAGAAAAAACTTTTTTTCCAGCTTTTATTTCTATTTCTTGTAGCATTGAGACATGTTCTTTTTTTATTACTAGAGGTTTTTCGCATATAACATTACAATTATTTCTAAGTGAAAGTCTTATGTGTGAGTCGTGAAGATAGTTTGGAGTACAAATAGTGACATAGTCGATTTTATTATTTTCAAATTCAAATCTATTTAATTGTCTATCAAACCTTTCAATTTCATTAAAATACAAGGCATCAGGAAAATACTGATCAATAAATCCAACATTATCGTTGGGATCGCACATCATTAAAAGGTTACAATTATTTGTCTTAATAGCTTCTACATGTCTCTTTGCTATATAACCGGCAGCTCCAATTAACCCAAATTTTTTCATTATATATTTTTTTTGTATTTAGCAAAAATTTCCTCGAATTGAGTCAGACTTTCGAATGGTAAAGATGAATTATATGGAAAATTTGTAAAGTCAATTTTTGAAAATTTTTTATTTATAGCTTTTAAATAACTAGATTTCATCATCCCTAACTGAGTATTATAAGATTTAGCAGAAATATCAAATAATGTATCATCTTTCTCAACATCTATTAATTGTTTTTCAATTAAATAACCTGAGTCAATATTTTCATCTATTAGATGTGAAGTGACCACAATTTTTTCATTTAATCTAATTGACTTAAGTACAGAATTTAGCCCTCTAACTTGGGGTATATTACCTGGATGAAAATTTATAATTCCTATTTTAAAATTATTGATAATTTCTTTTGATAATATTCTAGCTCCAGAAATCATTCCTATTTCAGGTTTTAGTTTCTTTAAATGTTTTATTGTTTCATGAGAGTTGTGGTCAGTAACAATGTAAGGAATACCAAAACAATCTGATATATCCTTAGGATGAAGTAAAGGATAATTTTTCACTTTGGTTCTAAATGGGTTTGGCTTAATATTTAAAGTCTTTTTATTCTCAGCTATTATTAAATCAATCTTAATTTTATTAACTAAAGAATGAAATATAAAATCTGAAGTTTTTTTATGTTTAAAATTGTAAGAAAATAAAATCATAATATATTTTTATTTGACTTAACCTATTCCCTTCCATGTTGCACCATTTTTTGTATAGAAGTGATTTATAACTAAATCTGGATCATACAAAAATTTTTGGTTATTTTCAACCATAGCTTTTATCCAATATCTATCTTCCTTACTCCCATATTTTTCGTCAAACGGAAAATTATTTAAAGTTTCTTTTTTGAAGAATGAGAAGGCGTTGTGAAAAAAAAATCGTTTTTCGAGGTCAGAATACATGTTTACTAATTTCTCATCTCCAAAATGAGTCCAAATATATCTTGGTGTTATTCTTTTTCCCATATATATAGGGATTTGTTTCCCAAATACTGCAACATTTTTCTCTAAACTTTTTTTTACCGAATCAAAATTGAGTTTTAGAATTTGTGAATGAGCAGATAATATCATAATGTATTCATTGCTTGCTTCGCTTACTCCAAGGTTGATAGCTTTTCCTGGAGTATAATCCTTATTTTTCAAAACTTTTATTCTAGTTCTATCATTAAAAAACTTTACAACATCTAAAGAGTTATCTCTTGATTGATTATCAATTATTATTATCTCTGGATTGTTGAAAAAGTCTAGGCATGATTGAATTGCGTATCCAATATGTTGTTCCTCGTTTTTATTTCTAATTATTATACTTATATTATCCATTAAATCTTCCCTCATAATTTATTCTTGAATCTTTTTCACCTTCTTGAAAATCTAAACCATAATCTATAAACATTTTTTCTCTGTTTTGAATAAATAAATTCAAATCATTTAAATGTTCTGGCAGAATTGCAAACTTATTGTCTCTTCCTGGAAGGTCATTGTCAATTGTAAAATGTTTTTCAATTACCTCTGCACCCAGTCCAATGGCAATTTTAGCAGACTCCACACCCTGAATATGATCACTATATCCAACACTATTGTGAATTTTCATTAGCTCTAACATTTTATTAATATTAGCATTTTCGTAATCACATGGATACATTGATACACAGTGCAATAATGTCAGTTTTGTTTTACTATAAAGTGAAAGAGAGGATTTTATTTCATCAAAAGTTGACGTTCCGCATGACATAAAAACTCTCTCAAAATTTTCATCACAAAATTTTATTAATTCAGTATTTCTTGACTCAAAACTTGGAATTTTAACTGATTCACATTCTAATTTTTTTAAAAGCATAGCATCAGCAATACTAAATACACTGGATAAAAACTTTATATTATTTTTATTACAATGACTTATTAATTCAATGTGTTTGCTCTCCGATAGCTCAGCTTTCTCATATATTTGTCTCCTGCCATCTTTATCCCATGAGCCCGGCGTTAATCTTTTTACAGACCAGGATTGAAACTTGGCAAATGTGGCTCCATTTATACTTGCAGATTTAATCATTTTTTTAGCTAAATTCATATCACCAAGATGATTCCAACCAATTTCTGCTATTATCTCTATTATTTTTTTACTTTCCATATTTAATTTTTAAAGGCGTAAATCAACTATTTCTTTGTCATAAAAGGATTTAATATCAAAAATAATTGATTTGGGTTGTCTTTTTAATGATTTAATATCAAGTTTCTTGAATTGATTATGAGATACTGCTAATAAAATTCCATCATATTTATCAATACGATCAACTAGTCTTATTTTAAATTTGTCATGTACTTCGTTAATAGATGCATAAGGATCGTATACACTAACATCTACTCCATTATTTTTTAGTTTAAAATATATATCTGGAACCTTTGTGTTTCTTGTATCAGGACAGTTTTCTTTATATGTTATCCCTAATATTAACACTTTAGATCCTTTAACTTTTATTCCAATATCTCTTATTGACTTTAAAAGTTTTTCAGCAACATATGCTCCCATATTATCATTAACTTTTCGACCAGATAATATTACATCTGGGTGATAACCTAAGCTTTTAGATTTATGTGCTAAATAATAAGGATCAACACAAATACAATGTCCACCTACTAATCCAGGTTTGAAATTCAAAAAATTCCACTTTGTTGAAGCTGCATCTATAACTTCTGTTGTATCAATATTCATTTTATCAAATATAATAGCAAGTTCATTCACAAAAGAAATATTTAAATCCCTTTGAGCATTTTCTATTGCCTTACTTGCCTCCGCAACCTTAATTGAAGAAACTAAATAAGTTCCAGCATCTATAATACTTAAATATAGGTCGTTAACCTTTTTAGCAATTAATTTATTTGAACCTGAAGTGACCTTAACTATTTTATTTACTGTATTAATTTTATCTCCTGGATTAATTCTTTCAGGAGAATATCCACAAAAAAAATCTTTGTTATATTTAAATTTACTATTTTTCTCAAGTATAGGAACACAATCTTCCTCAGTACAACCAGGATATACGGTACTCTCATATATTACAATATCATTTTTTTTCAAAATTTTACCTATTGATTTACTTGCAGAAAATAAACATGATAAATCTGGTTGTCTCAGGCTGTTTATTGGAGTTGGAACTGTTACAATATAAATATTACAATCTTTTATTTCTTTATAATCTGAAGTCAATTTTAAACCTGAGGTTAACCTATTTTTCAAATCTTTTTTATTTATTTCATTTGTTTTATCATGATAATCATTTAACTCATTGACCCTTTCAAGGTTTATATCAAGGCCAATTACACTATATTTCTTTGAAAATTCAAGGGCAAGAGGTAATCCTACATATCCCAGTCCTATGACAGCTATTTTATTTTTACTTTCCATAATATGTTTTATACCAGTTTGCAAATGATTTCATACCCTCTCGGAGATCTGTATGGGAAATAAATCCATAATCATTTTCGAATATCTTAACACTTGCATGAGTTGATTTAACATCTCCTTTTTGGTGAGGTAAAAGGTTAATTCTAAATTTTATATTAAAACTTTTTTCCATCACTTTTATGAAAGTCATTAAATCTATTGGATTATTATTTCCTAAATTATAGACTTTATATTTTTCATTGTTTTTTTCATCTTTTCTTTTATCTAAAACAATTTTCATCATTGAGTCTATAATATCATCAATGTAAGTGAAGTCTCTTAACATTTTTCCTTTATTATAGAGATCTATTGGCTTATTTTTAAACAAGGAATTGGCAAAACTAAAATAAGCCATATCAGGCCTGCCCCATGGTCCATAAACGGTAAAAAATCTCAATCCAACTGTACTTAAATTGTATAATTTTGAATAGGTGTAAGCTATTAATTCATTTGAAATTTTTGTAGCTGCATATATTGATTCCGGTTTACTTAAATTATCTGTTTCAAAAAAAGGTACAGAACTTCTATCCCCGTAAACAGACGAGCTTGATGCGTAGATAAATTTTTCAACTCTATTTTTATTTGAATTATTAATGACATTAAAAAAACCATTAATATTAGTTTTTATATAACTCTCAGGGTTTATTAAAGAATATCTTACTCCAGCTTGTGCTGCAAGGTGTACAACTATATTAAATTTATATTTAGAAAAAATTTTTGAAATAAATTTTGAATTTTGAATGTTAGAGTTATAAAATTCTAAATTTGAATATATTGATGATTTTAAGCATTTATTTTTATTTTCATTAACACCTTCTAAAAAACCTAAGTTTTTTAATCTATTCTCTTTTAGATTTACTGAATAATAATCTGACATATTATCAATCCCTATAATAATAAAATTTTTATTCACGAGTCTAGATACTAGGTGAAAACCGATAAAACCCGCACAACCAGTTACTAATATTTTGATTTTCTTATTTTCCAATACTATAGAATTTTTTTGTGTATTTTGTTATCAAATCCTTATCTATTATATTTCTTCCATCAACTATAAGTGCTGGTTTTTTCATCGTAAGAATTAGGTTCTTCCAGTCATAATTTCTGAATTCATCCCATTCAGTAACAATACAAACACAATATGAATTTTGAATCGCTGACTCTGAAGTGTTATGGAAATTAATTTGTTTGGTTTTCAGATTAATTTGGTGTTCAGAATCTCCATATTCGTGCCATAAATTTATCATATCAGCTTTTATAGTTATTTCATCAACCATAGGGTCATATATCGATAATTTAGCACCTTCATTAATAAAATTATTTGCAATATCGATTGCAGCTGATTCACGACTATCATTTGTGTTTTTCTTAAATGCCCATCCTAGTATTGAGATTTTTTTATTTCTAACGGTTCCATTAAGTTCATCGATAACTTTTTTTGAAAATCTATTTTTTTGATAATCATTTATTTTAATTACTTGATTCCAATATTTTGCAACCTCATTCAGACCATAAAATTTTGACAAATAAACTAGATTAAGAATATCTTTTTTAAAGCACGAGCCACCAAAACCTACTGACGATTTTAAAAAATCCTTTCCTATTCTACTATCCATACCTACAGCAAGAGATACCTCATCAATATCAGCACCTGTTTTTTCACACAAAGCAGATAAACTATTAATTGATGATATTCTTTGGGCAAGCATGGCATTTGAAGCAAGCTTTGAAAGTTCTGAAGACCAAACACTTGTTCTTAAAATTTTATTTTCTGGAATCCAATTTTTATATATATTAACAACACAATTAACTGCAGCTTGTCCTGTATCTGTTTGATCACCTCCAATTAAAACTCTGTCTGATTTAAATAAATCCTCTATGGCTGTTCCCTCAGCTAAAAATTCAGGATTAGAGATGATTTCAAATTTTAATCCATTAGAATTTGCACTTAGAATTTCTTTAATTTTTTCTGCTGTTCTTACAGGTAAAGTGGATTTTTCAACAACAATTTTATCAGAAGTTGAAACTTCAGCTATTTTTCTCGCACAAGCCTCTACATAAGTGAGATCAGCAGCCATTCCAGCTCCAGATCCCTGTTTCTTAGTGGGTGTGTTAACAGCCATGAAAATGATTTCGGAGCTATTGATTGCATCATCAATATTTTTGGAAAAAAATAAGTTTCTTCCTCTAACTTTTTTTATTATTTCTTTCAATCCTGGTTCATAAACAGGTAGTTTTTGTAAACTTCCATTCCAAGCATCAATTTTATTTGAATTATTATCAACAACAATTACCTTAATGTGTGGACATTTTAATGCAATAACAGCCATAGTAGGCCCTCCTACATAACCCGCGCCAATGCAACAAATACTTTTTATTTTCATGTTTGCACAATTATTTTTTTAGTAACCAAGAAGATGATTGAATTTTATCTCCCAAACCATCTAAAAGTCCTATTCCTAATTTATCACAAATACCCTTTTCTGGTAATACATTATTATTTTGATCTCCACCATTTGCAAAAAATAAATTATAATTATTTTTAAAACTCATGTTGATACTCTCAATAGTTTTACACACGGTCTTGTCTGTATCTATAGATAAAATGACTTTATCAACTAATTTTAATTCTTTAATAATCAATAGTCTTTCATTCTCTAACATAAATTCTTTGGACTTCTTCAAAGCTCTTTGTAGATCATTATTAACTATGACTATTAATATATCTCCAAAACTCTTTGATAACCTAAAATATTCTATATGACCTTTATGTAATGGATTAAAATATCCAGAGACTATTATAGCTTTTTTCATTTTATACCCTATTATATTTATCTTGAATTCTTACAATATCGTCTTCACCAAAATAAGATCCAGTTTGAATTTCTATAAAAACTACCATCTCCTTTCCTTTATTTTCTATGGAATGTTTCGTCCCTTGAGGAATTATAATAGTATCTCCTTTGAAATACTTATTTGTAACTCCATTTAAAGTAACAAAACCCTCTCCTTTAACGATAATCCATGTCTCTGAACGTTTATTATGGTACTGGTAGGATAATCTACCTTCAGGCTCAACTTCAATTCTTTTTAATTTATATATAGGTTCATTATGTATAACGTAAAAGCGACCCCAGGGCCTATCTTCCTTTTCTATTGAAATCATAGTTGTTCATTTAAATTAAATAAAGATATGTGTGGTTGATTACTATGAAATTTATTTGACAAATAAAAACTAACTTTTCTTTCAATTAATTTTTCGATTTTTGATTCCAACTGTGATATATATTCCATATCTAAATTGTCTCCAATCAAAAAAACTTCAATTTTTCCCGAGTCAATTCCCTTTGCATAATCACCAACTAATATTATTTCTTTCACATTACCCATTCGATCTAAAACAGTTTCAACCATATCTTCTAGGCCCAAATGTTTTAATACTACCTTTCTTAAAACATCAAATAAAGGATGCTTTGTATTTGCTTTATATTCTACTTTGTTATCAGTTTTTATTTTTTCTAGGTACCCAGCGCTAAATAGATGATTTAATTCTTTTCTGATTGAGTTTGTTGATTCACCCATCTCGTTTGCCAATCCATTAAGATAACCACGGTTAGCTTGAGAAATAAAAAATTTTATCATCAAGCGTAACCGGGTTTTAGAAGTGATTAACTTTCCTAACATTAATATAACCTAAATTTAGGTAACAAAAGTACTTGAATTTATGTTAATATCAAAATTAATTTTTGCAGTATTGAGAATTTAATGATTTTGACTCCTCAAATCCACTTGCTATAGAGGTTTTAAATAAATCACATGCGTCTTGAACAAGTCCTAATTGAAGATAATTAAGTCCCTTAATATATTCACATTTTCCATTTAATGGATTCATATCATTAATCACAACATTAATTCTTAGAAGTGATCTGTCATAATCTTGAATGCTATAATAAGAAATTGAGGCATTTTCGTAATAGCTATATTCTAGTGGATCATAAAAAATTGCCTGGTCATATAACTCTGCTGCTTTATAAAAATTTTTTTCGTTGTAAAAAATCTGTGCTTTCTCAGAAGCCTTCAATGCATTTTCGACATTTGATGTACCAATAGTTATATTTTTATATAATACTTTGATCTCTTTATCTTCAGGAAATAAATCCAAAGCTTTTTTAGCTCTTTTTTCATATATATCATTACCAACAGTTTTTTCAATGTTTGTTAATGCAACCAAATAATTCTTCCAACCAACAAGATTATTGTTTCGTATTAATAATTTATATGCTGATTCTAGCTCCTCTACATCCTTAGTTTGAGTTATTATTTTAATATATTCAGAGATATGAAATGCATTTTTGGGAAGATTATAAAATGCTTTTTTTGCATATTTTTTTGCATTAAACATATCCCCTTTAAATTGATAAACTACACTTGATAAGGCATCGCTGTATGACAAATATGGATTTGCGCTTTCGCTTTTCTTTAATAAATCAAGAGCTTTATCAAATTTTTTATAATGGAAATAATACCTTGCCTTTATGGCATCCATTGGAATTGTTGTTACAGTTATATTTGGTATGTCGGGTATGGTTTCAATCTCATTTAATGAAACGCTGTAACTATCAGAATTAAAATCAGATAGAAGTCTCATTTGAATTATATGAGACTTATAAGTTTGATTTGTAATAGAAAGTGCGGGTAACGAAAATAAGAGTGTGAAAAAGGGGAAAAAATATTTTAATTTTTTTGTATTAATAAAAGGGATCAGTTCTCTTTCATTGATTGATTTTAAATAATAAAAACTGATAAGTGACATTACTAATGCCCAAGGTGCTAATTCCTGGGGTCTTGCTATTGGAAAGTTAAGATTTGCATCTATCAAATAAACACCCAAGGAAATCAACAGAAATAATGAGAAAATTTTATTATCATTGGATAGACTTGATTTGAATGCAATTTTATACACAAAAAAAATAGCACTTATAAAGATTCCTAAATAAAGAAAAAAACCAATAAACCCTAGTTCAGCACCAAGCTGAATAAAATCACTATGGGCATGATAAGGGACGATATATCCATCTATATCTAACTTGTCATATTTTATTGACTCCAGTTTCCAATTTCCAATTCCAGTTCCAAAAATCGGATTTGATGATAAATGATTTAAAACATCTTCATAATATCTAAGTCTTTTTGATATTGAATCATCTGAAGTACTAATTGCTATTGTTCCTGCTCTAGAAATTACATCGGCTCCCTTAGAAGAAAAATATAGCTGATTTACAATTAAAGCAAAGACAAGCGGAATAATATATTGACTAATTTTGAATATTATTTTTGTTATAGAATCTTTTACATCAAGAAAAAAATATTTGTAAAAAGTTACAAAAAAAAGTCCTGATAAAATTAAACCAATAGCTATAAAAGATGCCCTACTAGATATCATTGTTAGACCGAGAATTGAAAAGAAAATTAAACCTGTAAGAGAAACTACAATAAATCTATTTTTTGTATTATTCAAAAGATATAATACAAAGGGTATTTTTAATGCAATAGAGAAAGCTGTTATATTCCTATTTGCCGTCACTCCCTTCAGTAAACCAGGAACTATAGTTCCATTAGTTTCAATCATATTCATTGCCTGAATAAAGACTGAATATACCTCAACCGATAAAATCAAAGTAATTAACCATGAACTTAATATATTTTTATTTTTTATTTCATAAATAAAAATACCTAGATGCAAATACATAAATAGTGTATTAGAATGTCTAGCAAGGTTGACCAAAACTTCCGTTGGATTTAAGGCATAAAAAAAGGAAAAACTAGCCCATAAAAAAAATAAAATATAAAATATAGATATGTGAGAATTTAAAATATTTATAATTCTAGATAAAAAGTCATTTTTCTTATAAATTAAATAAGAACCGCTCAATATGTTAATTACACTTAAATAGAGCCACTGTGGAGCAATTTTATCAACTGCACTTAGATTTGGAATGAATCCTACCAGCAAAAAAGCGATAATGAAAAAAGAAGGAATTAAATTACTTATATCCGATTTATCTACAGTATTTATTCTTGATGACATCTAAATTTTAATTTGGTAAATTTAGTGTTTTTTATACAAAAAGATAATTTTTAACTTAGTACCCATGTATTTAAATATTTTTTTTACATCTATTATTTTATCGTTTATAGTAGCGCCTTTAGTTCAAAAAGCATTTTTAATTTATAAAAAATATGATCCAATAAATCATAGATCATCTCATTCAGTAGTTGCTACCAGAACTGGTGGTATTACTAGTTTTATTGTAATTTTTTTTATAAGTCTTTATTTTTATCTACTGGGTACGGAAATTTATGACTACTCACTTTTAGTGCCAATAGGAACGATTTTCGTTGTAGGAGTTTATGATGATTTCTACAATGCAGATTTTAAGTTAAAGTTCCTATTTCAAATTATTGTTGCGAAGATGCTAATTGATCAGGGGTTAGTAATTGATAATTTTTATGGAATATTTGACTTACACGAGATACCAAGGATCGGTTCTCAATTATTCACTATTTTTGTTTACATTATAATTGTTAATTCTATCAATTTTATTGATGGTGTTGATGGATTAGCTATTTTGGAAATAATAAAAATAATTTTAATTTTTATTTTTTTTACAAATCAAGATCCTTCTCTGAATTTATTGGGTATAATCACTTTGGGGAGTATTCTTCCTTTATATTATTTTAATAATAAAAAAAAAGACAAGGTATTTTTAGGTGATGGAGGGTCACTATTCTTAGGAACTATAGTTTGCGTTTTTATTTTTAATTTTTTAAATAGTGATTTTAAATTTAATATATCTTTTAATAAACCATTGTTTAGCATACTTATTGTTTTATACCCTCTTGTTGATCTATTGAGAGTTTTTATTTTTAGACTCTCCCAAAAAAAATCTCCTTTTCATCCTGATAAAAGTCACCTTCATCATATATTAATTAAAAAAAATGTTAAACATTGGATTATTGCTATTGTTCTTCCAATATGTTTTTTATTGATAAGTTCTTTTATTTTTATTTTAATGAAAGTCTAACAAAAAAAACCCCCTCATACTGAGGGGGTTTTGTAAAGAATTGTGTGGGTAAAATAATTTTTACCGATAAACAAATCGTTAGTTAGGAAGTAGAGTTAATTCCTGAGAAGTATCAATTATCTCAACACCATCAGCAATAGCACTCGCACCCTTCTTATTGTGTTTCTTGGCTTGGTTATTACCAGCAATAAGTCTTGTGTCTACATCTTGATTTAGTGTCATCGATGCAGAAGCAGCGTCAATCTCTATTCCATAATCAACTGTACTAGCAGTTCTTCCTGTCTGACTTACTAAAGCAGAAATATATGTGGAAGCATTTACTATACCAATTGTTCCCGATAATCCACCTGCTGTGTATGAAGTAGTTCCTGTTCCAGAAACAGAAGCAGTCCATATACCAGTAAGTGCGTTATCATGGATTGTAATTGATATAGAAGCAGTTGGTTCAGGTAAAGCACCTATACCAGGCATTGTAACAGTTGTTAAAGATACATTATCTGAAATATACATAAAATCAGTTTTGATATCTGACGAACTCATGTCAAGTGAAACTACCTTAGTTCCAGTTATATCGATAGAAGACGCGTCTCCAGGTGATACATGGATATGACCGAAAGTTAATGCTGTAAGTGCAGTACCAGATACAGTAAAGTCACGTACTTTACCAGCCGTTACTAATGTTGTCATCGGAGCATTATTTGACGTAAACGCAGATAATACGTTGTCTGCTGTCATAGCTACAGATGTTAAAGAAACGTTAGCAGCACCTACTGTTATCGCATTTGCTTGTGAAGCCGGTGTGGCATTAGCCTTACCAGTTACAGTAAGCGAAGTCAAAGCTGGATATGTCTGAGTAGTGTTAAAGTCATACGCAGCATTCTGTGCCATTAGAGTAAGTGTACCAACATCGCCAGGAATAAAGGGTGTGTTAGATGCTATACCAGCAGCAGGCTGAATACTTCCAACTGTAAAAGCAGATGCAGCTTTAACGTCAAAAGTGACAGAAGCAGTCAGTACTAATTTTGGAGCGTTTACAGTAGCAACATCAGCACCTACCATGGAGGCAGTTGCAGCAGTCATTTCTGGCATACTAAGAGTTGTAACACTAACTACAGTCATTACAGCAGTGTTAGAAGTCAATGCAGCTAGACCAAGTTGAGCAGCTGTAGCATTTAATGTTCCACTTCTGTGTGTCAATGAATTTAAATTAGCATTAGAAGCTCCAGAGTTTGCAGATAATACTAATATCCCAGCAGTTGCGACATCCATGTCTATTTGACCGCCAGCTGTAATATCAACAAAGAATGTAGAAGCTGCATGGTCTGAGTTAACAGTTCCAGAAGCAACTACGGTCATAGAGCTTAAAGCAGTTGTACCTGTAAGGTCAACATTCCCTCCAGAAGTTATTGTAACTGTTCCTAAAGTTGCAGCGCTTAAGCTAACATCACCAGTAGCAGTTACTTCTCCTGTGTACGCAGTACCTCCGCCTACCAAACTTGCAACTGTAACAGCAGCAGGTAAACCTGCAGTTCCAAGATTTACGGCCGCATTTGCAGCAGTAAATACTCCTGTACCAGTAGTTGCATTGTCAGTTGATTTATTGTTTTGTAAATTAATGCTAGTAACAGTAACAACAGATGTCATATCAATAGATATTACTCCTGCTGAAACTAGTGATGGAATACTGATTGCTGCTTGATCTAAATCTAAGGTTATACTACCTGTTGAAGCAAGTGCAGAAACTGTTGGCATTGCACCAGTTACGGAAAAACCTCCTTTAACATACGTTAATTTATCCATGTTAAGTGCAGTGGATGAAGATTCAGTTGTTGTTGTAACTGATCCAAGTACTGAACCAAGTTTTGCAGTAAGTGCAGAAACTCTGGCTACAGCTGCAGTAAGACTAGCAGTACCACCATAATTAGCAGCAGTAGTTAAGTCAATGTGTACGTTTCCTTCAATTATATAATCAGCAGTACTAGTTGCGTCAATTAAAGATTCTGCTAAATTAAGTTCAGCAGAACTTGAAATAACGATATCTCTTTTAAGTGATGCACCTGCAGATAACAAACCGTCTAAAGCTGCCTTGATGGCATCTAATTCAGTTTGTAAATTTGTAACTGACTGTAATGCAGCAACATCTGCTTCACTAGCTACATCTGCAAGTGAGGCAGTTACTGATGCCACTGAAGATTCAACTCCTGCAATATCAGAAGCCACTTTAGTGTCTAAAGCATCAAGAGCCGCACTTATTTCAGCTATTTTTGCTAAAGCAGCAGCTAAATCAGTTGCATTTTGAGCAGTCATAGCGTCAACTAAGCCCTTA
>MDTG01192711.1_pt1 | contig 25881 bp, 24 predicted proteins | sample 811421 | NCBI WGS metagenome assembly MDTG01 (sample SAMN05326645, study PRJNA326480) | marine metagenome | isolation source: seawater | place: Pacific Ocean: South East | collected 2011
CCTAATTTTTTTAAAATGCCTATCAAAATTACCTTGTCTTTAGATAATTTTTTATTTTAGTTTTCATTACAGGATCCTTCATTGCAAATTCTATATTAGCTAAAATATATTGATCAACATCTCCACAATCAAATATATCTCCCTTCAATGAAAAAGCATTAACTATATTTTTATCTTTGATGTAATCGTCTATAGCATCAGTTAATTGAATTTCATTTGCTTTACCTTTCTGGACATTAGAAAGATATCTAAAGAAATTATTATTAAATATATATCTTCCTACAGCATACAAATTAGACGGTGCTTTTTTTATTGAAGGCTTTTCAATAATTTTTTCAACTGATCCAAGCCCAGATAATTTAGAGTGTCTTTTTATTTGAGCAATTCCATATTTTGAAACATCTGCCTTCCTGGCCTTACCAAGAAGAATAGAAGAAATCTCATGCTTTTCAAAGTTTGATCTCATCTCTCTGAGCGAGTCCCCCGCATTTCCTTTTTCTTTACTAATCAGCATGTCTGGTAATATTACTGCAAAGGGTTCTTTGCCTATCAATCTTTTTGCGCAAAGAATCGCATGCCCAAGACCTTTAGCTTCTCCTTGTCTAACGCTTTGCATAGAAATATTTAATTTTGAAATAGCTTTAATTTCCTTCAATAACCCTCTTTTCACTCTTTTTTCCAGAGTTGCTTCCAATTCAAAACTTTTATCAAAATGATTTTCGATAGAGTACTTGCTCGAATGCGTTACTAAAATAATTTCTTTAAATCCAGCATAAACAACTTCTTCAACGATGTATTGAATGATGGGTTTATTTAGCACCGGAAGCATTTCCTTTGGAATAGCTTTTGTCGCTGGCAACATTCTTGTTCCTAAACCTGCAACTGGAAGAATTATTTTTCTTAATTTTTTCATTTTGTAGAAGTATTAATATAATTAAGTTTATTTATTAGCTCCTCTGGCGGCTTTGGAAGATTTTTAAAAACCTTCCAAGCTAACTGAGTCTTTGGAAAAAGCACTGCCCAGACTGTCATTAAAATTGCAATAAAATATATTTTTAAATTTTTATTTAAAACAAACCATTTCTCAAGTGAACCTTTATAAGGGGCAATAGTATTGACATAAAAGTCTATGGAAGCAGAAGGACCTTGCATTATTTCTTCTTCGTTACGGAAGATTATAGCACCAACCCCAGAAAGACCCGGTTTGACCTTTTTTAAAGTTTCTTGCGTTTTTTTTGAGTATGCATTGAATGTTTCTAGTGTAAGAGGTCGAGGTCCAATAAAACTCATATCGCCAACAAATATGTTAAATAATTGGGGCAGTTCGTTAATTTTGGTTTTTCGTATGAATTTTCCAAAAGGCAAAACTCTAGGATCATCTTTTATTGTTACAGTTCCTGTTCCGATTTTGGGACTATCTTTGAGCATGGTTGCAAATTTAAAGATCTTAAATACATGACCTCCCTTTCCAACTCGCTCCTGAAGAAAAAAAATCTCTCCTTCACCAGAAAATCTTAAGATAAAAAAAATCAGAACAAAAAAAATAGACAGCATTAATAAAGCTAAACCAGAGATAAAAATATCAAAAAAGCGTTCCACTTTACATCCTTTGATCAAGGTACTTTCCAGTCTCTTTGTGATCAAATTCTGGCAAAATACTGAAATATAGCTTAACAATATCATCTTTGTTCCAGGTTCCTTCTTTTCTCAATAACTGGATACCGTTTGCAAATTCATCTAATTTAATATCATTAAATTTCGAATCATTTTGAATTATTCCAATAGACTCAAATCTCTTCGTATCTAAATCTTCATTGTCAGTGAAAAACTCTTCAAAATCTTTTTCGCCTGTTGTATCGCTCTTAAAGAAATAGCAAGGCCACATATTTTTTTTTATTAACTCTTCTATATTCTCTCGAGCTTCATTCTCAGACTTACATTCATAAGCTTTGTAACCATAATTTTCTAAAAATCGAACAGCAATTTCCGCAAACGTAATTAAGTGAGTTGTTCCATTTAACTTAGGAAAGAAAATATCTCTATTATTACCAAGCAATCCGGACAATAAACAAAGTTCGCCCGATTCTTGAGGAGTTAAGAAATAACGTTTGACATCATATGGTGCAGAAAATGGTTGTTTTTTCAAAAATCTCTGGTTGAAACCGTGGAGAAGAGAACCATCTGAAAATGCTACATTGGCGAATCTAGCCATTGAAATATTTTGATTCAAGCTTTCGCGCATTAAGAACATTTCCATTATTCTTTTACTAGCGCCCATCATATTTACAGGGTTTGCAGCTTTATCTGTTGAAACACAAAAATATTTTTTAGCACCCATTTCCTTTGCTAACCTCAAAGTCTTAACTGTATTGAAAACATTAACCATAATCATGCGCATTAACGTATAAGGATCTTTTTCGTTTCTTACATGCTTCAGAGCGGAAAGATTAAAGACATAATCGTATGGTCCTTCACTATTTATAAGTGCATCAAATTCAAGAGATCCGCAATCGATTGCAAATGTCTTAAATTCACCAGAACTATATCCCTCTGAACTTCTAATATCTCTTACTAATTCAACCGTATTATTTTCAGATATGTCTACGATGTGGAGTGCTTTTGGATCCCTTTTAAAAATTTCTTTGGTAACTGATTGACCTATAGAACCGGAGCCGCCTATAACAAGAAATCTTGATTCTCCTACAAGCTTCCTAAGCAAATCACGTTTACTAGCTATGTCGCTGGCAAATAATTCATTATCTCTAGCTATTAGTGAATAAATATTCATAATAAATTCAATAAAAATGTTTAATATAACCTGCTTAATGCTAAGTCTTCAATCAAATAAGTTATCTCCAATCTTAAACTTAATATTAAAATTTACTAAAACAGGAAAAGTGAACTCCTTTATGTAAGCACTTTTTTATAAGAAGTTTTTTTTGGAAGACTCTTCATGAATCATCTTCCTTATTCCTTCTTCAAAAGAATTTGAAGGAGTCCACTGCAAAATAGCTTTAGTATCAGAAATATCAACTTTAAGGCTTGCCAGAAGAGTTTGAAGACTGTCTTCTAACCCAAATAATTTTCCAAAAAATTTTAGAAAAAAAATTGGAATAGGAACAATTATAGCTCGAGATTTGCTTAAATTCCTGAGCAATTTTACTAGTTCATATGTTGAAATATCATTATCGTCGCTTACAAGAAAAGTTTTATTTGCTGCAGCCGGATGATTGACGGAGATTATTAATAATTCAATCAAATTATCTATACCAACGAAACTTCTTTTATTTTTTGTTGCCAAACCCAGAGGAATAGGAATTCCAATATTAATAAAACGTAAAAGTGTTTTGAAATTACCTTTCACCCCAGGTCCATAAACTAGAGAAGGTCTTATGATTACAACTTCCATTTCCGTCTCATCCGCTAATTTCCTAAGTCCAACCTCTGCAATTTCTTTGGATTTAGCATAAGGACCTAAGGGAGCTGGAATGCTACTGGAAGTATAACTTGAATCATTTTTTGTAAAATTTCCATTAACTTTGATAGAACTGATAAATATGAAACGTCTTACGCCTGCTGCAGCTGCCTGTCTAGCTAGATTAAGAGTTCCTTCAGCATTTACATGCATATACTCGGCTCGATGCTCTTCGGTTTCCTCTTTGACGTCGTGAGCTTTTCCCGCAAGGTGAAAAATAGTATCCATATCATTAATGCATTCCTTCCAATCAGAATTAGGTCCTATGTCATCAACATACTTGAATTTAGATTTAAGCGAACTATTTCTATTTCTTCTCCTAGCAACGCCAATTACATTGAACTCTTCAGAAGAAGAAATCGATTTGTATAAAGCATGTCCAATAAAGCCAGTTACGCCAGTAATTAGAATATTTGTATCTTTAATTTTACTCACGAGCTCATAAAGCAACATTACTTTTATTTAAATTATAGGTTATAAATAATTTTTTTTCTTACTTAGAAATCATATACATGAAAGTTGATTCGCCTGTCTAATACAAAGTAATATAACTGCTTACTTACCTATAAATAAGTTAATTAATTGGAGCTTGTCTAAGTCTTATGTAATTAAATGAAATAATAGAAATTATGATTTGTTGGAAAGATTATAAATATAAATCTCAAGCTTTATTAACAATATCTACTTTCTTTTTCTTTTCATATTACTTTGTAACTTATTTTCCAGCTAACCGTATTTATGTAGAAGGGATGATGATTTTAGTCGCAGCCTTAATGCTGGATAAAAAAGGACTTCTTCTTCTCCTTTTTCTCATGATTACTTCTTTTTTTAATAGCTCCATATTTGGCGATTTAATATGGAACATGGCAACAATATCTATTGTGATATATTCATCTGAAAAGCGACTTGTAGACATCAGTGAACTTACTAACTTAGCAAAAGGAATAGTGATTTTGCTTTTTGGATTTGTCCTAATTAATGAAATAGTAGATTTTAAAATTGAAATATTTAAAAATGGAGGTCCATTCCCTTCCAGTCTTCATTTATCGTATTTATTGATAAGTCTAAGTTTATTAATTTTTATTAGTAAAACTCCCACTGCTCATATTTTTTTATTTATGCTCTTTTGCATGTCAATATTTAATGGAAGTCGAGCGAGTTTTTTATTTTCAGCTTCATTGCTAATATTAGCTCTCATCAAATTACCAAATAATTTAAAGATTTTTTATGCCTTGATGTCAATTTTAATTTTTTGGAACTTTAGTATTAGAGCAATAGGTTATGAATCAGGTAATGATGAAACGCGTCTCGAAGGTTACTCTAATTATTTAAGTAAAGTAAATGTTGCTAATTTTCTAATTGGTGAAGGTAGAGCAAATTATGGGTCTATTGGAATGAGAGCTAATGGCATAGAAATGGGAATGTATGCTAACGAAAAAAGTGTATTAATAACCGAGTCATCATTAATAATGCTTCTTTATAGCCATGGAATAATTTTTACCTTAGTATTATTAAAGCCAATTTTTTTTAATTTATATAATTTAGCAAAATCTTCTAAAAGAAATTTTTTTCCCGCTCTTCTTATGATTTTTTTATTTTTGTTAACGCCTTTTTTTGATTCTCCAGGTATTGGGGTTATAAATGCATTTCTACTTAATCAAATGTTTTTAAATATAAATCAAACTAAAAATAATGCATAAAAAGACAATTTTTGTTTTGAGCTCTCTACTGATGTTGGCAGCAACTGTCTATATTTTTATTACCATTCAATCTAAAAATTACCTTTTGCTTCATCTATTTTATGCAATTTGCTTATGTTGTTTATCAATATTAAGTTCAGCAGCAATGGCACTAATAATGTTTGAAAAAGATGACAGAACAGTTATTGGTGTAGGTTATTGGATTGAGTTATTCACCAGAAGCCAAATTATATCAAATTTTATTCCTGGAGTAGGTGTGTTGTATCGTGCTCAAGTTTTAAAAAAAAGTACCGGCATCTCTATTAAAAGAAGCACCATCTCCTTGCTTCGTACATTAATGTTTACTTTTTCCCTGCTATTGATTACTTGTATTGCAATGTACTGGAGCCACTTTCTGGAATATAGAATTATTTTAGGCCTTTTTGTAGCTTTTATACCAATAGGAATAGTTATTTTTTTATTATCGAATTGGTTTTTCATTTCTGCAACTCAAGAAATGCTTAGTGAAAATCAAGAAAATATAGCAGATCATACTTTAAATGATTTTAAGCTTAGCTTAGGTAACCTAATTTTATTTATTTTCCATTATGTATTTAGTACAGCTACAATTTCAGCTGCCTATTTCTATCTTGTTAGCGGGGCCCAAGGTCAATTGATTTCAATATTTGATAGTTTAAATATATTTGTTGCAATGAAATTTCTTAGCTTTTCTCCAAGCTTTATTCCATCAAATTTTGGTTTGCAAGAGTTTTTGCTAATCGGAATCAATCAATTAGCTAATGTTGGTATTGAAGATATTATTATCTTTTCTTTGATGATTCGAATAATGCATCTTATTTCAAATTTAATATTAATTATTATCTATCGAACTGCAGCAACTCTCTTTTCAACAAACCAAAGGAAGTTTAATTGATCAATGTTTTATAAAAATTAATAATAAAAACATAACGTTTTCAACTATTCTAAAAATATCTAATAATTGATCTAATGATTTTTTTAAGCCAATTGATAGGCGGACTTACCCATAAGACTCCTATTAAAAAAAGAAGATTGCCAGATTTAAAAAGATTCATAAAAAGAAAGCCGCTAACTTCAGAAAAAACTTTTAAACTTCCGCCTCCTGTAATTTGATTTTCATGGCGTCTATAAAAAAACAATACGGATTTCAAATTTGCAAACTGCCATTTCGATTCTTGTGCGATTCTAATAAATAGTTCGTGATCTTCAGAATGGAAGCCATATTTATATCCGCCTAGATCCTTTAAACATTTAGTTCTAAACATCAACGATGGATGACACATCGAGTTAAGTACCGGAAGCCAACGAACAATCTGGCGATGTGTTGAAAAATGAATAAATTTATCGGACAACTTCTTTCCTACGCCATCTATTAAATCAACATTACATCCCAAAACTCCAATTTCTGGATTATCACGTAAATGTTCAATCTGTTTCTCAAATCTCTGCGGTAAAGAGATATCATCTGCATCCATCCTAGCTATAAATTCAGTATCAATTGATGAAATGCCAAAATTCAATGCATTAGCTAATCCAGGAATTACAACTCTAATAGTTTCAATGCGCTCGTCTTTGTACTCTTTAGATATCCAATTTTCAATGAATAATGAATCTAAACCATTGCAAATAATTTTAAACTTAAAACTATTAAATGTTTGGCATAAAATACTTTCGATAGCTTCTTTTGTGAAATTATCTATTTTATTTATGGCCATTAAAACAGTTAGATCGCAAGAGTCACTCATTAATAAATTTTAGAATTATTTTAAGTATTCTACAAAATCTAATCTTCTTTGATCAGTATCAAATCTTTGTCGGGTAAAAAGATCCGAAGTCTGAAATATACGATCATTATCTATCTCATAAGTTTTATTAATTAGTTTTTCTATAATTGCGAACGGTAAAAACATGAAAACAGCAGATAAAACTTTTCGTATTCTAGATATAGATTTCTCAGAAATCCTTAATAATAAAATTTTTTTCCCTGATTTCTGAAAAGATTCAACTAAAAACTCTATTGGTATTGGTGTACTAAGTATTCTTTTACCAGTAATGGGTTCTGAAGAAGAAATTACGTCTTTTATATATTCAGAAATATGAACGTCAAATACAAAATTAAGCACACTTGATCTACCCTTTATAGAAACTAAAATACCTGCTTTCAAGAATCGTCTTAAAAATGCTAAATCTTTAGTTGAGCTATTATAGGAAAGTATATTAGATGGCATTATTATTAAAACTTCCATGTTGGATTTTGCAATTGATAAAATAGCTTTATCTGCTGCTGCCTTTGATATTTCGTATGCATTATTCGGATTCAGGGAACTAGACTCGTCAATAACGCCACCTTTTAAATTAGCGCCGATGGTTCCAACACTACTTACATGTATAAATTTTTTTACTCCTGTAGCCTCGCAATCTTTAATTAATTGGATAGGATATGATGTGTTTAAGGTAAATAATTCTGGGGAAATCTTCTTGCTACCTATACAATTGATAACCACATCAGGCTTTAAGTTTAGGATATCGATTTCATAGATATTAGCTTGAAGAACAGTGAGATTTTTAGATACAAAATTTATGGGATTTTTATTGCATTGACCTATGACTTTGAAATCCTGCTCGCAAAGATAATGCGCTATTGAAGAACCTAAAGTTCCACTTGCACCTAGAACTAAAATAGATAATGTCATTATTTTACCTCTTTAATTCAAGCGCAGGTTTTCGAATAAAAGGAAAAGCGCTGGAAAGTAATACAATATTTAAAATAAATATCATTGGAGAATCGATAAATGGTGAAGCTATAAAAAACCCTACCAACATAAAACGTACAATAAAGCTAATTCCGTTCAGGCTTAAAAATCTGTACATAATAAATAGTGCCATCAATAAACCTAAAAACAGTCCATAGCTATAAAGCAGCATAATGAAACTTGACTCAGTTATAAATGCAAGCTCTCCTATGAATCTATATCCCACAGCCCCGTAGCTTAGCCTTCCATTTCCAAATAAAGCTTGAGATATATCCATAAAATTTAGGTATTCATAAAATCTAACCCAACCATATAACCTTAAAGCTTCAGCTTGGGCATGATAGCTAAGGCCCCTTGCAGGAAGTAATTCTATTAAACTCGTAAAACTTAAAGCAACCAAAGCAGAAATAATCATTACCTTTGTCTTGAAGTTCACATTGTTAAATGCAGAGAGAAAGATAACTAAACATCCAATCAAACCAACTCGGCTGCCTGAAATAGCAGCGGAAATAACTAACATTGCTATCAATGGCACTTTAATTTTTAAATTGCTTTGTAATAAAACAAGAGACAAAATAACTAGAAAATAAGCTAAGTGAAGACTGCTGGTAAAAGGCCCAGATATTCTATCGCCTGCTTCTACGAAAGCACCAGTAATAAAATCTATCAAGGTCATTACAAAAGTATATAAAACTAAAAAAGGGAGAACCTTGTTAAGAGCAGACTTTGATAAAAGGGATGTCTTAAAAGTTAATGCTGCAATTGGAAGAATGCTGAAGTTAACAGCATGCAAGATCGTACCTGATAGCAAAACATGTAAGGAAGTAATGGCAAAAATAATTAAAAAAACAAAAATAAAACCAAGCCTATTCAAACAATACAAGCAAAATAAAATCAGAGCAATGCCGTCAGCGACAGCTCTATTAAAAAGATCTAATTTAACTAGTAAAAATAATGTAAGCGGAATAATAAGAAGAAAAATTAAAGAAGCGAAATCTTTAACGAACGAACTTTTTTCAGAAAGATATAGAGAATTTGTAATATTAGAAATCACTTTTAAATATTAAATTTCTTGAATTGAATAATTAATAGGAGTCAAATATCCGTCCCTTAATTTAATCTCACCGCTTTTTGGACTTGCCGAAGTACTATCTATAAGAAATTTTTGAAAGATTGACATAAATTATATTTAATTTCTCGAATGACGGTTGAAAGTAATTATGTAATCTTTACGACGAATTAAAAATCTAATTAAACTTTGTAGATGCCAAATAAGATACTTTAAGTTTTTGTGACTCGTCCTTTGTGCATCATGAATGATAGAAAGATGCCCTAATTGATAAACTTTTTTTCCATTTTTCCAAAATCTACCACATAAATCTGCGTCTTCGTAGTAAAGAATAAAACTCTCATCCAATCCACCAATCTCATAAAAATCAACAGCTTTTGTTAGTTGGAACATTCCTGCAATCCAGGGGACTTCAATGATATTTTTGTTATGCCTAATAAGCATATCATTCCAACCAAAAAATTTTTTAAAAATAATCCAAAGTGAGGGAAATGCTCGAGCAGAGGCCTCTAATTTACCACTGCTACTATAAACCATAGGCCCGACAAGGCTGCCAGGATGTGAATCAACAAATTCGAGAAGTTCAGGGATTATATTTCTAGGTAATTTTACGTCTGGATTAAGTATTAAAAAAAAATCTCCTTCAGCAGTTTCAAAAGCTCTATTGTGATTCGACGAAAACCCCCTAGGTCTTAAATTCCATAGTTGTTTCGTAGGAAATGAAATATCCGGCAATACAAAATTTTCTAAAATATTATGTGTTAAAACTACCTCCCAATTTGAAGAAGACATATCATAATGTTTTTCGAGGTCGTTTAATAAATCAACTAGAACGTTTGCATGTCCATGGCTCACAATTGATATAACGAGCTTGTTATCAAAAGTTTTCATAAATTTATTATGCCTTATGAAATTTATCTTCTGTTGAAAAATTTTTTCCAGAATGATTAACATAGCCTTTTTCTGAATAATCTAGACAATGAACCTTCATCCCAATCCAATAATAAGATGACAAACACCAATAAAGATGAATTAAGATTTTAGTCAACATAATTAAGATATCTTGACTAAATTAAAGGCTTTCTACTGAATACTTGATTGGAGTCAAATATCCATCTCTTAACTTTATTTTTCCGCGTTTTGCACTAACAGAGGCGCTTTTAATATTAATTCTTTTGTTATTATTTAAATCAACAAAATAAGCGCCAGGAAATGGATCAGTTAAGGCTCTAACTAATCTTTCTGCTTCTAGAACAGACATTGTTTCTAGTATTTCTCCATCATCTGGTTTTCTTCCAGGCCAATAAGTTGCTTGTTCATTGTTTTGTTCTGAATATCTAACATTGCCGCACACAATGTCATCAATGTAACTTAATATTAAATCGACATGACATTTATTTGCAATCTTATAAAGATCCGTAGCATTGGCATTAGCAGAAATAGGAAAGCGCTTCTGCCCAATGATTGGACCTGAATCAACTCCCTTATCAATTTTAAACATTGTGACACCTGACTCTGAAAGCCCTTTAATAATTGTCCAAGGAATTGGTGCTCGGCCTCTGCCAATAGGCAACAAAGTTGGATGCATACCAATACATCCATCATTAACACTATCAATTACCTTCTCGCCAGCTATCTGAGACCATCCAATAATGAAGAACCAGTCTATACCTCTGGCTAATAATTCATCTCTGACATTATCATCATTTATGTGCTTTATCTTAAGCAAAGAGATCTTATGCTGATTGGCTATTTTATCCAGCCTTATCCGACCAGATTTGTTTTGCGCAGTATCATCACTCAAAGTAATCAGAAGATCAATCTTGTGGCGAGATAAAATAGCCTCAATACAGCTCAAACCCAACTGTACGCAAGTAGCAAAAGCAATTTTTTTCTTCATATTTTATAGCTCAGAGGCTCCTAAATTTAACGCTCAAACGTCCAAATGCCAATTCAAATGCCTCAGCGTATTCATAACCTGATTGCCCACCCCTACATGCTGCTAATCCTGTAATTACCTCACTTGAACGTGGATGTGGGAACGGCCTCATTACACCAGAATATTTATCAAGTGCACTTATTTTTTTATCAAGTCCTTCTTTAGCAATATGAAAAAAAATATTAGGTGAAAAAAAATTCATACTTGTATTCAAAGCCCAATCTGTGGCAGAGGGAACTTCCATGAACAATAATGCACTAAGAGGATCTACATGTCCTCTTTGAAATAATCTTGAGGCTGCCTGCACAGCTAAAGATGTATGATTATGATCATTATTTAAATCATTAGGATGGTGGGTAATTATAAAATCTGGTGCAATTTTTTCAATAATGCTTTCGACGAACTGAACACAATGCAAATGTGGTACTGTATTCATCTTAATATTTGGGAATCCACCATAAAAAATTGAGGAAGTTCCCAGTATAGCTAATGATTCACTTATATCAGTTCTTAATTTTTTATCATCAGGTCTTGCATTACGCTCCTCAACTTCAGATGCCATAAATGCAACATGTACCTCATGACCGGATGAAGAGAGATTAAACATTGTTCCGCCAGCCCCCAAAACTTCATCATCAGGATGGGCTGCAACAATCAAATATTTCATTTTAACACCTCAAATTAATTGAATAATTAGAATTAATTATGCTTTACGAAATCTTTTACCAGTGGAATAGTTTGCTCCAGGATGGTTAACATAAGCTTCTTTATTATAACTAAGAACATGAACTTTCATGCCAATAAAATAATAGAATAATCCAATAGAGATTTCACGTAGATTACCGAATGATGAATAGCCGCCAATCAACTTTCTATAATCAGACATTCTGCGAAGACTTGGATTAAAACCATAGCCCATCCAACAACCTCTCCAAAATGGTTTTAACAATAAAAAATCATCATCCATTCTACCTTCTTTAATTGGGTGATTTTGTTGATCATCAAACCTTCGAAGCGATAAGAAGATACAATCTGGATGATGTTTCAAATGATCTAAGGAGCGTTCAATAAAGCCCGATTTAGTAAACTCCCAGTCTTCCTCTAAGTGAAAGACTAATTCTGTTGAAACAAGTGCATAGGCTTTATCAATCGATTTCAACTGTCCCTGATTTTCGTCATTAAAGATGAAATTAACTTGATAGTTATCAAGCATTTCATTGACAATTTTTTTAGTCTCTAGACATTTGCCATCTTCGATGACAATAAAATTCTTAATTGGAAAAGTATTATATTTTTTAAAACTTTTTAAAGTGCGTCTTAAAAAATCAGGACGTGCGCAGCAGGTTAAAACTACTGTGATTTCAGGCTCTTCTATATCATGCCAATCTATATCAATATTTTTAGATTCGTCTTTAATTTTTAAAAGCTTATAGGATAAATAAAAACACAATGCCCAATAAAAAGAGACAAAACACCAATAAAGATGGACTAAAACTTTTTTAATCATTAATACTTATTTTAAGAAAATTATTGTATACCCTTTTCTTTTTTGATGTTTTTTAAACAAAATCATTTACCTGTGAACTTAATTTCAAGGCTTATGGCTAAATTCAGGGACTAAAGATTTTACAGCTTCGAGTAGTTCTTTTTCCTTTAAAGAAGTCATCTGCGAAAGTGAACTATCTATATCCTTCCAAGACATTAATGGCTCTTCACTTGAGAATATACATCCATGACTTGTTTTTTGTGCTGTTTCATTTATTAATAATTCTTCATATAGCTTTTCTCCCGGCCTTAGTCCTATTATTTTTATTTCAATTCCTTTATCTCCTGATTTTTCTGCAATTTTCTCTCCCATTTTGATGATTAATGAGCGTGCCAAATCTAAAATTTTTATAGGCTTTCCCATATCCAAAAGAAAAATTTTATTTCCTTTTGAGAGTTGCCCTGCCGAAATAACTAATGAAGCAGCCTCTGAAATAGACATAAAATATCGCTCGACTCTTTTGTCTGTAACCGTAACTGGGCCGCCATTCTGTATCTGAGAAATAAATTTAGGCATAACCGAACCAGAAGAGCCAACAACATTTCCAAACCTAACGGCGCAAAAGTCAATCTCATTTTTCTTTTTAAACTCCTTTACAGGCTTATAAGTAGAGGTAACAATTAATTCAGCTATTCTCTTGGTAGCTCCCATGAAATTAGTTGGTCTAACTGCTTTATCAGAGCTTACTAGAATAAAGTTTGACACGTTAAACTCTATTGCTTTTTTCACTAAATTATATGTCCCAAGGACATTATTTTTGAAGGCTGATAATAAATTTTCTTCAACTATGGGTACATGCTTATATGCGGCGGCGTGAATAACAACATTTATATTATATTTTCTAAAAATATTTTTTAGAAAATCTGTGTCTTGAATATTTCCAAGAACAAAGTCTAAGTTGGGTATTGAAGAAGATGAATAATTATTTTGTTCATATATCAAACTATCTTTCAACTCGTAAAGACCCAATTCACTTATATCAAGCAAAACTAAGTGTTTTGCATTAGTTTTAAGAAGTTGCTCAACTAATGCTCTGCCAATACTGCCTGCGGCGCCCGTTACTAAAACACAACGGTCGTTAACATAGGCAGAGTTACTCTTTAAAAATCCTGACCGACCATCTAAATTAAAGAACCCATCTAAATCAAAAGTCGTGCTTTCTAATTCATTCTGAGAATAAGATTCTTCTAAGACAAATTTTTTATATTTCGTACTAGGAGGAAAAATTTTTTTTACTTGACTAGCTAAGTCTGAACTTGGATGATGCTCCGACGTAAACCATACAATGTCAACATCTTTTAATTTTAAGCTAGCAACGAGCATTGAGAGCGAAATAATTGGCCGAGAATATTTATATCCGCCCACTATACTTTGATTATCGGTTACAAAAGCTTCGACAAAATAATTCATTGAAGATTGAAGGCCTCTAGCTAAAAGAGACGCTTGCTCTTCTGCTCCTATAATCAAAACACGTTGCTTATTAGGCGACCTTTGCGATCTATCAAATAATTTGCTTCCGAACCAATTCAAAATTACTCGAGATATTAGAGTTAATAAGAGTGCAGCGCTGCTGATTACTATAAAATAAAATACAGATCTGGCAGCAAAATCTAAATCAAAGATAATGGAATATAAAATTAGCATCCCAAAAAAAGACATAATCAAAGATATTGATGTATAGCTTATGATTTGTGGCCAACTATCTCTCACAACTAAAGTATAAAGACCAAGCAATACTCCTGTAACTAGATATAAAATTATGAAAATTATGTATGCTTCAATAAAAGTAAATAATAACTCAGGAAAAATTAAGTAAGATATTATTATTATTGATGAAAATATAAATGTATCAGCCAAAAATAAGGCTAAAGATATAACTAAGCGATTCAACATATTTTTTTATCTTTCATCAAATAAATATCGAGTATTAAATTATTTTAAAAAAATTGTGATTATTATATTTTAATTTTACTTAAAAAATTTCTAAGAAATTGCTGAAATTATTAACAATATTTTTCTTAAAAAAATTCGGGTTAAAGTAAATTTAAAGATTTTGTAAGAGTCCCTTAAATAAGATCTTTTTATGTTTTTATTTTTCAATTCTTCTATGAGAATGTACCTTTCTTTTTGTAATTTATCCTGCGTTTTTTCAGCTATGAAAAATAAATATTTTTTTAAATTTGATGCTTTTGAATCACATAATAACTTTCTCGTTGACTTCATCTCCTTTAAAAAGGCCATTGCTACTCCAGGTTCTAATGTCTCATTTACTTCATATCTATATTTGCCGACTATCGTATTCGAAAGATATATAGTTCCTTCTTGAAATAATCTTACGATCATATTCCAGTCAGCTGCGCCCCCAGCACATTCTTTGAAGCCTCCAATTTTTCTTAACCTATCAAGTACGTAAGTTACTCCAACACTCCCGTTAGTAGGATTTCCATAAAATAAATTTATTAATGAAATTTTTTTTTCTTTTTTTTGAAAAAAATTCATTTTAGAATTCAAGTTTTTGATACCTTCTCGAATTAGTAGCTCAATTTTTGAGTGAGCAAACTTCAAAAATTCATCGTCTCCAAACGTTTCATTTGACCCTAAATAAGCTACGCCTCCCGGATTTCGTCGTACCATTTCATTAATTGTTTTTAAAAAATTTGGTTCAAGTAGATCATCATCGTGCAGCAAAGTAATATATTCTGTCTCGCATTTCTTTATACATTCGTTCCAGTTGCCAACCATTCCTAAGTTTTTTTCGTTATGAATGTAAGTCACATGAGCTTCGTTTAGCAGAGTCATCAAAGAAGGTCTTGCTATGGATATTAAATTTTTATCGCTATTGTCACAAACTATCACATTCCATTTTCCTTCGTATGACTGGTTTAGTGCTGAAGCTAAAGAAGCCTCTAGAAATTCTGAGCGGTCATATGTTGGGATTGCTATGGTTATCTCAATCATGATTAATTGTTGTTCGCAAATCTCTGATCATTAGCTGAGGCCATCGCCAATTATTATAAAGTAACTGTACCCCGCCTTGTGCCAAAATTAGACCTAAAACTCCATATGTTGCGCCTAATATGAAACCCATTAATACTGATGCTAAGCCAGATAAAAGTGCAGCTTTAGCAAAGATTATTTCATTACGAGTAGTCAAGTAACTCACAGCTAATGAATGGTTTAACTCTAATAGACTTATAATCCCAACAATTATTAATAAGATACTGTCAATTAATTTTGCTTCAGAGCCAATAAGTTGCAGCATAAAATTTCCTAGAAAAAATATTCCTATAAATGCTACAACATAAATCAAATATGCTATTCCATAGATTTTTTTAATTATCGATGAGAGTAATATCCTAGAGTCTGATACTTGGATAGCATTTATCTGGGGTAGATATACTAAAATAATACTAGAAGCCAAATTTGCTGCTACTGATATGAGAATTATAGAAAGCATGAATGATGATGATTCTGAAACTCCTAAAATCAAACCTGCCACTAATACATTTCCTCTATTTATCAAAAAAGCACCGACCTGAACAACCCACAAGCGTATCGAGGGCTTAAAAATAAGTAATCTTATTTGGTTGATATCACTTTTAGAAAGGTGAATGTTTTCGTTAGTAACTTGAGAAACTTCAGTATATTTTAAAAAAATAACTTGGGTAATGAAGTAAATAATTATGCTGCAAAAAAAAGCTCCTATAGCAAATCCCGACAGATTGAAGCCTAAAAGAACAGCTAAAATGCAAGATAATAAAATGCTGCCTTTAAATGCGGCTACTAACTTATTTGCAAGTGCAATTTTTCCTATTCCTTGTAATACGCCTATAACGCCAAGATTTCGACAAAATAAAATTTGTGAAATTGATAATAAAATCCAATCAAAAATATTTTCAACAAAGCTTTCTTGATTAGCGGTTAAATAAATATATATCGAACCTAAAAAAAATATAAAAAGACCTCCTATCCATGAAATTTGAAATACAAGCTTATTTATAACATTGAAAAGCTGTTGAGAAGTTAGATTTTCAAGTACAAAATCTCTGGTGCTTCCATATATTGGAATCCTGCCTGATTTTTCAAAGGCAGTTATTCTTACTAAATTTATTCTGAGTCCGCCATCAATGATGGCATAAAGCGCCATTAAAGTTATTAGGATCAAATAATTTTCTATTACAATAATATCCCAGTATTTCAATACTAGAGGCAGGGCTATGATACCTCCCCCAATACTAATGATTTGAGCGATATAACTCCAAACAAAATCTTTTATATTGGGTCCCATAAAATTTAAGTACTGTCTATGAAACTTTTCTCATTTGAGAGTGAAAATAAGTTAAGTTGTTATTTTGAATGCTGCTCTCTTACCACTTAAAAAACTTTGATCACTCCAAAAATATTCCCATTCTCCAAAACGTCCACAAGTGTGTATTTCCATTTTTTCCAAATACTCTAGAACAATTTTACGTCTGTCTTCCATTCCATGATCAAAAACTACATTTCCAAAGGGTAAATGTTTATGATGCGAAAATAATATTTCATCAGATGAACAAACATTCATATCTAAAAGTTTTTTAGTAACATTTTTCTTCAACTCTTCAGGATCGTGACTAGGCTTAGAAGAAAGATTATAGACCTCAAACTGAAGCGATGAACAACCCTTAGGGGCATTTGAAGGAGCCTTTAAAGATGGAGAGTATCCCCGGGCAGCTAAATTATCCTTATCATAAATATAAAACCATAAATGTGGCGGAATATTTTTCTTATTGAAACCAAATGAAATCAAATCAACGGTAGTCCAAAGAAGAGTATCAGCCACATCTTTGATTTCCTGCGGGCAGTCACTGATTAAATTACAAATTAACGGAAGTGGCAAAGAACTAATTAATGATTCATATTGAGTTATAGAGCCATCTTCGCACTCAATTAAATTTTCTTTACAGTCGATTTTTACAACTTTTTTATTGCATTTTATTTTAGTAAGTTCTGCCATCTTTCTAATAAATTCATAATAACCACCTTTTTTTGGGTATCTCATTTCAGAAGTGTAATAATGGTTATCGTTTTTAGGTTGCATAGCTCCTGCTAAAACTTCAACAGTATTTGCTTTTCTCATCCGATCGCCGATCCAGTTTAGAGACAACTTTTCAGGTGATAAACCCCAATATTTATTTGTGTAAACAAGAGGATAACGTTCTGTTATCTTTTCTCCATACTGAAACAAAAGCCATTCTTTATAATTTGTCGGCTCGTCGTTTGGTCTAGAAATAAATGATTCAATCAAAGATACTTTTTCTGAAACTGGAAGATTGTATAAATTGTTTTGTACAGGGTGTTTTAACCAGCGATTATCTTCAAGGCAATAAGCATCTGGATTATGAGCATAATAAGGAGTTTCATCAAAAACTTCTCTTACATATTCATCTTTTGAAAAAGACATGTGTATAGCTTTGTCGAAACGAAAACCATTAACAGTAAAATTTGCAGTTAGCCCGCCAGGACTGTCACTTGCTTCATAAACTAAACTTTCTATGCCATTCATCTGAGCATGAAAACCTGCAGATATTCCAGCTATTCCTCCTCCAAGGATAAGTAATTTGGATTTTTTTTTCATATTTTTTGTAATATTTATTCTCTAAATATATCTTTTGAGTTAGATATTATTGAGTCTAATTCGTCATGACGCATTGAAATCTTTCCAATATTGAGTTCTCCACTTCCATTAAATTCACTCCATTGACTTTTAGCAAAGTTAAGAAGAGTCTGAGGATTACCAGAAGCCACGTGAGCTACATCTGGTATTCCTTTCTCAATATTACTAAAATCCAAAGCTTTAACTAATGCTTTTGATGCATCTTGAACGTGTATAAAATCTCTAATTTGGCTGCCTTCACTCATTGAAAAATTTTTTCCAGAAATAGCAGCTTTTTTTAATGAAGGCCAAAATCTATTTTCTGGCTCCCCATCTCCAAAAATATGAAAAAATCTTAGCAGTTTAAGTTTTAATCCTAAATCTCTGCACAAACCTTTAAAAGCAATGGATGATGCTGCCTTGGATGTTGAATAAGAGGAATTAGGTTCTAGAGGGGAAGAGACAGACAATTCTCCTGAAGAAGCAGATAGTCCATATTCAAAGCATGAACCAGCAATTAAGAAGTTTTCAACTCCTTCAGATGCAGCTTGACTAGCTAATTTAATCGGAGCCAAAACGTTCCAATATAAACATTTCTCTAAATCATCATAAGGAGGGTTAGTACTGTGCGAGGCTAAATGAACAAAAACATCTATATTATGGAAAAGATTTGGCTGATCAATTTCAAGGGAACCATCTATCCATGAAGGTTCTTTGGATAAGGTGAAAGGTGTCTTACTTCCTAACCTTCTAAGAGCTTTTACAGAATATTTTTTAGAAAGTATAGCTTCTAAAAAGTTTGATCCTACAAATCCAGTTCCGCCAGTTAAAAATATATTCACGATAATCTTAGAGATGTTTTATTACTTTAAGTCCTTATTAATACTATGCATATTGTCCAAAGAAAGAAGAACAAACTTCCTCAATATGGTTAAATTGTTCTTCCGAAAGTCCTTGATGACATCCAAGCAGGATACCATTCTTCATCATATCATTTGCATTATGATAACTATCTTCAGCTATGAATTTCTGATTTTTCATCATAGGTTGGTTTAAAATATTTCCAGAAAAAGGGGGTCTTGTCTGAATACCTCTTAGTTCAAAAAAAGTCTGAACATCTTTTCTCGAAAAAGGAGCGTCTTCCTTAATAACGAATGGAAAGTGCATCCAGACTATCTCAGCTTCTGGATGTGAAATACCTGTTCGAATAAAATCACTATAATCTTTGAAGATTTCTTCCATTCGAGAATAAGAAGTAATTCGTTTAGTTTTTACTTCAGAAAAATTAGATAATTGAACTAGACCAAAAGCAGCTCCCATTTCATTGGGTTCTAATTGGTATCCTGGATACTCAAAAATAAATTTAGCATCATACTCAATCCCATTAAGCTCGATACCAAACCTTTTATTTAGACTTTCAGATTCAGCTATATCTGCAAATTCAGCTGAAGTTCGGCCCCAAGATCTCAACAACCTTGCTTTTCGAGCCATTTTCTCATCATTGACACCTATCCAGCCACCGTTTCCTCCACAATTTATGATGTGTGATCCGTAAAAACTAGTAATACTAATGTCTGAACGATCGCCAGTAGGAGTACCTCTTAAAGTTCCTCCCAATGTATCAGCAGAATCTTCAACCACTAAAAGTCCATGACGATCAGCTACTTCTCTTATTACATCCCAGTCAGGAATATTTCCAAGCATGTTTGGAATCCAAATGGCTGATGTTTTATCAGATATGAAATTTTCTATTCTCGAAGCGTTTATATTTAAGGTATCTTTTTCAGCATCCATAAAAACTGGAACCAACCCATTTTTTAAAATTGGCGTTACGGTAGTTGCGAATGTGAAAGCTGCAGTAATAACTTCTGACCCTATTGGAAGATCTGCTACTTCAGCAGCTAACATGAGTGAGGATGTCCCAGAATTTGTCATTAAGCCATATTTTTTACTAAACATTTTTGCAACGCGTTGTTCCATTTCGGTTACGTTTTTACCCATTTGGGTTGATGTTTTAAGTACTTTCACTACAGCGTCTATTTCAGCCTGTCCATGTACAGATTGAGCATAAGGTACTCTCAAAAATTTAGAATCTTTCATATTTTAATCCTCTTATAAACACATATAAGTTCCTGATGAAGGAGGCATACATTAACACAAGGTTGAAAAAAATTTTAGTCTACAGATAAATAATTTGTTTTTTCAAACTTAGTTGAATCTAGCATAGATCTAGTATCGAATAGTACTTTCTTGGAAAGAGAATCTGCTAACTTATTAATGGACTTATAAATTTTCCAATTTGTTGCAATTATAATTACGTCAGCCTTATAAAGTTCAGCCTCCCAATTATTAATGAAATTAATATTGAGTGACGGACTTATGAGTTTTTTTGCGTTTTCTATTGCTAAGGGATCATGAGCACTTAAAGATAAAACTTTTTTATTTAATAAGTTTAAAAGCTTTATTGAAACAGATTCTCTAGCATCATCTGTGTCTGGTTTAAAAGCAAGTCCTAAAAGTAATACTCGTTTATTAGAAAGATCTTTAACCTTATCTTCTAACATTTCAATTATGCAATTTGGTTGGCCATCATTAACTGCTATCACAGAGTCAATAATATTTGGTTTAATTGATGTTTCCGATGCGAGAGTTGAAAAGGCTTTAATATCTTTTGGGAAACAACTCCCTCCAAAACCACAACCAGGCTTCAAATACTCTAAAATATCTGGGAATAATTTAGTTCCATCTTTCTTTGATGGAGACCATCTATTATCTAAGTGGACTCCGTGCATAACTTTCTTAAAATCTATTCCGCCTAATTTTCTAGCGATGTTAGCGTACTCATTTACACTTGAAATCAAAGTAGCAAGAAGTGAATTATTCACATACTTCATCATCTCCGCGGAACGTGTATTTAATTCTACTTTTTGACAATCCCAGGGTGAATACATTTTTTTTAAAACATTTAATGTACCAAGGTCCTCATAGCCTAAGATAATTCTATCTGGTGATAGAAAATCATTTACTGCCTTTCCCTCTCGCAAGAATTCAGGATTCATTCCTAATCCAAACTGTCCCAATTTTTTACCAGATTTATTTTCAACTATATTTCTAAAATATGTGTCGGTTGTTCCAGGCAGAACTGTACTTTTTAATATCAAAGATACGAATTTTTTCGAATTTTTCAGCACTTTGCCAATTGTAATTGCGACAGAATGAATTTGACTAAGGTCTATCTTATTATCAACAGTTGGAGTTCCGACAGCAATAATAATTGCATCAAAGTCTTTCAGGCTTGATTCTGTGCTTGAATTAAGAGTCTCAAATGAAATATTCTTTTCACTCTTTCGCATTAACTCGATTAAGCCATCTTCATGAATCGGGCTTTCTCCTTTATTAAGCATGTCAATAGTGAATTTATTTGAGTCAAAGCAAGTAATTTTGTGACCTTTGGAAGCAAGACAAACTCCTGAGACAAGACCAACATAACCTGTTCCGATTACTGCAATATTCATCACTTTGCTTTTCCTAATGTATTATCTTTATACCAAATTAATGAACGTGAAAGTCCCTCCTTTATTGAAACAGTTGGATTGTAATTAAGATCTTTTCTAGCTTTTTTTATTACCGGGCAACGCCTATTAGGATTATCCGTCAAATAATCTTCATCCTTGCTTTTTTTAAAAACTAGCTTCCCTTTATAGCCATAAAGTACCTTTGAAGAGTCTATTACCATCTCAGCTAATTGGTGTACTGAAATTTCTGGAGATTCAGTGCCAATGTTGTATGGTTCACCATTAGTTCCTGATGTAAGGACTTTTATATAGCCAATTATTGCATCAGCAACATAACAAAAAGTCCTTGTTGGAGAGCCATCTGAGAGCAAAATAATATCTTTATTAGATAAAACATTGTTACAAAAATCAGGAACAGCACGTCCATCAGTTATTTTTAATCCAGGCCCATAATTATTGAAAGGTCTAGCAATTCTAATGGGTAAATCATACTGACGAGCAAAATTGACACAAAGAGTTTCGCCATAACGTTTTGATTCATCGTAGCTAGCTCTTGGACCAGTGCAAGAAACGTTTCCCCTGAAAGTCTCTGGCGTAGGAATAAATTCCTCCGAAGGATCGCCATAGATTTCACTTGTAGAAAAATATAAAAGACCGCCAATAAATTTATCTTCAGCTTTTCTGGCTCTAAAAAAGTCAAGAAGAAATCTTAGGCCATTGACATTTGCATCCATTGTCTCGATCGGATACTTCCGATAGAAAATTGGCGAAGCAACACTTGCAGCATGAATTATATAGCTAACATCACCAATATCATTCGGTAAGTGATGAGTTATATCATGGGACCTTAACGTTATTGCATTTTGATTTTTTAAAGCTGATAGCCAAGATGGTTTACCTCTCATAAAATTATCATAAACAACTATGTCAATATGATTATCTTCATATTCTGCATTAAGATCATTCCATTTAACTAAAGATTGCACTAAATAATAACCTAAAAATCCTGCACCTCCAGTGATGAGAACTCTTTTTCCTGACAACTTAGTCATCTCATCAGTCAAGTTATTTATAATATAAATTAAATCATTTTTAACTACTTCTAATGAGTCCATTTTATGTTCACCATATTTTCCATGGAGCTTTATCTTCTCTCCACATCTCCTGAAGGATATTCTTATCTGCAAGAGTATCCATGGGTCTCCAAAAACCGTCATGATGATATGCCATCAACTCTTCCTCAGTGACTAGTTTATTTAAAGGATCTTGCTCCCAAATAGTATTATCATCATCAATAAAATCTAGAACATCCGGTGACAAAACAAAAAAACCTGCATTTACTCTTGCTCCATCGCCTTTAGGCTTTTCTCTAAAGCTGAGCACTCTTTTCTTCTCAATTTTCATTGCTCCAAAACGGCCAGGAGGATAACTAGTTGTTATAGTAGCTTTCTTATTATGACTTTTATGAAAAGCAATTAATGCAGTGACGTCAATATCACCAACTCCATCTCCATAAGTAAAACAAAAAGATTCTTCTTCTTTAATATATTCACTAACTCTTTTGAGACGACCTCCTGTCATAGATTCCGAACCCGTATCTACTAATGTCACTTTCCATGGTTCCGCTCGTTTATGATGTGATATTGTTTTATTTTGCTCCATGTCAAATGTTACATCCGACATATACATAGCATAGTTATGGAAATATTCTTTGATCAAATGTCCTTTGTAACCACAACAAATTATAAAATCATTTACCCCATGAGCAGAGTATATCTTCATAATGTGCCAAAGAATTGGTCTTCCTCCAATCTCTATCATGGGTTTTGGTTTTAAAAAGGTCTCTTCACTGAGCCTTGAGCCTAATCCTCCGGCTAAAATAACAGCTTTCATTTTTTTTTCTTTTTAAATATATACATTAAAAAATTTAATTTACATTTTTCTAGCATGCCATCTCCAAGCACTTTTAATTATAGTCTCTAATTTACTAAATTTAGGTTTCCAACCTAATTCTTTAATTGCCTTTGTGCTATCGGCGACTAAAATAGCAGGATCTCCATCTCGCCTGGAACTAAATTTATATGATATTTGACTTTCAACTACTTTCTCACAACCTTTTATTACATCAAGAACTGAAAATCCATCTCCATTTCCCAAATTAAAAGTTGAAAATCCTTTTTTCTTAGTCATATAGTCATGACTTAGTAAATGAGCCTGAGCTAAATCAGTAACATGAACATAATCACGCACACAGGTTCCGTCGATAGAAGTATAGTCATTACCAAAAACTTTTAAAATAATCTTTTTTTCGATAACTGATTTCAATACATTTGGAATTAAATGTGTCTCAGGATCATGATCCTCACCTATTTCTCCAGAATCGTGAGCACCAGCGGCATTGAAGTATCTTAAACAGGTAACATTGAAATCATATGCTGAGCAGATATTCTCAAGTATGTTTTCAACTATAAGCTTACTTTTACCATAAGGATTAATCGGGTCCATTGGATGGTCTTCCGCAATCTTGTCTGTAACCGGGTTACCAAAAATTGCTGCGGTCGAAGAGAAAACAAGGTTGCTAACTCCATTGGATATCATTTCTTTTACAAGATTTAGAGAACCTGAAACATTATTTGAATAATATAGCTCTGGCTTTTTTATCGATTCCTCAACTAATGATTTAGCAGCAAAATGAATAACGACATCAAAATAACGATCTTTAAAAAAAATAGATAACTTTTCTTGATCAAGCAGATTCACATTATAGATTTCGCAATTCTTTATCATGTTTAGGTGACCTGTTGAAAAATCATCAAGTACCGTTACTTCGTGACCACATTCTTGAGCATATCTGACCATATGGGAACCAATGTAGCCTGCACCACCTGTGATGAGCAGCTTCATATCAATTTTATTAAAGGGTAAGACATAAAAAAATGTATTAATTAAAAGATTTCAGATCCTTTTTTTAAAAACCATAATAAAAAGACTTTATATTTTAGTTACCTATTTGCTCAGTAATTTCTTTTTCTTCTACAAAAGAATAATTCTTAAATAAAATTATTAGCGCCCCTATAACGAAACCAAGAAATGTGAATAAAAAAAAGATAAGTACTCTAGATGGTTCTGAATTTCTTTCCATTACAGAAGGGGGATAAATATAATCAAACACATATGCTTCATTTGCTTCAATTAAGGTTAATTTTTGAATCTCTTTTTGTATTAGTTCTGCTATTACTTGTTTGGTTTCAGATAATCTTGTCAAAGCCATTTGCTCATTAAGATATGCAACAGCTTTTTCTGATTCAGCTTTATCTTTTAACCTATAAAAAGTATTTACTTCTTCGACTATTAAATCAGCCCACTGTTTTGCAAGATATGGAGATTGATGTTTAACAGATAAGGATACGAAACCGGTCTCTTTATCTTCTATTACATTTATGTGATCGTCTATATATTCCTCGAAACTTTCTTGAGCACTTGGTATTAATTTTTCTGGATAAGAAAAGTCTCTAACCCATTTATTTGAATTTACGTCAAAAATGTCGTTGTCATAAGTAATTGAGTTTGTCTCATAGTTCCAAGATTTTATTGCCATAAGATCCGGTAAAAATATCTTTGGCATTATGTTGTTTTCAAAAAAACTTAAAGAACTCATTGTTTCAATCGCTTTAGCAGAATTAGAATTATTGCTTCCTGTGGGCAGATTTATCCCTGCGAGTCCTGCAAGTCCGCTATAAGAGCGTAATGCCCCAGAAAAACTATCATTAGCTGATGAATCTACAGATACTAATAAAGTCTCGGATTCATAGATATTGGGTAACATAAGACTATAAATGAGCCCAATTATTGATAGAAAAGCTGTAAAAGAGATAATTACTTTTTTCCCTTTAATTAAAATAAAAAAAAGTTCTCTAAGATCAATTCGATCATCAAACCCTTTAAATTGATTTTTATTATCTATTTCTTGCATAAAAATTATCTTCTAGTATAAAAATTAAGTTTATAACAATCTCATCAATTTTGTATCTTGCAAGTTACTAATAATTATTTATTTCATGATTATGGTACCCGGGGCCGGACTTGAACCGGCACGATATCGCTATCGAGGGATTTTAAGTCCCTTGTGTCTACCAATTCCACCACCCGGGCTAAATTAGTATTGTACTTCTCATAAATTATACTTTCTAAATAGTGATATTTAAATCAATTGGAGGCTGAGGTCGGAATC
>MDTG01077798.1_pt1 | contig 25878 bp, 24 predicted proteins | sample 811421 | NCBI WGS metagenome assembly MDTG01 (sample SAMN05326645, study PRJNA326480) | marine metagenome | isolation source: seawater | place: Pacific Ocean: South East | collected 2011
CTAAAATAGTCTAATTAATAGAAATGTCTTTTAATTGTAGGTTCGCGCCCTCTCCTACTGGGCCTCTTCATATTGGTGGTGTCAGAACAGCTCTTTTTAATTGGTTATTAGCTAAAAAAAATAAAGGAAAATTCTTTCTAAGAATTGAAGATACGGATAAAGAAAGGTCTAAAGATGAATTTAAAAAACAAATTATTTCCTCACTAGCTTGGCTTGGTATTGAGCATGACGGTGAAGAATATATTCAATCTAAAAATATTAATAAACATATTGCAATCGCTAAAGATCTTATAAAAAAAGGTTTTGCTTATGAATGTTATTGTTCTGAGAAAGAAATTAATGAACAAAAAGAAAAATGTAAAAAACAAGGAATCCCATATGTTTATAATAGGAAATGGCGAAATGCTAAGAATTTAAAAATTCCCGAAGGTGTAAACCCAGTTATAAGATTTAAAAGTAAAATATCAGGAAATACTGTTATCAAAGATTTAGTACAAGGAGAGAGAAATATTTCCAATTCTACCATAGAAGATTTTATTATTTTGAGAAAAGATAAATCTCCTACTTATCAATTGTCAGCTACCGTTGATGACCACGAAATGAAGATTACTCATGTGATCAGAGGCGACGATCATATGATAAATTCTTTTAAGCAAAAGCAAATTTACGAGGCAATGGATTGGGAAGTTCCAAACTTTGCACATATTCCGCTAATTCATAGTGAACAAGGAAAAAAATTGTCAAAAAGAGATAATGCTTCTACCCTTGAAGATTATATAAAGATTGGGATTATCTCAGACTCTCTAAGAAATTATTTATTAAGATTAGGTTGGTCTTATAAGGATAAAGAAATTTTTACAAAACAAGAAAGCATCGATTTGTTTGATTTAAATGGTGTTGGTAAATCACCATCAAAACTTGATATGAATAGAATTTATTCAATTAATGAAACTTACATAAAAAAATTAGATGAGAGAGAATTATTTAGTTCTTTTAATGAGTATGTTTCAAAATATAAAAAACCTATAAATCAATCAAAAAATGAAATTATCTTAAAATCTATAAGATTTTTAAAAAATAAAGCAAAAACATTGGAAGATATTTGGAATAACGCTCAATATATCATAAACGATGATATTGAGATTGGAGCAGATGATAGAAGGCTTATTGATGAGCCATCTAAAAAAATTATACAAGATTTTATAACTGAATATGATAAAATATTTTCCCTATCTAAAGAAACATTAGAGCCTATAATTAAATCCTTGATTAACAAACACAAAACAAACTTCAAAGGTGTTGGGCAACCTTTAAGAATAGCGCTGGTGGGTTCAAGATTTGGTCCTGGTTTATATGATGTAATTTTATCTTTAGATAAAACAGAAGTGATAAGAAGATTAAGGCAGATTTAAGTGAGAGGAACAAAGTCTTTCAGAACAAGAAAAAATTCAGTATATGACAAAAAATCAAATACACCTTTTAAAATAAGCAGGTCTAAATTTTTCAATTTTTTAAACTGTAAGAGATGTTTCTATCTAGATCGTGTAAAAGGATTAAAAGAACCTTCTATGCCTGGTTGGGCTCTCAATGTTGCGGTAGATGAGCTATTAAAAAAAGAATTTGATCTTTATAGAAAGGAACAAAAACCACATCCAATAATGATTAAATATAAACTTAACTATGTTCCATATCAACATAACGATTTAGATGTCTGGAGAAATTCTTTAAAGGGAGGAATTTCATACTTAGATGAAAAAACAAATTTAATTATTCATGGTGGGATTGATGACTTGTGGTTTGACTTAAATGATAAAAAAATAATTGTAGTAGATTATAAAGCTCAATCCTCAACTTATCCTGTTACAGTTTCTTCTTATTTAGAAGCAAAATGGCATTTAAGTTATAAGTTACAAATGGACATCTACGTTCACATCTTAAGAAAAATGAATTTTAAAGTATCTGATATTACATATTTTTATGTCTGTAATGGTGAAAAATCTAATTTAAAGTTTGATAATAAAATTGAATTTAAAACTACTTTAATACCTTATCGTGCTGACACGTCTTGGATCGAAGATAAATTAAAAGAAATGAAAGAGGTTTTGAATTTAGAAAATCCTCCGCAAACATCAGAGGATTGCGAAAAATGTGCATACTTAGAAGGTGGAAAGAATTTTTAATTAATTCAATTAATGGAATATACAAATATTGGTGTAAATACACAATTTTTTAAAAAAATCATTATTTAAATTAAATAATAAAAATATGGATTTTTATACAAAAATTAATATCATTAAACAATGACGCTTTTTCTTCGTATTAGCTTAATCGTATTAATATTCAGCATTACTCCATTGAAAAATTCCTTCGCAAATTGGATCACTAAAAAAAGTGATAAATCAAAAATAGAGATTAAAGCTGAAAAAAAAGAGAAAAAACAGTGGATCAAATTAAAAAAGAAAAAAATTCAAAAAAATAAAGCAGAATACAAAAAAAAAGAGAAAAACATAAACAAAATTATTAAATCCTATATAACAAAGAAAAATAAAAGAGATAAATGGTTAAATGTTAATGAGCTACCAAATTCAGAGATCTATTTTGTTGGCAACAGTTCAGATGGAAAAATATACTATGGTTATATAAACGATGATAAAGACTCAGAGCTGATTCAAACAGCAAAAGGATCTTTTTATAAAATTAGTAAAGGGAAGGCTTTTATTTCTGAAAGTAAAACTATATGCAATGTAGGTACTGAAAGAGGAGTAATTGCAGGTAGAATAATTGGTTTTGTTTCTGGAGAATGTACAAATAAGGTAAAATTCACCGGAGAATATAGTCAAGCTAGGAAAAAGGGAAACGCTGATACTGAACAAAAGCAAACCATAAGTTTTAGTTTCAGCGAAGATTCTGAATATGCGCCTAAAACAGTTAAATTATATGAGTCTAAAAAAGATAAAGTTATTGCAAAAAAAGATACAACTTTACCTGCACGAGATTTTTTAAAACCTAATGGAAAATATTACGCACTTTTAATAGGAAATTCTAAATACGAAAGTTGGTCACCACTAACTTCACCAAAAAATGATGTATCAGAAATTTCAAGAATTTTAGAAGATAAATATAAATTTGACAAAATAATAACAGTAGTTGATGCTGATAGAGCGAAAATTTTTAAAGCTTTTAATAACCTATCAAAAATTGCAACCGATAAAGATTATATTTTAATATATTATGCTGGTCATGGTGAAATAAAATCTAATCAATCATATTGGATACCGGTAAATGCAGAAAAAGAATTTAACCTAGGTGGTTGGATTAATATTAATGATATCGAAGTTTATGTAACTGAAAAAATTTCAGCACATCATTTAGTCGTGATGGTTGATTCTTGTTATTTTCCAGCTTTTAAAAGCTCCAATAAAATAACAGAAAATAAAAAATCAAAAGCCTATGATAAGATGCTTAGTAAAAGAGCAAGAATTGTATTATCTTCAGGTTTTAATGAACCAGTCTTAGATACAGGAAATGGGAACCACTCAACTTTTGCTCTAAGTTTTATTCAGCAACTTAAGAATAATAATGATGTAATTAATTTAGAAACAGTTGCATATCAAATTTATCAAGATCATTCAGGTATGAGGCAATCGCCTAATATGGAAAAAATGGTTACTTGGGGACATGGAAATGGAGACTTTCTATTTATTGCAAAAAAATGATTAAAAAAATTTTATATATAACTACATTTTTTTTAATCTGTTTTCAGGTTAGCTCAGAAATCAATAGTGAAAATATATTTAATTCAAAATTTTTAGGTAAAGAAAATATAGGTATTCAAGCAACAAGTTTATCTGAAAAAAAACAAATCAGTGAAATTAAAAAGGAGATAAAATCTAAAAACAATTTTTTAAGTATTTTTAATCCTAAAATTTATGAAAAACAAAAAAATAGATTGCCCACACCAAGATTTAAAGGTGCTGAGGAAATATTTGAAGACTATGCAGATAGTGTAGTGTTTATAGGAAATTTCAAAAATAAAGGTTCGGGGACGGGGTTTGTTGTTAATCATGATGGAAAAAAGATAATAACAAACTGGCACGTGATAGAAGGTGCACAAAGTGTTAGAGTTTGGTTAAAACCAGAAAATCTTGTAGACAAGTCATTTATGCTAAACAATCAAAAATCTTACAATGCAAAAGTATTAAAAGTTAATAAAAAAAAAGACTTGGCTTTGCTTGATATTAGTGGTTTACCTAATGCTATAAAACCAGTCTCATTCGGAAATTTTAAAGATATAAAAGTTGGTGAAACTGTTTTTGCTATAGGCCATCCTAGTCAATTAATATGGAGTTTTAATAGTGGAATGGTAAGTCAAAAAAGACCTAATTATAAATGGAAATACAAAAATTCAAGACACTTTGCTAATGTTATTCAAACCGATACTGCAATTAATCCAGGAAACTCTGGAGGACCTTTATTTAACAAAGACCAAGAACTTGTCGGTGTAAATACTTTTACAACAGAGGGAGAAAATTTAAACTTTGCAGTTTCTGTCGATGATTTAGTAGAATTTTTAAAAGAACCTCAAAAAAAATAAAAAAAAATTATATTAAAAAAAAAGAAAAAGAACCTACGTGGATTACCAAAAAAAAGAAATCTAGTAAGACTGGTTATATAGATAAGAAATATCCTAACGCAAAAAAAGGAGATATGAATAAAAATGGAACAACAGATATTTGGTTAATAGATGAAAATAATAATGGTAAATATGATTTAGTACTAATTGATGAAAATGAAGATGGAATTATTGAATGTATTGGATATGATGAAAATGAAAATAAAAATTTTGAAGTATTTTTATTTGATGACGATTTAGATGGCAATGCAGATAGAGCTGAAATTGATGAAAACGAAGACGGTACATCAGATATAATCGCTTACGACTATAATCAAGATGGTGAATGGGATGAATATAAAAAGATATCTTAAAAAAAGTTTTTATTAATTCTTATTTTCATCATCTGATGATGGAGTTTCACTAGTTGAGTCTGATGATTGCTCTTGAGTTTCTGGCTCTGGTTCTGGTTCTGGCTCTGGTTCTGGCTCTGGTTCTGGCTCTGGTTCTGGCTCTGGTTCTTGATTTGACTGTTGTCTACCTATATCTGCTGCAGTTTTAGGTTCAGGTTCCCTTCTCATAAAAAAGTAAACTCCCGCTGCTATAATTGCTATAGCGCCTAAAACGTAAAGAATAATATTCAACAAGCTTGACTTATCATCGTTTTCATTAGACTCAGTTTCATCTGCTGCCTCTAACTCTGGATCTTCTGGTTTTGCGTCTCCTATTTGGTTTTGATCTTGATTAACTTCTTCTTTATTCTGATCCGTTTCATTTTCATTTGATGGTTCAGGCTCAGGTTCTGGCTCTGGCTCTGGTTCTGGTTCTGGTTCTGGTTCTGGTTCTGGCTCTGGTTCTGGCTCAGGTTCTGGTTTTATTTCTGGTGGTGGTATTGTAACTTCCTCTGTTTTAACAACCTTAGCTTCTTCTACAATTTCGTCATCTTTTGGTTTTGGTGAAATTACCCCGGTAGCTACTAAAATTGCTCCTATTCCAATAACTAAAATAAAATCCATAGAATCACTATATTTTATTAAAAACTAATTTCTATTATATTATATAACTTATATGTACGATTTGGGGTGCTGTGGATATTTAAACCTGTAAAGCTTTTAAGTGATATTTAATACTTTCTGACAGGGCTTGTAAGTCATATCCGCCCTCTAAAAAGGAAATTATTCTACCACTAGAATGTATGTTTGCTAAATCTACTATTTTTTTTGTTATTTCATAAAAATCCTCAGATTCAAGATTTATATTTGCTAAAGGATCTCTTTTATGGGCGTCAAAACCTGCTGATATCAAAATCACTTCTGGTTTAAAATTATCTATTGGTTTTAACACCTTGCTATCAAAAATTTTCATAAATTCCTTTCCTGTTAAACCATTTTTTAATACAGCATTAAAAATATTTCCTACGCCAGTCTCATTTTCCAATCCAGTTCCAGGAAATAACGGAAATTCGTGAGTTGAAGCATAAAGCACACTTTTATCACTGTAAAAAATTTCTTGAGTTCCATTACCGTGGTGTACGTCGAAATCAATAATAGCAATTCTATTTACATTATATTTTTTTTGTAAATATCTTGCGGTTACAGCAATATTATTTATAAAACAAAAACCCATAGCCTTAGAAGTTTCAGCATGATGCCCCGGTGGTCTCACAGCGCAGAATATTCTTGTATTATTAGTCATTAATTCGTCTGCAGCAGCTATTCCAGATCCACAAGATCTTAAAATAGCATTTTTACTATTAGCACATAACATGGTGTCAGCATAAGGTTCCTTTTCAACACCAATTAGGCCCGACTCTGGTATGTTTAAAAATAATTTTTTTAAATGTTCTTTAGGGTGAACTAATCTTATTAAATCTAAATCAGCTAATGGAGCTTGTCTAATGTCAATTTTAAAATCGTTTATTTGCTTTATCGACTCCATTATTGTTAATAATCTCTCTTTTCTTTCAGGATGATCAAGTCCATTTTCTTTTAGTAAACAGTCCGGATGAGAAAAAATTAGCATTACAAAAATTTATTTAATGACAAACTGGTAAGCTGTGATGAAGGTTTATTTGTTTTTAATTTTTCTAAAACTACTTGAATTTTATCAATCTGGTCTTTAATTCTTTTAGGATCATCTAAGAACTTATTTACATGATTAAAAATATTTTTTGAATTACAATTTGACTGTAATAGTTCTGGAATTATTTCTTCGTTAGCGGCAAAGTTTACAATATTTGCATATTTAGTTGTGACTAGAAATTTTACAATCAAAAAGTTTATAAAATTCATCTTATAAAATATAATTGATGGTATTTTTGCATTACAAATTTCTAAAGAAACAGTGCCAGACTTAGCTACTGCAAAAATAGATTTTTGAAGTAAATGTGATTTAATTTTTTCGTCACTTATAACCTCACAATTTGATAAATGTGATTTTTTTATTAAATTAAGTAAAGATGCATAATGATCTTTATTTGAATGAAATACGTAAGTAAAGTCATCATATTTTTTATTCATTAGTTTGATAAAATCGAGCATGATGGGCATAAAAGTTTTAATTTCCGACTCTCGACTTCCTGCAAATATAGAAATTAACGCTTTATTTTTACCAATAATTTGATTGATATCAATTTTACTTTGTTCTTTTTTTTCTAACAATGGATGACCAACAAACTCACAACTTAATTGTTCTTTCTCAAAATATTTTTTTTCAAAATTAAAAAGTAGCAAAACATGATCTATGTACTTTTTCATCTTTTTGACTCTGTTTTGTCTCCAAACCCAAACTTGTGGAGCAACATAATGAACTGTTTTAATCTTATTATTAATTTTTTTAACTCTCTCTGAAACTCTAAGTGTAAAATCGGGACTATCAACTGTGAATAGTATATCAGGATTATAATCTATTATAGCTTTAACAGTTTCGTTAATTTTCTTATTTATCTTAAATAAATTTAAAAATACATTTGTAAAACCTAAATAAGTGATTTCTTTCATATCATATATTGATTTTATACCTAATGATTTGAGACTCTCCCCACCGACTGAAAGATAATCTATGTTATTATTTATTTTTTTTAAATCACTAATTACTTTGGATGCTAGTTTATCCCCTGAGGGTTCTCCAGTTAGTATAAAAATTTTTTTCATTTAAACATTCTCCAAAGACTTCCGTTATCAGATAATAAATAGATGTCACCAGTTTCTTTTTGTATTTTGATATCTCTTATTCTACCAATGTTGCCTTTAAAAATAATCTCCTCATTTATGAGTTTATTATTTTTAAATTTAATCTTTCTTAAAGACATGTCCTTTAATGATGTTATCAAAGCATCTCCATTCCATTCGTTAAATGTTTCTCCTTTGTAAATAGTCATCGCGCTCACAGCGATTGATGGCACCCAATATTTTATTGCTTTAGTGTATCCAGGTTTCCACTTTGGTCCAATTTTAGTTCCAGTATAGTTAGTTCCTCCCCAACCTAATATTTTCCACCCATAATTCTCACCATATTTTAATTGCCCAAACCAATCGCCACCCTTAGCTCCATGATTTGTTAAATAAATTTTATTATTAAATGGTGAAAGTGCCATGCCTTGAGGATTTCTAACCCCAATTTGAAAGATTTCTGGCAACCAATTAGGTTTATCTATAAATTTTGGGTTATCTTTTGGGACAGTTCCATCAAGATTAATCCTCAAAATACTTCCAGGATGTTTTGTAAAGTCTTGTGCAATCATTCCTTTACCTCTTTCCCCTGCCGTAATGTAAAGATATTTGTCTTTAATAACGAGTCTAGAACCAAAATGATAGCCTGAGTCAATTGGTGGCTCGGCTCGAAATATATTTACAAAGTCTATTTCATTTTTATCATAAAATCCTTTTGCAACTGAAGTGCTAGTTTTCCAATTACCTCTATTTTCAGAGTAAGAAACATAAACAATTTTATCATTGTATAAAACATCTAACAATCCTCCTTGACCATCTTCAATCAGTGAGAGATTGTGATTTATTTTATTTTTTGTCTTTTTCTTTAAATTTAAATTTATTAAATTACCATTTTTTTCAGTGAGAATAATATTTTCTTGATTGATGAATGAAAAACTCCAAGGCTTTTTTAAACCTTCAAATATTTTTTCAATTTTAAATTCAGAAGATTGACAATTGAAAAATATGGTAGAAAAAAAAAGTATTAAAGATAAATTTTTCATTTTGATAAAATAAACATATTATTTTTATTTGCAAAACTGATACATTTTTTTTTTTCTAAAAAGACATTTTGTTTATTTTTTAAAACTATTCCTTTAAGTCCAGCCAACTTACAATGTATTAATGTTTTTAGGCCAACAGTTGGTAAATCAACTCTTAAATCTTGTTTTTTTTTGGGAAATTTTACTAACACTCCCTTGTTTTTAAATTTATTATTTTTACATTTTTTGAGCATTTTTTGTGTTCCTTCACTATCTTCTACGGCTAATATTTTTTCATTTCTGACAACTGTTCCTTGACTATAATCGTACTTGCCTAATTTATTTAAAATAGAAATTGCTTTTTTAATATCTTTTTTATCTGAGTTATTTGGTTTGATTTTGGTATAAATACCTTTTTTTAACGTAAGTTCAGGACTAAAAGATAAAGAACTAATTGTTTTAATTTTTTCTTTTTCAAAAATTTTAATAACTTCTTTCAGGATGGCGGCGTCACCAAGTTTTGAGCTTTTTATAATTCTGTGCATATACAGAACCCCTTTTAAATCTAGTCGTAATTTAGAAAAAATTGGTTTTTTTACTTTTCCAGCAAATAAAATTTTTTTACAACCATTTTTTTTTAATTTGCTAATAATTTTTCCAAATTGACCTAAGGAAAAAGAGTAAGAATGTCTTTCACTTTTGAATATTTTATTTTTACTTAAATCAATAATTATGTGTCTTAATTTTTTATGTTTAATCTTTCTTAAAATTTGTTTTGGAAAATCAGTTTCTCCAAATATAAGACCAATCATAATTACTTTAAATTTGCGGCGAACAAATAGGCCTTTTTTTATCTTTTTCTATAAATGCAATTACCTCTTTTACAAGTTCATTGTCTTTATATTCGCCATTAATTCTACTTAAATTTTCGTAAAGGTTTTTTGATGCAAATATTTCTTTATAAGCTTTGTCTAATCCAATAATTTTTTGATTTTCATATTTTTGCCTTCTTAAGCCTATAAGGTTAAGACCTTGCAAGAAATTTCTGTTTCCGATCGATAATCCAAAAGGGATTACATCTTTTAGCACTCCGGTCATTCCACCAATCATAGCCAATCTGCCAATTCTTGTAAATTGTTGTACTGCAGAATTTCCCCCTATAACAACCGAATCCTCTATGGTCACATGCCCACCTAAAGGTACATTGTTAGCTATAATTACATTGTTTCCAATTTTACAATCATGAGCTATATGTGATGAGATCATAAAAAGACAATTATTACCTACTTCAGTTTTTGATCCCCCTCCCTCTGTACCAGGGTTAATAGTTACATACTCTCTGATGATATTGTTTTCTCCAATTGATAGACTATTTTTTTCTCCTTTAAATTTTAAATCTTGTGGTTCAGTACCAATACTTGCAAATGGAAAAATTTTTGTATTTTTTCCTATTGTTGTGTTTCCTTCAATATGTACATTTGAAATTAATTCAATGTTTTCATTCAAAACTACATTGGGTCCAATAAAACAAAAGGGTCCAATTTTAACATTATTTAAAATTTTAGCTTTTGGATCTATATGACTTGTTTTATGAATCATTTTTTTCTTTCTACAATAGTTGCAGACCATTCTGCATCTGCCATTCTTTTTCCATCAACTTTTGCTGTTCCTTTATACTTCCAAACTCTTCCGTGAGATCTTACAGCCTCAATTTCTAAATGTAACTCACAGTCAGGTATAACAGGATTTCTAAATCTAGCTTTATCTACGCTCATTAAGTAAACTAATTTATTTGCATATTCTTTAGGATCTATACCATGCGCTGTTAATGCAGCTGCTGCCTGTCCAAACGCTTCAACGATCAAAACACCTGGCATAACAGGTTGACCAGGAAAATGTCCTTGAACATAAAAACCATCTTTTTTTACATACATAATTGCAGTCGCAGATTTGAGAGGAACAATGTTTATTAATTTATCTATTAGTAACATTGGTTCTCTATGAGGTAATAAACTTTCTATTTTTTTCTTATCAATTGTTGTTTCACTCATATTAATTTTTCCATTTTTTTATAAAATCTTTAAAATGAATTGCAGGATATCCCATTACCACTTGATTATCTTCAATATCTTTTATGACTCCACTTCCTCCACCTATTTTAACATTATTGCCAATTTTCAAATGTCCAGAAATACCTGCTTGACCACCGATCGAAACATTATTGCCAATAATTGAACTGCCTGCAAAACCAACTTGTCCAGCAATCATGCAGTCAGATCCAATTTTGACGTTGTGCGCTACATGAACTTGATTATCTAAGTAAGTATTTTCACCGATTTCAGTATCATCAACTGAACCTCTATCTATCGTACAACCTGATGCTATTTCAACTTTACTACCAATTATTACTCTACCTATATGAGGTATCTTAAAATTTTTTCCTTTAATTGGTATAAAACCAAAACCTTTTAAACCAATGTAACATCCGTCTTGTACCACTACATTATCTCCTAAAATAGAATGTTTTAAGATTACGTTGGAACCAATTACACAACCATTGCCAATCATAACGTCATGTTCAATTATTGTGTTTGATCCTATTATTGTATTCTTACCTATTTTAACATTTTTACCAATTAAAACATTGTTACCAAACTTTACATTTTTAAATTTATTTTTTTGAGGATTTTTAACTGTTTCATCTGGATAATCGATATCAGATATGGGATAAAATTTTTTAAGAACTTGTGCTAATTCTTTTAGAACATTTTTTACAACAATAGTTTCAATTGATGAAGGTAAAAATCTTGTCAATTTTTCAGTCGTAATACATGCTGAGGCCTCAGTTTTTGATGCTATTTCTTTATACTTTACAGAGTCAAAAAAGGTTAAATCATTTTTTTTTGAATTACGTAAAGTTTTAATATCTTTTATGATAACTTTGTTTTTAAATTTTTTATTTGGAAAAATTTTATTAATCTGTATAGGTTTTCCTTTTTTGTAAAAAAGAGGCAATTTCATGAAATATATTATTTCAAATTGATAGATTTTAATTTTTTATTAAGCAAATCAGTAATTTCTTTTGTAATGTCTAAATTTTCATCTGCTAACAATATACTTTTCTTATCGACAACCATTCTAATTTTTTTTGATTTCATATATTCTTTGATTATCGGGTTTAAATTTTTTAATAGTTCAGTCCTTGCTTTAGATCTTTTTTTTGCTATATCATCGAGGAGCTTTGATCTTTCATTTTGTAATGAAGCAACTCTTGATCGTAAATCAGTTACCTTTTTTTTATACTCTTCAGCTGAACTTAGCTTTTTTTGTTGAATGATCTTTTTTTCTTCTTCTTGAATTGCCTTTTCTTTCTTTTTTAAATTCTTAATACCATCTTCTAATTTCTTTTTTAGAAAATTTTGTGCCTCTTTACCGGCTTTGCTTTCGTTAAGAACATATTTAAAATCAACATAGTGCGGAATATCTGCTGACGTATTTGTTTGAAAACAAAAAATTAAAATAAAAATTAAGTAAAAGGTTTTAAAATGTTTCATTTTAGAAAGTTGTTCCTAGTCTGAAGTTGAACGATTCAGTTTCATCTGTTGATGCTTTAGATAAATTTGTTGAAAAAGTAAAACTCATTGGTCCAAGCGGTGATATCCAATTAACTATTGCTCCTGTTGAAGATCTTATCTTATTGCTATCATCTATTGAGTCATCATAGTCAACTCCCCAAACATTTCCAAAATCTAGAAAAAATCCTAAATCAGTATTAGATGAATCTGGAAAAATAGTTGGTAAATTTGCTTCAAAATTTAATGCAGCAATATAATTTCCACCCACATGGTCTGTTCCGTCTAATGGCCCTACTTTTCCTTTTTCAAAACCTCGTAACCTAGAGTTGCTCAAAACTTTTCTTTTACTGAGCCTTACGTCATCAGACCCTAGCCCATTAACTGACGATAAAAGTATTTTTGTAGCACCGATTATATCTTCTGTTAAAGTTTTATATGCACTCACTGAAAAGCTATTCGCAATAAAAGATTTATCTGCATATATTGGTAAGCTCTGATTAAAATTAATTATTGATCCATCTGTAGGCATAAAAGATCTATTTCTTTTATCTAAAGAAAAACCATAATTACCTGAAATTTCACTAAAACTCCCACTTTGTTTTTTTAAAGTGCTACTCGCGCTGCTATTAGTTTGAAGATCATCATGTGTGGCACTTATCCCTAAAGTAGCAAAGATATCTTTATATTGTTCAAAAGTTGTGCTTATTCCAGCTCCTACTATTGTGTTTTCATAACCTTGAGCAGGTTTATCGTTATTTGAACTAGTAAGATAATAATTTATAGCATTGCCAAGAAAATCGTAATTTGGATTTGTGTAATTCAAAGTTCCCTTTAAAGAGTCTTGATCAATTTCGAAATTTAAACCAACTTTTTTACCATCTCCAAGGTAGTTATTTTCTTTTATGGTGAATGCAAAACTTCCTCCATTTGTTCCTATTCCTGCTCCTGCACTAATCTCACCTGTAGGCTGTTCTTCAACAGTAATTTCAATATTCTTTAAATTATTTTTTGATCCATCTAGAACTTTGTAGGTAACATTGCTAAAAATTTCTCTACTTTTTATGTTAGCTATTGACTTATTTAAACCTAATTGAGTAAAAGGATCACCTTCGTCAAGTTCTAACTCACTTCTAATAACAGAATCATTAGTTATATAGTTTCCCAAGATATCGATTCTTTCAACCAATATTTTTTCGCCTTCGAAAATATTAAATTTAATAACTATAGAGTCTTTTTCTATTATTTCTTCAACGTTGTGTTCAACGAATTGTAAATTGTTGTTTTCTATAAGTTCATCAATTTCCTCTAGAAGTTTTTTGATTTTAAAAGGTGAGTAATATGATCCGATAAATTTTTGATATTTCTTATTTAATGGAAAGAAAATATCTTTATCAAAAACAGGATCAGTATTAGTTATAATTTTTTTTATAACATACCTGTTACCAGCGTCGATAGAATAGATTAATTCAACGTCTCCTTCTTGATCTCTTATTTGAGCTGAATTGGATTTAACCTCCACATCATAATATCCAATTGATTTATAGTAATTTTCTAAAAGTCTTTTATCCATACTAACAATATTTTCATTAAACTTAGTATTTCTTGATATAAATTTCCAAAATTTATCTTCTTCACTAGCAACTATATCTCTCAATCTTTTGTCTCTAATCTTTTTATCCCCTACAAAAGTAATTTTAGAAATTCTAGTTTCTTTCCCTTTGTCAACTTCAAATATTAAATCAACGTTAGAATCGTCAATTTTTTTTATTTTAGTTTCGATATCAGCAAAATTGTATCCAATAGAAGCATATAGTTGTTTGATTATGTCTATATCTTTCGCCAAATTGTTTTTGATAAATGATTCTTTTTCTTTAGATAAAATTATTTTTCTTATTTGTTTTTCATATTTTTTAGTAGGTTCGCCAATTATAATCAACTCGTTTATAATTGGATTTTCTTTTAAGACTATACTTAAAATATTATTTGAGAGTTCAACTTTTACATCTTCAAAAAAATTAGTTGAATATAAATTATTTAAAATATTGTTTAAGTCTGCTTCGGTATAATTTTTATTAATTTCAATATCACCGTAAATTTTAATGGTCTCATCACTAATTCGAGTATTACCTTTTATATCAATTTTATTCACAACCTCAGTAAACCCTGAAGTAGAAAATAACATTCCAAAAACTAATATAATTATAAATTTATTCATACTTTTTATCGATCATTTCTATAGTAGTGTTTCTTGACCATTTATCTATATGAAATATTTCGTTTATATTTTTAGGTTCTTTTATAGCATATTTTCTATAATTTCTATCTTTTAGAACCTTCAATAAATACTTATAAAAGCTACTAAAGCTTATTCTTTTTCTTAAATATAGATCAACTAATATTTCATTAGCTGCATTAATAATTATAGGAGTTGAAGCAAATTCATTTAACCTGTTTTTTAGTTGCACAATGGGGAATTTTTTTCGATCTACTTTTAAAAAATTTAAGTTTTGAAAAAAAATAGAATCTTTATAATCTTTTTTATTATTTAGATAATCATCAATTATAAAGTTTTTTTCTAACATAGCGTTGATAAGCGGTATAAGCATTGTTGTCTCGTGATATATAAATTTAAAAAGACCATTTTTAAATTCTATGATTGCGTGAACTAATGATTGTGGATGAATAATTATATCTATTTTATCTAAATTAATATTGAATAATTTATGTGCTTCAATTACTTCTAGCAATTTGTTCATTAAAGTGGCTGAGTCTACTGAAATTTTTTTGCCCATTTTCCACTTAGGATGTTTAATAGCTAAATGTGGTTTCACATTTTTTAATTTCGATATATTGTAATTCAAAAAAGGCCCGCCTGAAGCTGTTAAATAAATCTTTTTAACATCACTAATGTTGTGATTATCAAGAATTTTCATAATTGAAAAATGTTCTGAGTCAATAGGAACAAGTTTAGTTTTATACTTTGTTGCTGTTTTTTTAATCAATTCCCAACCACATATAACAGATTCTTTATTAGCTATTAAGACTTTGTCACTTTTTGTAATGAGTTCTAATGTAGGTTTTAGGCCAGCAATACCTGGTATTGCCGCAACGGATATAAATGATCTTTTTAAATTTTTTCCATTTGGTTCAAGTTTATTAATAATTTTAACTTTTTGATTTTTAAATCTTTTTTTAACTTTTTGAAAAGTTTTAAAATTGTTAATTAAAAAAACTCTTGGTTTAAATTTTACAATTTGCTTACAAATTAGATTGTAATTTTTATCAGCTGCGAGGATATTTGTTTTAAAATTAGATTTTTTGTTTGAAACTATGCTTAATGTGTTTAATCCAATTGATCCTGTTGATCCTAATATTGAAATATATTTTTTCATTTTATAATAATCCCAAAGTAATTAATCCAACAGGAACACCAAATAAAATACCATCAATCCTATCAAGAACACCACCATGTCCTGGTAAAAATTCCCCAGTATCTTTAATTTGAGATTTTCTTTTTAAATAAGAAAAAAAGAGATCTCCAACTTGTGCGCTTATTGAAATTAGCAACCCAATTATTGCTAATTTAAAACTAATGTTGTTTGATAATAAATATACTAACGTTAAAAAAGTTATATTAGAAAGCACTAAAGAACCAACAGATCCAGAAATAGTTTTATTCGGACTTATTTTTGTTAATTTTGCTCCTTTAAATACTTTTCCAAATATATAACCGCCAATATCTGATGCAGAACATGTTAAAATTAAAATAAATATAATAATTTTTGTAAATAAATAGTTTGATTGAACTAATATTAAACTGCAAAAAATGAAAACATAAAGAAAAAATATGGAGTTAAATATTACTTTAAAGATTATTTTTTTGTGAAAAATGATTTTAGTTATTTTGAAAAATTCGAGTAAAGAAAAAATTCCTACAATTATTAATATATAACCTAAAATATAATTATTTATAAAGGAAATATAGAGTAATAATAAAAGGGCTAAAGATGTTACGACTCTTTTTTTAAGATTATTTTTCGCTTCAAATAGATCCATAATTTCTTTTAACTTTTTTATAATCTTTTACGATTTTTTAAAAATCACTGCTATTAAAGTCTGGCCATAGCTTGTTTAAGAAATAAACCTCGGTGTATGCAAGTTGCCAAAGTAAAAAATTGCTTAGTCTTCTGTGACCACCGGTTCTAATTAAAATATCTGGATCAGGTAAATTTTTAGTATAAAGATTTTTATTTAAAGTATTTACATTAATTCTTTTTTTTATTTTTTTACATGCATTAACTATTTCATCTCTAGAACCATAGTTTATAGCCAAATTGACAGTAATTTTTTTATTATCTTTAGTTTTAAGACTGGTGTTTTTTATTGATTGTTTAATTTTTGTTGGTAGTTGACTCAGCTTTCCAATAGTATTTATCTTTATTCCATTGGATATAACGCTATGTAATTCTTTTTTAAAATAACTTGTGATTAATTTAAACAAGAAATTTATTTCAGACTTAGGTCTTTTCCAATTTTCAGTTGAAAAAACGTATAGTGTGATTATTGGTATTCGTAGTTCGATTGATTTTTTTACTATTTTTCTGACAGTCTCCACTCCCTTAAAGTGACCAAAGTTTCTACCTTTTTTTCTCTTTTGGCCCCACCTCCCATTACCATCCATAATGAATGCAACGTGGTTGAGTCTATTCATATTTGTAAAATCTCTTTTTCTTTATCGGATAATATTTTCTCAATTTTGCTAATATTATCATCTGTCATTTTTTGGATATTCTTTTCAAAAAGCTTACTACTATCTTCAGAAATATTCTTATCTTTCAATTTTTTTTTTAATTCCTCATTTGCTTCCCTTCGAATATTTCTAATCGATACTTTGCCTTTTTCACCTATCCCTTTTAAAATTTTTATTAATTCCTTTCTTCTTTCCTCAGTAAGATCCGGAATTCTTAATCTAATGATTTGACCATCTACTTGTGGGTTAATGCCTAAATCTGATTTTTGAATAGCAGAGTCAATTAGTGATGTGTTAGATTTATCCCAAACTTGTATTGAAATTAGTCTAGCTTCTGGAACACTAATTGTTCCAAGTTGTTCAATTGGCATTAATTGGCCATACACATCAACTTTAATCATATCTAACATGTTTGCGTTAGCTCTGCCAGTTCTAAGAGTTGATAAATCTTTTTTTAATGATTGAATACTTTTGTCCATTTTGGACAAATAATTATTTTCATTAAACTCTGAGCTCATTTAGACTCCTTCACCAACTTTATATCTTACAAAATCCAAAATTTTTATTTTCTTGTCTTTCGAATTTTCATTTAGTATTTCCAATACTTTTTTTTTTGGATCCATTATCCACTCTTGATTTAACAACGTATTATCATTGATAAATTTTGTAATTTTACCTTTTGATATTTTATCAGCAACCTCTGCAGGTTTGCCAGTATTAATTATTTCAGCTTTTATTATCTCTAATTCTTTAGAAATGATTTCGTCTTTCAAATTGTCTTTATCTATTGCCAAAGGGTTAGATGCAGCAATATGCATAGCTAATTTTGAACCTATTTCATTACCTTGATTTTTATCTACACCGTCTAACTTTACAATTGAAATAATTTTTCCAATATTTTTTTCAATAGCCGAATGTACATAAAAAAAATTCAACCCATTCTTATTATCAAAAAAATTTGAACGTCTTATCGTAATTTTTTCACCAATTTTCGCAATTAAGGATACTAAACAATCTTTGACTAACATTCCATTTTTCATTTTGGCTTCATTTAAGTTTTTAAGATTACCCTTGGATAAAAAATTGAGTTCAGATAATTCTTTGCAAAAAGAAATGAAGTCACTATTTTTGGCAACAAAATCTGTTTCGCTGTTTATTTCAATTACTGAAATAGCGTTGTCTTCCTCTTTTACTAAAGCTAAACCTTCGGATGCAGTCCGACTCATTTTTTTTGATGCTTTTGCAATTCCTTTTTTTCTTAAAAATTCGATAGACTTTTCCAAATTCCCTTTTGTTTCATCTAATGCTGATTTACAATCATTAAAGCCAACGCCAGTTAATTCTCTTAATTTCTTAATGTTTGATAGTAAGTCTTTATTTGACATTATGTGATTAGATTAATTAATTATTTTTTTTTTCTGATTTCTTTACTGCTTTTTCCTCTGGAACTTTGATGAATTTCTCTGCGTCTTTTATTGTGTCTTTAAGTAGCTCACAATATAAATTAATTGACCGTCTAGCGTCATCGTTGCCTGGGATTGGAAAATCTATTCCTGTTGGATCAGAATTTGTATCTAACACTGCAATTATAGGTATTTTAAGTTTTTTAGCTTCGGCTACAGCTAAAGACTCTATATTTGTATCAATTATAAAAATAAGGTCAGGAGTTTTTTTCATATCAGAAATACCACCTAATGACCTTTGAAGTTTCTCTTTTTCTTTTCCAAATTTTAAAATTTCTTTTTTTGTAAACCCTATATTTTCTTTTGAGAGTTGCTCATTTAACTTCTTCAAACGTTTTATGGAATTTTGTATAGTATTCCAATTAGTTAACATTCCACCTAACCATCTATAATTAACGAAAAACTGACCTGTATTTTTTGCTAAATCACTAACTTGTTCGGAAGCTTGTTTTTTTGTAGAGACAATTAATATTTTTCCTCCACTTGATATTGTTTTATGAACTTGAACTAATGCATTTTTTAAAAACTCTACAGTTTGAGTTAAGTCAATAATATGAATTGAATTTTTTTCTCCAAAAATATATTTTTTCATTTTTGGATTCCATCTTAGTGTTTTGTGTCCAAGATGAACACCAGCTTCTAAAAGTTGTTTTATGTCTACTTTTGGTACGTTCATAATTTTCCGGTTAATCCACCACAGTTACTCCAAATATCTGGACCGGGAGGGCTATGCCCTAAAAACTGTGTGCGAAATCATTACTGATATATACAACCAAAATAAAAAATCAACTGTCTAAACAGTAATTTTTTTTACATATTCCTTACTTTTTACGCTTTTTAGCTGGTTAAAATCGAATTTTCTTGAATTTTGTAAATTAAATTGAATTTTTTGTTTTTTATTATTTACTATTAAAACAATTTCGGTTTTGCCCTCTTCATTGAGCAATTTTTTAATTTCATTTAAATTGAAATCTTCTTCAAGTTCTATAGTTACTTTTGAATACGGTTTTTTAATCATATCCTCTAGACTAGTAATTTTTCTTAAATTTATTCTCCTTTTTGAAACATCTGTAATTGATTTGTCTTTTTGTAAAGTTAAAACAAAAGACTCAGACTCTTTAATTAAGTCTCGATTATCAATTAAAATTTCTGCAAACAAAAAAAGTTCAAACTCCCCTTGATTATCACTAAATTTAACGATGGCGAAAGGAGTTCCTTTTGCACTTTTTTTTTCTTGAATAGACATAATTGTTCCTGCTACTAAGGCCTCACTTTTATCGTTTTGTTGAAATTCTTTATAACTCGTTATTTTCAATTGATCAAAAATTTCGTTATATTCATTAAGAGGATGGTTGGAAATATAAAATCCTAATGATTTAAATTCTTCAGCTAATAATTCTTTATTACTCCATTTTTGAGACTGTAAAAATTCAAAAGAGTCATTAATCTCATTGTCATTAATATCAAATAAATTTTTCTGATTAGATTTTTTTTCTTCATTTATAGTTTTGTTTTGTTGAATTATTTTTGGTATTGAAAATAATATTTTGCTTCTATCATCTTCAAACTCATCTAGCGATCCTGATTTAACTAAACCCTCTAGTTGTAGTTTGTTTACATCTTTTGGATCCACTCGTTTGATAAAATCACTTATAGATTTGAATTTTCCATTCTTCTCTCTTTCTGAAATAATATTTGAAATTGCCTCTAAACCAACATTTTTAATAGCTCCCAGACCGTAAAAAATTTTATTAGTGTCAGCTTTAAATTCTGCGAAACAGTCATTAATTGATGGTCTTACTATTTGAATTTTTAACCTTTTTAATTCTTCAACAAATTCTCTTAATTTCGATGTATTGGTAAGTTCAGTTGACATTGTTGCTGCAATAAATTCTTCTTTATAATAAGTTTTTAAAAATGCTGTTTGATAAGCTATTAAGGCATAACCAGCTGCGTGGCTTTTGTTAAAACCATATTGAGCAAATGGTTCAATTTTAGTGAATACAAAATTAGCTACATCTTTATCAATCCCATTTTTAATTGCGCCACTGATAAATCTTTCCTTTTGTTTATCAAGTTCTGCTTTTTTTTTCTTACCCATAGCTCTTCTTAAAATATCTGCCTCACCAGCCGTAAATCCTGCTAAAGTTTGAGCTATTTGCATAACCTGTTCTTGATATATAATTATTCCATAAGTTGGTTTTAAAATCTTTTCTAAAGTTGGATGTATATAATCAGGATTTTTAACACCGTTTTTACAATCATTATAAATTGGAATATTGCTCATTGGTCCAGGTCTATACAAAGCCACTAGAGCAATTATATCGTCAAATCTATTAGGCTTCATTTGCCTAATTGCTTCCCTCATGCCAGTGCTTTCTAGTTGAAATAAACCAGTAGTTTCACCAGTTGACAAAAGTTGGTAGACTTTTTCATCTTCAAGATTAATTCTATCAATATTTAATTCTATATTTTTTAGTTTAAGTCTTTTTAAAGTTTTATCGATTACAGTAAGTGTTTTTAAACCTAGTAAATCAAATTTAACTAATCCTGCATTTTCAGATGAATACATATCGTATTGTGTTGATGGTAAAATTAGATTTGAGCTTTGGTCTACATAAAGAGGAAATTGTTCTGATAATTTATTTCCCGCAATAACTACACCTGCAGCATGTGTTGCCATATTTCTGTTTAAACCTTCAAGTTTTAAAGAGAGATCAATTAATTTTTTTACCTTGTTGTTGTTTTTTATTTCCTCTTTAAATCGCGGCTCTCTATCAATTGACTCTTGTAGTGTTAAAGGTCTTGAAGGATCGAATGGTATCATTTTACAAATTCTGTCTACATGTCCGTAAGACAATCCTAAAACTCTTCCAACATCTCGTAAAGCCATTCTTGCCTTTAATTTCCCAAATGTAATAATGTGAGCTACACCATCTTTGTATTTAGATTTCAGATATTCAAATACTTTATCTCTTTGTTCTTCACAAAAATCTATATCAAAATCTGGCATTGAAATTCTATCAGGGTTTAAAAATCTTTCAAAAATAAGATCAAATTCTAAAGGGTCTAAATCTGTAATGTCTAAGCAGTAGGCTACCAATGATCCTGCACCAGAACCTCTACCAGGACCTACTGGTATAGAATTTTTTTTTGCCCATTTAATATAATCAGAAACTATGAGAAAATAACTCGAATAATTCATTGAATTAATAATCTTTAATTCGTGGTTTAATCTGTCATCATAAATTTTTAAAACTTTTTCTTTAGAGTTATTTGTTCTTCTCTTTAAAACAAAAGCTTCTAATCTATTATTTAATCCCTTCTTGGCTTGACTCATTAGCTCCTCTTCAACAGAGATATCTTTATTATTTTTGATAGAAGGTAAAATTGGTTTTGACTTATTGGGCTTAAAACTAAACCTTAAGGGAAAATTGTAATTATTTTCTAATGCTTCAGGTATGTCTTTGTATAGCTCTATTATTTCTTTTGTTTCTTTCAGGAAATGTTCTTTGCTATATCTAAACCTATTTTTGTCATCTACGAATTTTTTTTCACCGATGCAAATTAATGCATCATGAGCTTCTGCCATGGACTGATCTAAGTAAAAAACTTCTTGAGAGGCAATTATTGGGATTTGGTAAATTGTAGAAACATTTAAAAGATAATTTTCATAATTAGGTTCTAATTTTTCATTATGTCTTTGTATTTCTACATATAGACGGCTTTTAAAATTTTCTTTAAGTTTTTTAAGAATATTTTCAAAAATTTTTTTCTTGTTTAAATAAAATAATTTTCCAAAGAAACCTTTATAATTACCTGTTAAAAGTATTAAATCTTCATTGGCTGAAATTATATCCTCTAAATTACAATGCGGTTGTTCTAAACTTTTATTTTTTAAATAACTTAATGAAGATAGTCTAGTTAAGTTTTTATAGCCTTTTTCTGAAGTGGCATATAAAGTAATTTTGCCTACGAGGTTGTCAACCTTTAGATTAATTTGAGTTCCAATAATAGGTTGAGTGCCGACCTTACTAATTTTTTCGGCAAACTCTAACGCGCCACAAAGATTGTAGCTATCAGCTAAACCTAAAGCTTTAATTTTATTCTTTTTGCAATAGTCTGCAAGTTCATCAATTTTAACAGCCCCTTCACAGATTGAATATTGAGTATGAATTTTTATGTTATTAAATTGAATATTAATTTCATCAGGCATTTACTCGTTTTATATTACCTTTAAAAATACTCAACTTATAATCAGCCTTGTTAGCAAGTTCTCTATTATGAGTTGCAAAAATAATTGCTTTATTTAATTTTTTTAATTTAACAAAATAAGAAAAGATATCTTTTGAGGTTTTATAATCAAGATTGCCAGTCGGCTCATCAGCCAAAATTAAATCTGTATTAGAAACTAAAGCTCTAGCAATTGCTACCCTTTGTTGTTCTCCTCCAGAAAGTTCGGTAGGAAAATGATTAATTCTATTAGATATCTTAATTGCATTCATCACACTTTTTGCTTTTTTCATACAATCGACTTTTTTTTCACCTTTTATAATTAAAGGCATCATAACATTTTCAATTGCTGTAAAATCATTTAATAAATTATTATCTTGAAAAATTATTGAAATATTTTTTCTTCTTAAAGTATCTTTCTCGTTTTCCTTAAGATTTTTTGAATCTTGATTGTTAATAATTATTTTACCTGCAGAAGGCTCATCTAATAAAGCTAGTAAATGTAAAAATGATGACTTTCCAGATCCAGAGGGGCCAACTAAAGCAACTAGTTCACCTCTTTTTACTTTAATGCTTACGCCCTTAAAAAGTTCTATTACACCATTCTTATGTACATAATTTTTTGCTAAATTTTTAATTTCTAGTAAAAACTTAGTCATATTTTAAAGCTCTAAATGTTTTCATTTTAGAAATACTTAAAACGGGCACATAAGATGCTAGTGCAGAAATTATTAATGAAAATACAAAGATCAATAATATTGGAAAAAAACTAATTTCGCTTGGTAATTTTTCTAAAAAATATACATCGGCAGGAAAAATTTCAAAATTAAAAAAATTAGACAAAAAGCTTCTAATTTTTTCTATATTCATAGCAAATAAAATACCAGTCAAAATTCCAGCGATGGTAGCAAAAAAACCGATAGTAAAACCAGTTAAAAAGAAAGTTTTTTTTATTGAATTATTGCTCAGGCCTAACGTTTTTAAAATAGCTATTTCTTTTGTTTTGTTTTTAATCAAAATAGTTAGGCCAGAAATAATATTAAAAGCAGCTACTATTAAAATTAAAGTTAAAATTATAAACATAACATTTCTTTCAACTTTTAAAGCGCTGAAAAAAGATTTATTTAAATCTGACCAAGAATATACAAATAAATTTTTATCTAAATTTTGTATTTTGTTTTTTAACCTGTTGGCATTTAGCGGTTCTTTGAGATAAATATCAATATTTTGGTCAAATTTATCTTTATCAAATAAAGATAAGGCATCTATAAGATCTAAAAATACAAAATTTTGATCATATTCAAAAAACCCTGTGTTATAAATTCCTTTAATGGTAAATGTGTCTTGTTTTGGTATGCTTCCAAACGGTGTTGTCATAAAAATTGATGACATTAAATTTATTTTGTCACCAACTTCTAAGTTAAGATTATATGCTAGCTCTGCTCCTATAAATACATTGTTTTTTTTGAAATCTTTTAAATCACCTAGCAGAAAGTTGTTCTTAAAAATTTCTAAACTTTCCATATTTTTGGTGTCGACACCTTTAACAATAACACCTTTAGCTTTTTCGTTACTTATTATTACTCCCTCACCAAAGTAAGTTCTTTGAACTTTAATATCTGGAATTTCTTGCTTAATTTTTTTAATATAGTAATCGTCAATTTTAAAACCATTTGATTGTACAATAATATGAGGATTTAACCCAAGGATTTTTTTTGTTAATTCTGTTTTAAAACCATTCATAACCGACATTACGATTATCAAAATAGCAACTCCTAGAGTTATACCTAAAAATGAAAAAATTGAAATTATTTTCAAAAAACCCTCTTTTTTTTTAGGGCGTAAATTTCTTATTGAAATTAATCTTTCAGCGTTTGTAAACAATCTATTTTTTTTTTAGTTGAGATATAATAGTATCTAAGTTTAACAATTCGTTTTTAGAATTAAGTTCCTTAAATTCAAATTTATCTTTTTCAGACTTTGAGCCCAAGATTATTTGACATGGAACACCTATTAAATCGTGTTTTTTAAATTTATTCGACATATTTTCATCTACATCATCTAACAATACGTCAATATTTTGTTTTTTTAATTCTTTATAAATTTTTTCGGCTTTTTCTGCATTTTCGCTATTATTTTTATTAATGTTAGGGATAATTACTACGTCAAAAGGTGAGATAGCTTTAGGCCATTTCATAACGTCATTATTATAATTGGCTTCAATTATTGCTCCGACTAGCCTTGAAATACCAATTCCATATGAACCCATTTTAACAGATACTTTTTTACCATCGTGAGTATCTATCATGCAGTTCAGAGGCTTTGAATACTTGTCTCCAAAGTAAAAAATATGTCCAACTTCTATTCCCCTTGTTTTAATTTGATCTACTTTTTTGACTTTTTGTTTAAATTCCGTCTCGTTGTATTTGTCATCAGTAACAGCGTAAATTGATGAATAATCATCCCTCATTTTTTGCAAAGACTTGTCTGTAAAGTTATAATTATCTAAATCTATATCGAAAATTTTTTTATCTGCAAATATTTGACTCTCGCCTGTTTCAGCTAAAATAACAAATTCATGAGATAAATCTCCTCCAATTGGCCCTGTGTCAGCTGACATTGGAATAGCTTTTAAACCCATCCTATTGAAAGTTTTTATATAAGAATAAAACATTTTATTATATGATTTTTTTGCATCATTATCAGTTAAATCAAATGAGTAAGCGTCTTTCATAAAAAATTCACGGCATCTCATTACTCCAAATCTTGGTCTAATTTCATCTCTAAATTTCCACTGAATATGATAAAGTATTTGAGGTAAAGACTTGTAAGATTTAACGCTAGTTCTAAAAATATCGGTAATTAACTCTTCATTAGTTGGTCCATAAAGCATCTCTCGCCCTTGTCGATCTTTTATTCTTAGCATTTCTTCTCCATAATCTTCATATCTTCCGCTTTCTTTCCATATATCAGAAGATTGAATAGTAGGCATAAGCATTTCTTGTGCCCCGATAACATTTTGTTCCTCCCTTACAACTTGCTCAATTTTTTTC
>MDTG01237844.1_pt1 | contig 25877 bp, 11 predicted proteins | sample 811421 | NCBI WGS metagenome assembly MDTG01 (sample SAMN05326645, study PRJNA326480) | marine metagenome | isolation source: seawater | place: Pacific Ocean: South East | collected 2011
CGGTCCTCGCCGTCGAGGCCGTCACGGACGTACCAGACGCTCTGGTTCTGCAGTCCGTCGTTCTTGCTGATGTAGTAGCGGTCGCCAATCTTCCGCGGTGCGCCGACCTTCTCGTAGTTGAAGATCTGTTCGTAGCGGTCGCGGATGGCGTTGCGGAAGGGGATGGCGTCGAGGTGGCCGCGGGTGACGGCGTTCTGGGCCTCGACCCACGCGCCGGTCTCTTCGCTGCGGTCGTCCTCCAGCCAGCGGTAGGGGTCGGCGACCTCGGTACCGAAGTAGGTGTCGGTGACGTCTTCGGTGCGGGTATCCGGGTAATCGAAGGAGCTCATGTCGGCGGTCGGAGTGGTGGCGCAGGCGGCCCAGAGTAGGGCGGCGGCCAGGGGGAAATACAGGTTGCGCATGTCGTGAATGGGGGGGCAAATTAGTGGACATGATGAACAGCCACGAAATTGACTACCGCATCCACGGCGACGACCTCCAGACGGTGGAGGTGGAATTGGATCCCCAGGAGACCGTCATCGCCGAAGCCGGCGCGATGAATTGGATGGAGGAAGACATCGCCTTTGAGGCCCGGATGGGCGACGGAACCGAGCCGAATTCGGGCTTTATGGGCAAGCTCTTTGGTGCTGGAAAGCGGGTGCTGACGGGCGAAAGCCTCTTCATGACGCACTTCACCAACCGGGGGGCGATGAAGCGCCATGTGGCCTTTGCCGCGCCGTATCCCGGCAAGATTGTGCCGGTGGACCTTGCGGCCCTCGGGGGCGACCTGATTTGCCAAAAGGACGCCTTCCTCTGCGCGGCCATGGGCACCCGGGTGAGCATCGCCTTCAACAAGAAGCTCGGTGCCGGATTTTTTGGCGGGGAAGGTTTCATCCTGCAGAAGCTGCAGGGCGATGGCAACGCCTTCCTGCATGCCGGCGGTACGGTGGTCAAGAAGGAGCTGCGCGGCGAGACGCTGCGGGTAGACACCGGCTGCATCGTGGCCTTCGACGGCACCGTCGACTACGACATCGAGATGGTGGGCAGCCTCAAGAGCATGTTCTTTGGCGGGGAGGGGCTGTTCCTGGCCACCCTGCGGGGACACGGTACGGTGTGGCTGCAGAGTCTGCCGTTTAGCCGCTTGGCGGACCGGATTTTGATGAGCGCACCCAGTCATGGCGGGCAATCCAAAGGGGAGGGGAGCGTCCTCGGCGGGCTCGGCCGGATGATGGACGGCATCTGAGTTCCCAATTCGGGCTCCGGCCCGGTCGATGAAGGCGGTTTGTCAGCGGATGAACCGCCTTTTTTGTTCCATGTGGGCTTAATTAGTCGCGACGAATTGAGGTATTTCTTCGATAAATGGGTATATTTATGATTGCCCAACCCAGATTGTGCTCACATGAACCGTCTGATCGCTCTCCTCTTTTGCGTGGCCCCATTGGCCTTTGCGCATGCTCAAGTTTCCTCCTACGGCTTGGCCGTGGACGTCGTTGCCGAACACGATTCGGGTCCCCTCGCCGGGATGACGACGTACCAGATTTTCATGGAATGCGTCCACACCGATGACGTGGTGTCTTCGGTCAGTGGCGACGCCATTTTCCCTGCAGACCTGTCCACGACCACCAGCTTCTTCCAGGATGCCTTGGGTGGCGCCACACCGAATTCTATCAATCCCCTGCTGTTCGGCTTCTTTGCGGAGTTGCCTTACGACAGCTGGGTGACCATCGGCATCAGCCAGACGCCAAATGGTGCGGCCAACGAGGGCGAGGTCAGCTCGGTGGAGAGCCCCACTCAGGCTTGGTTGCTTCCCTTTGAGAGCGGGAACAACTTGGTCATGGACGACGCGACGGGCGGTGCGTGGTTTGTGACGCAGAATTACAGCAACGGTGTGGCGGGCGATGATCACCGGGTGCTGCTGGCACAGTTGACGACGGACGGTGAGATTTCAGGCACGCTTCTCGTGCAGGTCTTCGAACACGGCGTGGGTGAGAGCGACCTGCGCTTCCATTTGAGTTTTGAGGGCACGTCCGGTTCCGGGGCCAGCGGGTGTACCGATCCGGCCGCCGAAAATTACGATGATGGCGCGGCCACGGACGACGGTTCCTGTCAATACGGGGGGTGTACCGATGCGACGGCATGCAACTTTGATGCTACCGCCAACAATGACGATGGCAGTTGCACTTATGCGGCCAACTTCGAGGACTGCGATGGCAATTGCCTCAACGATGCTGACGGCGATGGCACTTGCGACGAGAACGAAGTCGCTGGATGTACGGATCCCACTGCATGGAACTACGATGAAGCCGCCACCGATGAGGATGGGGGCTGTGTGTATTTCAATGCCTGTGGCATCGAGGCCGATGCCGTGGTCGAAGTGTCGAGCTTCGACTTTCAGCCGGGCACGCTCAACCTCCCGGTGGGCGCCACGGTCGTCTGGGTCAACGTCGGAGGATTGCACAATGTCAACGCTACGACGGACCAGTTGACCGGATTGCCCTTCAACAATCCGCAGCCCTTCACCATCCCGGCGATCCTCGGCTCGCCCGAAGGCACCTGCCTCGGCTCGTTCACCTTCACGTTGCCGGGCGTTTACCAGTACAACAGTTCCGTGTCCAACCAGGCCGCGCTTGGCATGGTGGGATCGGTGGTCATCGGCACCGGGGGATGTTCGGACAGCGATGCCGTCAACTACAATTCGGCGGCAGAATTCGACGACGGCTCCTGCCTTTTTGACGGATGCACGGACGACGTGGCGAGCAACTACAATCCGGAGGCGACCATCGAGGACGGCTCCTGTTTGTACCCCGGTTGCACCGACCCGCAGGCGGCCAACTACGACAGTGGGGCCAACGACGATGACGGTTCCTGCTTGTTCCCAGGTTGCACCGATCCGCAAGCGGACAACTTCAACCCCGGATCCAACACCAATGACGGCTCCTGCACATACAGTGGCTGTACCGACCCTACGGCCTGCAATTACGATGCCCAGGCCGACACCGATGACGGATCCTGTGAGGACGCGTTCGACGTGTGGGGGGTGGATTACTTCGATTGCGACGGCAACTGCCTCAATGATGCCGATGGCGACGGCACGTGTGACCAACTCGAGCAGGAGGGGTGCACCGACCTGGTGGCGTGCAACTACAACCCATCCGCCACGGAAGACGACGGCTCTTGCGAGTTCTGCGGCTGTGGCGGTGCCGACACGACCTATGTACCGGGCGACATCTTGACCAGTGTTGTCTTTACCGACGATACGGCCGGATATGCGCTAGAAGTGGAATGGGTCACGGCCCACGAGGGGGGAGCCCTCGACGGCATGAGCACGTACCGACTGCACGTCGTGCTCAATGATGCCGCCGACCTGCTGAGCTCCTGCTTTGGAAACGCGGCCAATCCCTTGGTCATTTCTTCTACAGCGGGCTTTTACCAGGATGATTTTGGCAGCACTTTCGGCACGGGCATCAACCCGCTGCTCCTGCCGGTCTTCCCGGAGTTGGCCTACGACTCCTGGGTGACCATCGGCCTCGACGGCACGCCCAATCCAGGCTACAGCAACATCCAGAGCGCCCAGAGCCCCAACCAGAATTGGATTGCCGGTTTCGATGAGGGCGGCGAGCTGCGCATGGACGACGTGGTGGGCGGCGCTTGGTTTGTGACCTCTTCCAACCTCAATGGCGTGCCGGATGCGGAGCTCCGCGTCCTGGTGGCACAGTTTACCACGGCAGGCCAGATCAGCGGCACCCTTCCCGTACAGGTGTTCCCGCTCGGCAGCGGATCCAATGAGCAACGTGCGGCCTTTACCTTCTCCACGGAAGGTCTGGGCGAGCCTGAGCTCATCGCCGTGGTGGGCGACGGCGAAGGAGGTGGCAATGCTTGTGGCTGCACCGACGCCGAAGCCGACAACTACGATGCCACGGCTGAGTACGACGACGGTTCCTGTTCCTTTCCGGGTTGCACGAACCCCGATGCCCTCAACTACGATCCTACGGCCAACGCGGACGACGGCACCTGCATCGTTGCGGGCTGCACCATTCCCGAGGCCGACAACTACGATCCGACGGCCAACCAGAACGACGGTACTTGCATCCTTAGCGGGTGTACCTATGCCGATGCCGCCAACTATGACCCCACCGCCAACAACGATGACGGGTCCTGCATTTACTACGGTTGCATCGATCCGGAGGCCGACAACTATGACCCGACGGCCAACACCGATGACGGCGGATGCATGTACCTCGGTTGTACCGATCCGGAGGCCGACAATTTCGATTCAGAGGCCAACATGAACGACGGCACCTGCATCTACTATGGCTGCACGGTTCCGGTCGCGAGCAATTACGATTCCGACGCCAATACTGACGACGGTTCCTGCCTGTTCCCGGGGTGTACCGATTCCGAGGCCACGAACTACGATCCGACGGCCAACACCGACGATGGATCCTGCATTCTCGAAGGCTGCACTGATGCTGCAGCCAGCAACTACGACGATGGGGCCAACACCGATGACGGTTCTTGTCTCTTCCCAGGTTGTACCGACCCGGATGCATCCAACTTCGACGCGATGGCCAACACCGATGACGGCACTTGTCTGTTCCCCGGCTGTCTGGACAGCGGCGCGGTCAACTACGATCCCACGGCCAACACCGACGACGGCAGCTGCCAGTACGCCGGTTGCACGGATGCCACAGCATCCAACTACGACGCCGACGCCAACGTGGATGACGGCTCTTGCCAATTCCCCGGCTGCACCGATGGTGCCGCTGCCAACTACGATGCCGCCGCCAACGTGGATGACGGCTCGTGCCAATACAACGGCTGTACCGATGCTGCTGCGGTCAACTATGACGCCGGAGCAGACATCGAGGATGGCTCTTGCCTGTATGGCGGCTGTACCGATGGCACGGCCTGCAACTTCGACGCGGATGCCGACGTCGAGGACGGTTCCTGCACCTATCCGGTGGCCGACAACGTGGATTGCGACGGCACCTGCTTCAACGACACCGATGGGGACGGCATTTGCGATGAAGACGAATCCAGCGGATGTATGGATCCGATGGCCTGCAATTTTGACCCGGCCATGACCGAGGACGATGGCAGCTGCGAATACTGCTCCTGTTCCGATGGGGGTGCGCCTGGGCTGTCCAGCTTGGATTACGCCACGGATGCCGCAGGGTATGGCCTGCGCCTGGAGAGGGTGGTAGACCATACGACCGGCATCCTCGCCGGCCAGACCACTTGGCGCCTGCACGCTACCGTTCCCCATGCCGACGACATGCTGTCTAGCGTCTACGGCAACGACGAGCTCCCCCTGGTGCTGGCCACGACCACGGCCTACTATCAGGATGCACTCGGTGGCACGTTTGCCAGCAGTGTCAACCCGCTGTTGCTCGGGGCCTTCCCGGACCTCGCCTACGACACCTGGTTGACGATTGGCATTTCCGGTACGCCCGATGCGGCGGCAGGAGAGGGGGCCATTCAGAGTGCCCAAAGCCCGAATCAGGGCTGGATCCTCGGGTTCGAGGCCGGTGGGGACATCGTCATGGACGACCCTGTGGGCGGCGCTTGGTTCGTGACCAACGTCTACACAAACGGCATTGCCGGGGATGACCTGGAGGTCCTGCTCGGTCAATTCACCACCGCTGGGGATTTCTCCGGCACGCTCAACTACCAAGTCTTCATCCATGGAGATGGCGACACGGACTTGCGGGCCACGGTCAGCTTCAATTCCCTTGATCTCGCAGGCGAGTCTGGTGCGGCTTGCGGCTGTACCGATGAGGAAGCCGACAACTACGACGCCACGGCGGTGTACGACGATGGAAGTTGCTTCCAGGAAGGATGCACGGACGCCGGTGCGGACAACTACAACCCTTCCGCCACGGACGACGATGGATCGTGTGCATTCCTTGGCTGCACGGACGCCAATGCGTTGAACTACGATCCGGCTGCCAATTCCAACGACGGGTCATGTATCTACCCCGGTTGCACCAACCCGGAGGCCACCAACTACAGCGCTGGTGCCAACTTTGATGACGGCACGTGCATCCTCCCGGGATGCACGGTCCCGAGTGCGGTGAACTTTGATATTGAAGCCAACGAGAACGATGGCTCCTGCATCTTCTCCGGTTGCACGAACGCGGCGGCCACCAACTATGACCCACTGGCGTCTCTCGACGACGGTTCGTGCGTGGTTCCGGGTTGTACGGACCCTGTGGCGTCGAACTACAATACAGAGGCCACCTTCAACGATGGCAGCTGTGAGTACCTCGGCTGCACGGATGACACGGCGTGCAACTTTGACGCGGATGCCCTCACCGACGATGGCACCTGCGCTTATCCCGCCGACTTGTATGATTCTGATCAATACGACTGCGCCGGCAACTGCCTGTCCGATGTGGACGGCGATGGCATCTGTGACGGACTCGAAGTGGCCGGTTGTACCGACCTCGGTGCGTGCAACTACGATGGCGCCACCGACGACGACGGTTCTTGTGAATACCAGACCTGCGCCGGGTGCACCGACGCGGAAGCGGACAACTACAACCCGGACGCCCTTCTGGTGGACGACAGCCTGTGTCAATACCTCGGCTGCACCGATCCGGAGGCGGACAACTTCGATGCCGGGGCCAACACCGATGATGGCAATTGTGCCTATGTCGGTTGCCTCGATCCCGAAGCCGACAATTATGACGCGGAGGCCAATACCGAAGGCAGCTGCACCTACCTCGGTTGCACCAATGCGTCTGCGGACAACTACGATCCTACGGCCAACGAAAACGACGGTTCCTGCTTGTTTATCGGTTGCTTGGACCCGGAGGCGGACAACTACGATCCGGCGGCCAATGCCGAGGGCGACTGCATCTATCTCGGGTGTACAGACCCGAATGCCGACAACCATGACCCGATGGCCAACGAGGAGGACGGCAGCTGCCAGTACCTCGGCTGTACGGATGAATCGGCCTGCAACTTCGACGCTACGGCCAACACCGCCGATGGGTCCTGTACCTATCCGGTCAGCACCACCGTGGACTGCGATGGCGCTTGCTTGCTGGATACCGATGGCGACGGGGTGTGCAACCAGGATGAGATTGCCGGTTGCCTTTTGCCCGGTGCCTGCAACTACAACCCGGACGCCACCGATGGCGGCGTGGTGTGCGAATACACGTCTTGTGCCGGCTGTACCGACCCGACGGCAGACAACTACGACGTGACGGCCACGCTGCCCGATGGCAACTGCCAGTACCTCGGTTGCACGGACGCCGAAGCGGACAATTACTCCCCAGGCGCCAACGTGGATGACGGGAGCTGTTCCTACGGCGGGTGCACGGATACCGAAGCCTACAACTATGATGCGGACGCGTCCGAAGACGACGGCAGTTGTCTGTACGCCGGTTGTACCGACGCTGCAGCCTGCAACTACGATGCGGACGCCGATACCGATGATGGCACCTGCACCTTCGCCGAGGAGGGATACAACTGCCAGGGCTACTGCCTGCAGGACTATGATGGAGATGGGGTGTGCGACGCCTTTGAGATCTCAGGTTGTACTGCCCCTACGGCCTGCAACTATGATGCGGACGCTACGGAGAACAACGGTTCCTGCGAATGGAGCTCCTGTGTGGGCTGCACGGATGCGGCGGCGTCCAATTTCAACCCTGACGCCACCCAGGACGACGGCAGCTGCGCCTTCGGTGGGTGCACGGACGTGTCCGCCGTGAACTTCGAGACCATGGCGACCTTCAACGATGGCTCCTGCCTCTACGCGGGCTGCCTGGACACGGAAGCCTGCAACTTCACGCCGGGGGCCAACTTCGAAGATGGAAGCTGTGAGTACATCTCCTGTGCGGGGTGCATGATCACCATCGCCTGCAATTACGATCCGTTCGCGACCCTTTTGGATGCCGCGAGTTGTGACTTCACGTCCTGCTGTGGAGACCCCGGGGCCGACAACTACGAGGACGGCGTGTCTGCTTTCCTTGTGGCCGGTTGTACGTATGGCGGCAACCCGCCGGTGGTGGAGTCCACGGGCTGCACGGTTGAATTTGCCTGCAACTTCGGCGACCCGGACAACGACTGCGAATACGCGAGTTGTGCCGGTTGTACCGAGGTCGGGGCCTGCAACTACGATTCGGCCGCAACGCTGCCGATCACGTGCCTTTACCCGGAGGACGAGTTTGGGGTGGATTTCCTCGACTGTGACGGCAACTGCCTCAACGACGTCAATGGCAATGGCCTCTGCGACGAGCTCGAGACAGCCGGTTGTACCGATCTGATGGCGTGCAACCTCGACCCGTTGGCCACGCTCGATGATGGATCTTGTGACCTCACCAGTTGCGCCGGTTGTACCCTGGAAGGGGCCTGCAACTATGATGCGGACGCCACGGTGAACGACGGCAATTGCGAATACACGTCTTGCGCAGGTTGCATGGACGATATGGCTTGCAACTACGACGCGGACGTTACCGTGGAGGACGGCACGTGCATTTATGCCCAGCCCGAATACGACTGCAACGGCAACTGCCTTGAGGACAGCGACGGGGATGGCATCTGCAATGCTTTTGATGCACCGACCTTCGGCTGTACCGACGCCACGGCGTGCAACTACGACCCGACGGCGTCCGATGACGACGGCTCCTGTGATTTCTGTTCCTGCTTCCAGACGACTTCCGATACGGAGACCTTCGGAGTGGAGCTTGAATTGGTGGCCGAGAACGGCATTCCCGGGTACAACACCTACCGCCTGTACGCCACGACATCGGCTTCGGATGACTTCGTGAGTGCGGTGACCGGCTTGGCCGGTACGGAACTCGAGATCAGCACTACCGGTACATTCTGGCAGAGTCCGCTTGGTGGAGCGACACCTTCCGGAGTCACGGATCTGCTGCTCACGGTGGCGCCAGAGCTGGCCTACGACAGCTGGGTGACGGTGGGCATCGATGGTCAGGCTGATGCCATGGCCGGGGAGGAGGACGCTGCGACAGTGTCCGGCATCTCGCCCAGTTGGACCATGGCATTCGAGGCTGGAGACGATATCCTCATCAATGATGGGACTGGCGGTGGCTGGTATGTGCTCAACTCCGCCACCAATGGATTGGCGGGCGACGACCAGCGCGTCCTGCTTGGCCAGTTCACGACGGACGGCCAGCTGAGCGGCTCCATGCGCATTCAGGTCTTCCCTGGTGGAGACCTCGACATGGACCTGCGCTATGTGGCCACGTTCAACACACCCAATTGCGGGTGTACAGATCCTGCTGCCCTCAACCCGGACGGGGATGCGGCCTATGACGATGGCAGTTGCCAATACGCTGGTTGCACGGATGTGGACGCCTTGAACTTCGACGCAGACGCTGACGTGAACGATGGCAGTTGCGACTATGCCGGCTGTACCGACCCGTCCGCGGACAACTTCGATCCCACGGCCACGGTCTTCGACGGCACGTGTCTGTTCTACGGTTGCACGGACCCGGCAGCGGAGAACTACGACGCCCTGGCCAACGCCAATGATGGCAACTGTGACTACCTCGGCTGCACGGACGATGCGGCCATCAACTACAACCCGACGGCCACCATCGACGACGCGTCTTGTCTGTTTGCCGGGTGCACGGACAGTACAGCGGCCAACTTTGATGCCGAGGCCAACAGCGACGATGGGTCTTGCCTCTTTGAGGGCTGTACCAATCCCGCTGCGGACAACTTCGACAACGGAGCCAACCTCGATGATGGGTCTTGCATCCTGTCGGGATGCACGGATTCGGAAGCCGACAATTATGACGACACGGCCAACAACGAGGACGGCAGTTGTGCCTACTCCGGCTGCACGGACTCGGAAGCCGACAACTACGACATCGTTGCCAACGTGGAAGACGGATCCTGCCTGTATGCGGGCTGCACCGAGATGGGCGCCTGCAACTACGACCCGATGTCCAATCTTGACAATGGTTCCTGCCTCTTCCCGGTGGACGAGTACGGCGTGGACTGGGTGGATTGCGCCGGCAACTGCCTGAACGACGCCGACGGTGACGGGGTGTGCGACGAGGAGGAAGTCCTCGGTTGCACCGACCCCCTCTCCTGCAACTTCGAGCCGGACGCCACGGACGACAACGGTTCATGTGACTCCGTGTCCTGCACGGGCTGTACGGATGAGGGTGCGGACAACTACGACCCGACCGCCACGGTGGACGATGGGTCCTGTGTCACCTCGGGCTGTACCTATCCGACGGCTGCCAACTACAACCCCGCCGCCGACCTCGAGGACGGCAGTTGCAACTTCGGTGGCTGCACGAACCCCTCCGCCATCAACTTCAGCGCCCTTGCTGATGTGGACGACGGTTCCTGCATCCTCCTCGGCTGCACGGATTCCGATGCCGTGAACTATGACCCCGAGGCCACGTTGGACAACAACACCTGCCAGGTCTTCGGTTGTGCCGATCCGCTCGCCATCAACTTCGCCGGCAACGCGGTCGAAGACGACGGCAGTTGCATCATCGCAGGCTGCACCCTTGCCGATGCCATTAACTACAACGCTTTGGCGACGGTGGACAACGGCTCCTGCCTCGTGCTTGGCTGTACCAATCCAGAAGCTGACAACTACGATGCGGCGGCGAACATCGAGAATGGCACCTGTGCCTTTGGCGGTTGCACCTTGGCTTTCGCCAGCAACTTCGATCCCGATGCCACCTACGATGACGGCTCTTGCATCATCCTCGGTTGCACGGATCCGGCTGCCTTGAACTACAACTTCCTGGCCACGGTCGACAACGGCACTTGCCTGCTGGTCGGCTGTATGGACCCGTCCGCGGACAACTACAATGCGGCCGCTTCCTTCGACAGTGGAGATTGCCTTTACCTCGGATGTACAGACCTAGAAGCGGCCAACTATTCCGACATCGCCAATGCCGATGATGGAAGCTGTCAATACGCGGGTTGTACGGATATCCTCGCGGACAACTACGATGCAGAGGCCAACCTTGATGACGGCAGCTGCGATTACCTCGGCTGCACCGACCCGACGGCGCTGAACTACAATTTCATCGCCACCACGGACGATGGCTCCTGCCTGTTCGTCGGGTGCAATGACCCGGAGGCCGAGAATTTTGACCCCAATGCCGCTTTCGACGACGGCAGTTGCATCTATCTCGGATGCACGGACCCCGCAGCCACGAATTACGATGCTGGAGCGACCGAGGACGATGGTTCCTGCTATGTCGCGGGCTGCATGGACGCCGCGGCGGACAATTACGCCGAGGCGGCCACCGTGGACGACGGTTCTTGCCAGTACCTCGGCTGCATGGATCCGGAAGCCTGCAACTATGACGAGATGGCCAACGTCGACGACGACTCCTGTGATTACAGCACGTGTCTTGGCGGATGTACCCTCCCGTTTGCCACCAACTACGACCCGGAAGCCACCTTCAACGATGGTTCCTGTTTGATCCCGGGTTGTACCGACCCGGCGGCTTTGAATTACAACTTCGTGGCGACGGTGGACAATGGCACCTGCATCTTCGTGGGCTGTCTGGACCCGACGGCGGACAACTACAACCCGGACGCGTCCTTCGACAATGGTTCATGCCAGTACATGGGATGCTTGGATGAAACGGCGGTCAACTTCGACCCCACGGCCAACACCGACGACGGCTCCTGCCAGTACCCCGGTTGCACCAACCCCGATGCCACGAACTACGATGCCGAGGCCAACCTCGACGATGGAAGCTGCATTGTACTGGGCTGTATGAACGCCACGGCGTGCAACTACAACCCTCTGGCCACGCTGGACAATGGCACCTGTGACTTCGTGTCTTGCCTCGGCTGCACGGATGCGGACGCTTGTAACTACGCCGCTGCGGCCACCCAGGATGACGGTTCATGCACGTATCCTGAGGATGTCTTCGGGGTGGATTATGTGAACTGTGACGGTGCATGCCTGAACGATGTTGATGGTGACGGCGTGTGCGACGAACTGGAGGTGCCAGGTTGTACCAACCCGGTGGCTCTGAACTACAATTCCGACGCCACGGACGAGGACGGCTCCTGCCAGATCGAGGGCTGCACGGATGCGACAGCGGTCAACTTCTCGGCCACGGCCAACGTGGACGATGGTTCCTGCTTGTTCTCCGGATGTACGGATGCGGACGCGTCCAACTTCGATGTCGATGCCAGCGTGGACGATGGCTCCTGTGAATTCCCCGGCTGCACGGACGAGGAGGCCTGCAATTTCGATGCGGTTGCCAACGTGGATGACAGCAGTTGTGATTACAATTCTTGCCTCGGCTGTTTGGAGGAAGCGGCGTGCAACTTCGATGCGGAGGCCACCCAGGAAGACGGTTCCTGCGAATACCCGATCGACCTGTACGGGGTGGACTACTTGGATTGTGAGGGCGTGTGCCTCAATGACATCGATGGCGATGGCGTGTGTGATGAAGTCGAAGTGCCCGGTTGTACCAACCCGGCCGCCGACAACTATGATGCCGCGGCCACGGATGACGACGGGGGCTGCATCCTGCCTGGATGTACCGACACGGAAGCCGCCAACTTCGATGCCACGGCCAATACCAATGACGGAAGCTGCCTGTACACGGGCTGTACGGACGACCTTGCTGTGAACTACGATGCTGGTGCCAACCAGGAAGACGGTTCCTGCCTCTATGGCGGATGTATCGATCCGGCTTACCTCGAGTTCGACGCCGACGCGGACGTGGACGATGGTTCTTGTGAGAACCTGATCGTCAATGGCTGCACGAATCCGGATTTCGTGGAGTACTCATCGTTCGCCAACATCGACGATGGCTCCTGCGCCACGCCGGTGGTCTTCGGATGCACCGATGACAGCTACTTTGAGTTCAGCATTGCCGCCAATACCGACGACGGCAGTTGCGAGACGCTCATCATCATCGGATGCTTCGACCCGGAGGCGTGCAACCATGACTTCACAGCCAACACCGCCGGGCCGTGCACCTACCCGGTGGACATCTACGGTGTGGACCACGTGGACTGTTCGGGCAACTGCCTGAACGACATCGACGGCGATGGCATCTGCGATGAGGTGGAAGTGCCAGGCTGCACGGACGAAACAGGCATCAACTACAACCCGTCGGCCACGGATTCCGATGGCTCCTGCCTCTACGGCGGTTGTATTGATCCGGACTTCATCGAATACGATGCTGATGCGGACGTGGATGACGGTTCCTGTGTGACGCCAGTGGTTCTTGGTTGTACCGATGCTGGATTCATCGAATTCGATCCCGCAGCCAACGTGGACGATGGGTCCTGTGACGAAGCCGCATCCTTCGGTTGCACTGATCCGCAGGCATGCAACTACAGCGGCGGTTACAACACCGACGATGGCAGCTGTATCTATGCCTCGGACATCTATGGCAGTGACTTGGTCGACTGCTTCGGCGCCTGCATCAACGATGCCGATGGCGACGGGGTGTGTGACGAGGACGAAGTGGCGGGCTGCAACGATATGGCGGCGTGCAATTACAACCCGGTCGCAACGGAGGACGACGGCAGCTGTGAGTACTGCTCCTGCTATGAGCCGGAATTGGTGGCGGGTCCGAGCATCCTCACCTTCGACAGCGACAGTGCCGGGTATGGTGCCAAGGTGGTCCGAATCGTGGAGCACACCACAGGCGACCTCACGGGCATGTCCACCTACCGCCTGTACATCACCGTGCAGGACGAGGCAGACAAGCTGTCCAGCGTCTTCGGAAATGCCGAGCTTCCGCTCAACGTCAGCACGACGACGTCTTGGTTCCAAGACCCGATTGGGTCCAACTACGGCACGGCCATCAACCCGTTGCTCTTTGGGGTGGTTCCGTCGCTTGAATACGACAGCTGGGTGACGCTCGGCCTCGATCAGGTGCCCAACAGCGCCTTAGGCCAAGGAGAAACCTCCGCTGTAAACAGCTCCGGCCAGAATTGGCTTGCGGATTTCGCCACCGGCTCTAACATCGAGATCAACGATCAGACCGGAGGAGCGTGGTTTGTGACCAATGACGTCACCAACGGCGTGGCAGGAGAGGACTTGGAAGTGCTCATCGGCCAGTTCACCACGGACGGTGAAGTCAGCGGAACGGTCAACTTCCAGCTTTTCCTCGGCGGAGACCCGAGCCAGGACATCCGTCCTACGGTCAGCTTTTCCTCGGCCGGTATGGAGGACGTTCTCGTGTCCCTCTGCGGGTGCACGAATCCGTCGGACGTCAACTACGACCCGGACGCCCTCTATGACGATGGCTCCTGCGGCGCAGCTCCGGGATGCACTTACCCCACGGCGATCAACTACGATCCTTTCGCACTGGGCGATGATGGCTCCTGCCAATTCTCCGGTTGCACGGTGGACTTCTACCGCAACTACACGACCTATGCCACGGTGGACGACGGAGGTTGTACCGATGCGCCGCCTTGCCCCGACTCCAACGAGGACGGTTCCATCGGTGCCCACGAGATTACGGACCTGCTGGTGTTCTATAACACCGACGGGGGTGGATGTGGCATCTTGAATCCCATTTCCCTCGAGGACCTCGGCGTGGACGCTTGTGACCTGCCGGGTGCCGACTGTGGAGACCAAGGGTGTACCTATCCCAATGCAATCAACTACGATCCCGGCGCAACCGTGGAGGATGGCTCTTGCCTCTGGACTGGTTGCACGGATCCGGCCATGCAGAATTACCAGCCTCTGGCCAACCTCGATGACGGCACCTGTGTGGCGCCGATCTGCTGGGACTTCGACTTCAATGGAAGCGTAGGCATTCAGGACCTTCTGGACCTGCTGCTGCTCTTCAACCAAGAATGTGGGGCGGAATGACCAAAACCAAATTGCTGCCATGCTTCACGGGGCGCCTCCTTTGGGGGGCGCCCTTCTTGTTGGGGGCAGGGGCCGGTCAAGGGAGTGCGATGCAGGTCAACGGGACGCAAGGGGCGTGACCCCATCCCGCACTGGTGACCAGGCGATGGCGGCGGCCCAACCGGTGGCGGCCGGGGAGCGGTGTCCCGTCGGAAGGCCCGGTGCAATCCAGCAGGTGATGCCGCCGTGCCGCCACGTCACAGGCAGGCGCAGAATGCCGTCCGATCGAAAGAGTAATCCGATGTGCACGTCGTGGCTCTGGGCATCCCGGGTGTAGCGGGAGGCGCTTCCAAAAGTCCGGCCGATGCTGCCTCCGATTTCGGTCCACGCGGCCGCTCCTTGCAGGCTGCCTCGGTGCCATGCCCGCCACGTGAGCGTTTCGCGGCCCAGTTTGCCTTCGCTTTCCACCCACCAGGACAGCCGTCTGGACGTGGTGTCTGCTGCGATGGGGAAGAAGTGGGGTTGAATGGGCCGCAGGGCATGGTGAAGGGTGGCGGCGGCTTTGAGGGCCGGCGCTGCATTGCCGCGCCGTGCAGGCCGCTCGGCGGCCACACCGGCGGTCACTTCCGGATTCCACGAGCCGCCCGAGGTCAGTCCGTCGGGTTCGCCTGTGGGGGCGCCCGGATTGTATCCGGCCGGTCCATATTGGGCATCCCAGGACCATTCCCGGCCATCCAGGGTCCAGTGGGCCAATCCAACCCCCAAGCCCGCTGCGCCATTCCAGCCCTTGTCGAGGGGAATCTGGACGGCGCCTTCGATGAGGTGGCGGCCTTCTGTCCACCCCGAAGCCTGGCGGTCGAGCATGGAGCTCCAGCCCAAGGTCCAACGGGCTCCGCGTCGTGCCTGTGGTGCGTTGCCCATTCGCCAACCGCAGCCCACCCATTGGGTGTGGAAGGCATCGCGGCCTTGGGTCCAGCGCTCGGCATGTTGCACGCCTGCAGCTACCCGCCCCGATCCCAGTCCCCAGGCGGCGGGGTGCTCCAGTCCGGGCAGCCCGCTGGCCCACGGCGCCACCGCCTCCTGACCGGCTGTTGTGGCCGGGCGGAAGGCCAGGAGCGCCAGCGCACCCAGCAGTGGAAGAGGGTGGAGTTTTCTCATCGCACGAGTCGAACGGGGTGTTGAACGGAAATGGGCGTGCCTCCATCGGTGGTGGCTTCCACGGAAATGGCGTAGACCCCGGCCGGCGCGCCAGCGCCATCCCAACCTACGGGGAATCCGCTATCGGTGCCGGGGGGCAGGGCGGTTCCTGGCGGAAGGTCTTGCTGTCCGCCTTCCCACAAGCGTCTGCCCCACCGGTCGTGGACGGTCATGGTCCACCGGGCGATGCCGCTGCCGCGCGGCCGCAGCCAATCATTGGTCCCGTCTCCGTTGGGGGAGAAGGCGTCGGGCAGCCAGATGCTTGTGGGCGGTAGGATGCAGAGTGTCTGCAAAACGGTGTCTGTGCAGCCGGCGTTCTGGACCACGGTGAATTGGACGGACCAGGTGCCCGAAGCCGGCAAAGTCAAGCTGGGATTGGTCCCCGCTGACCAAGCGATGGAATCGGCTGCTGACACGTTGTCGTTGGTTTGGAGTGGGGTCCACTGCCATTGGCCGGATTCGGCGCCCGAAGACAGGTCGATCAGACCGACCGGCTGCGCATCCCAGGGAATGCAGTCCAGCGCCGGACTCACCGAGAACGCCGCGGACAGGGGCGGATGGCCCGGGACGAGCAATGTGGTGTCGGCGGTGCACCCTTCGACGGGGTCCACCAGCGTCCAGGCCAGCGCTTGGCCTGCCACGGCCTCGAGCAGGTGGGGCCCAGCGCCGAGGGAATCTCCTTCGACCACATGCAGCGAGCCCAAGGGCTCTGTGGCGTCCAACAGCAGCGATGTGCTGTCGCCGTGGCAGGCGAGCTCTCCGAAAACCACTTCTCGGTCAAATGGAGGCAGCACGGTGAGGAAGATGCTGTCGGAAGCCGGACTCGAGCATCCGTCTTCCACGGTTACCGACCACCATCCGGAGCTGTCCGGCTGCAGGGTGCGCTCGAGCAGGGGCAATCCTCCATCAGACCAGATGATTTCCATGCCGGGCCCCTGGCCCAAACCGCCAGAAGCTACGGCTGTGGCCGGGGTGGCCGATTCGGCACACAGGGTTACGTCGGTGGCCGTGAGGGTCACTTGAAGTGCGGGCAGGATTGTCACTGACCACGACGTGTCGACGGCACAGGCCGCAGCAGACCATTGGACGGAGGCGGTGAGGACGCCGCTCCCCAAGGCTGCGGATGTTGTGTCGCTGATCCAAGGCGTGCCCCCCCAACTCCAAGATTCCGAGGCGGGCTCGTTGTGGATGCCGGGGATATCTGGTGCAGGAATGGACAAGGGGTCGGTGTTGAAGCACAGCACGGAATCCAAAGGGGAGGACCACGTCGGTGGGGACTCCACTTCCGCGGTGACGGTGTCGGCACAGCCGGCTGGACTGGTCCAGACCACCGTGTGCGTCCCTGTGCCCGCGACGTCAGGACTCCAGCTCCACGGTGCGCTGGTCGCGGCTGGTTCAGTGACCCCACCGCCGCTCCAGAGCCCACCTTGGGGGATGGCCGGAAGGTCCAACGGACCATCGCCTAGGCAGGCGCTCCATGGCAACAGGCCTAGGGAGTCCGGGTGCACGACGATGGACAGGGTATCGGTGCAGGTGTTGGCCGAATAGGTGATCCGCGAGGTGCCGATGGGCAGGGACGAGGTCCAAAGTTCCCATTCACACCCCCCCACAGGGGTGGCCGACCCGGCATCCAAAGCGGTCCAAGTGCCGCACCACGGACTGGCCCCGACTTCGTCCTGGTCCAGCACATTGCGGTCCTCGCCGCGGCACACGTGCATCACCGACGGGTCCACGGCGGTTTGCCGGTTGAACATCCTCAATGTGTCGGTGCACCCGTTTGGGGCGAGGTAGACCAGTGGTGCCCATTGTCCGTCGGCGAGGAGGCCTGGGTCGTAGAGGCCGCTCTCCTCCTCGGTCGGCAGAATGCCCGGTCCGCTCCAACTGCCGCCAGGAGGGAAGAACCCGGGGAAGGGGACGAAGGCCTCCTGTTCAGGACAGCTCGTCGAGGTCGGTCCCGCTTGGATTGGGAGCAAGTTGCCGGTGGCGCTGCCATTGCACCCGATCATGTTGTAAGTCAGTGAAATCGCCCCTGCAGGCGTGTCGTCCGGTACGACGCTGTTGCCGGCATTGGAGAGTCCCGCCCCGCTCCACCAGCCGCCGGGTGGATTGAAGGGAAGGGGGACATCCGGCTCGGATTGGCAGACATCGCCGAGGAGAAGAGGTGGAGCTGGGGGCTGGATGTTGAAGGTGGTGGTGGCCGTGCATCCGGCTGCGATGTAGGTGGCCATCACCACTGCTTCTCCGTCGGCGTCGGCGACCACAGCCGGGTCAAAAGTGTTGCCGGTGAAGCCGGCGCCACTCCACGTCCCGCCCAGCGGGGAGGTGGACGGCACGAACGGGGCGGCATCCGGGCAGGTGGCCACGGCGCCGGAGACTTGGAAGTCCACCACGTCGACCTCGGTTTCGGAAGCACAGGCAGCCGTCCCATTGGCGTAGAAGGTCAAGGTGTGCATTCCGGGGCCGCTGGAGTCCGGATCAAACGTCCAAGGCAAGGTGTTCAAGACGCCCGGCCCGGCCCAGCTCCCGGCCACGGTTCCAGACGAGAGCAACAGCGTCTCGCCGGGACAAATGGTGGTGTCGGGCACGGTGGCACCGAGGTCGAGCACCACCACGGTCACGGATGCACTCCCGGACATCCCGGTCTCCGTTTCGAGGGCCTGGGCGGTGTAGGTGGTGGTGGCCGTCGGACAGACGGTCCAGGGGCCTGCACTTGCGAAACTGCTGCCATCTGAGCCTGTCCAGGACAAGGTGGTCGGGCCGCATCCCCGGGCTTCTGCCTCGAGCATGGCGCATCCCCCCACACAGACCGTGTCCACATCTGCAGTGATCAACGGATCCGCCGGGCAAGAAGTGGTGACGCCGTCGACGGTCAAGGGAAACCACCACACCGAGTCGCAAGCGTCGCGCACACCAAGGGTGAGAGACAGGGTGAAGGTGCAGTTGCCGTCGATGGGGTCGGTCAGCGGCAAGATCAACACGTCGGTGGAAGTGCCGGGACACAAGGTTTCGGAGGCGCCGACATCCACAGTCCATGAGCTGCCGCCTTCGCCAGTCAGTGCGATAGAGCTCCATTGCACCAGTGCGCACTCCACCGGCTCGGACAAGCCGAGTTCCATGGCACCATGGGGGCAGCCACCGAGGGGGTCGAGGTTAAGGTCGGGGGGAATGGGCGGCGGCGGATTGGCGCTCCACCCGAGGTGGAACCCCTGGGGCTGGGCACTGGCGTCTGAGACGAAGCGCACGGTCAAGGGGCCACTGGTGGTGTAGGTGGGCGGCGAGGGGAGGTTGCCGTAGAGCGTATCCAACACCGGGGACAGCGCATCGGGTCCGTCGAAGAGGATGAGGTAGTCGAACGGCTGGCCAGAACCCGGTGCAGCGGGCTCAATGTCCACTGGCGCGAGGAAGAACACCTCCAGTGGGCTGCCCGCATCGACGGTGAACGTCAAGAATTCATTGTTGCCGTAGGGGTCGTCTTCTCCCCCTGAATCGGTCAGTTCTCCAAAACAGTCGGTGACGAGCGTGTCCGCCATGGCATAGGCGTCCTGTCCGAGGACAGAAGCCGGGCAGAGCAGCAACATCGCGCTCCAGATCCCGAGGAGAAACCGTAGGCCGGATATCACAGGGTGTCGGTGATCAGGATGACCGGGCTAACAACGGCATTGGACACGTGGCCCGCGCGGTCGGTGATACGGAAGGTAAGCCGGGTGGGTTCATCGCCACCATTGCCCAGCAGGAACAGGGGCGGAAGGTTCACCACGAATGTGCCGTCGATGTCCAGTTCCATTCCATCGGGCGTGAGCGGTGGGATGTGGTAGGTGTCGGGGGCATCTAACCGGTCGTCCTGCACCTCGAGGGCGTGCACGTCGGGGTCGTTCCAACCCAGGTCGCCCTGATGGTCGCGGTAGGCCAGGGTCACCACGACTGGCGTGGTGGCCGACACTACCGTCTCAGCATTGATGGAGACCCACGTCAATTGGGGCTCCACTGGATCGAGGTTGTCCTGGGTGCAGGCGGAAACGAGCCCGGCCAAGGCGAGCGTCAACAGACAGGTCTGGAGAGGGGGGCGCTTCATGATCCGATCTGAATTCGGTAGAGGAGTTGGATGTACTCGGGACTCGTCGAAAGCGGTACCGCACTGGTGGCGTCCCCGTCGCCAGCGCGAATCTGCAAGGTGAGTTCCGTTCCTGGTGCGTAGCCACTGAAGTCGATTTCGGTGGTCAAGCCGTAGGTCTCGGTGCTGCCGGTGAAGGTGGCTGCCTCAAACGTGAAGGGTGCCGGTCCAAATTCGCCGCCATCTGCCGCTGCCGCAGCGTCCTCGGTGTCCACGCCCAATGCCCAGCTGCAATCGAGGCTGGTCATCGGCAATTGGTCGTCGGTCACAGCGATGAACACGGTGGCGACGATGGGGTCGACCACCACCGGTTGGATGCCGGGGCCTTCCGCACGGGTGAACGCCCCGGACAGGATGTCGGGCGGGAAGGCCACAAAGGCGTGAATCTGCGGCGGCAAGGAGGCGCCGTTTTCGGGCGCCACGTTGCCATTGGGGTCGGGGGCGCCGGCCTCGATCCAAGCTGCAATGGCGTCGAGGTATTCCGGTCGACGTTCGTTGTAGTCGCTCTCCTCGTCCACCTCCAACGGCATCATGCCGGAGGTGTTGGGGATCTCCACGGTGAGGCGCTCCATCAGGAAGCTGGCTTCCACATTGCCCGGCACAACCCTCCGCGAAAACGACATGGCGGCGTCGTTGGCGATGACCGGATGGTTGACGAGCGTGTTCCACGAGGAGCCCACCGTGCGGAAATCCGGTTCAAAGGTCCCGTCGTGGCAACCGCTGTTCGCGCAGGTCGGGGCAAACACCTGCTGATGGAGCCATGCGAAATTGTCCTCTGGGATGGGCGGCACGGTGATGTTGTCCGTCGGGACCACAGGCGGCAGGACATCGTAGGGGTTTTCCGGCGGTTCCGGGGTGCAGGAAAATGCGCCCAGCATTCCCCCGAAAATCAGGAGAATCCGCCCTTTTTGGCGGGTGCAAAGCGGTCGGTTTTCGCCCATCAGATGCGGTTGAATAGGCTGTCGGTTCCGGGATGGACCATTCCGCCAGCTTGCACCTCGGGCATCACACCGAGCAGGTCACAGACGGTCATCATGGTGTCGGTCACCATGCCGACTGGGTTGTCCTCGCCGCCGACAGTCAGGTTCTGCGGAACATTGGGTCCGGCCATCATCGTGAAGATGCGCATGCTGTTCTCGTCACTGTGGTCATAAGCGCGCCAGTCGTTTTCGTCGACAATGTTGTTGGGCTGCAGGTTCCGGCCACATTCGGGCGTGAGGATGAGCGTGGTGTTGCCCGCCATTTCGGGGATGGACTGAATGTGGTTCCACAGGTGTCCCACCGCATGGTCTGCGCGGTGCAGGGCGGCGAGGTAGGAGGAGAAGTTGGAGTGGCAGGAATCGACCGCACCGAGGTTGACCAGGGTGAAGGCCGGTTTGAATTCCGACAGGACCTCACAGGTGAAGCCGACCGAGGCGGTGTCCCTATTGTCGGTGACGGGCGGCAGGTTGACCGTTCCGTTTTCCACCTTGTCATACATCGTTTGCATGAACTGCTTGATGTGCTCTTTCTCGTCGTCGGTGTTGTTGAGTCCACCGCCGAAGCCCCCAGTGCCATCCGAGGCGAACTGTTGATCGAGGAACGCTTTCATGCGACGCATCGGATCGAGCTCATTTTCAGGATGATACACCGATGCGTTGGCAAAAGCGGTTTCGCCTTCTCCGATGAAGGTGACGGTCGGAGCAAAGAAGTTGCCAGCGTATCTCGCGCCGTAATCCGGGTGCTCACTGTGGTTGAGGAGCGGGAGGGATCCGCCAATGCCATTGCCCACGAACCAGGTATCGGTGGCCTTGTAGCCGCCGTGACGCCGCAGGTACTCAAACAAGGTGGGCTGAAGCGGGCGTTGCTTGAGTCCTTGGCCGCCCGGCGTGCCGCCTTGGACAAGGGAGTTCATGCCCACAAAGTGGCCGGCGCTCAGGGCACTGACCTCTGCAAAAGTGGTGCCGATGGACTCCAGAGACTGGGGCAGGATGGCCGGAATGGGGTTGATGCCGCCCACACCCGTACCGTAAACGATTTTGGCCGCAGGTGCCTCCCCGGAGAGGAGATTGTACATGATGTTGCCCGGGTAGGGCTCCCCTTGGCTGTCGTCCACATAACGGCGCAGGATGCTTTCCTGCTGCCGTACCCCGCCAGCAAAGGCCACCATCACCACGTGGTCGGTCATGCGCCGTCCTGACGCGGCAAAGAGGCGGCCGCTGGGCAAAATCACGGGGGCGACTGCGGCCCCGGCGGTGGCGAGGCCGCTCTTTTTCAGGAATGTTCTTCGCTTCATGCTCAGTAGTGGAGGTATTCCTCGCTCAGGGCAAAGGCGGTGTAAATGAGCTCTGGGGTCAGGTTGGGGTTGGACGTGATGTTGTTGCGCATCCACGTGTGTTCCGCCTGGGTGGGATGGCGAACGAGAAAGCGGACGTAGGTGTCGTTGATGAACCCGTCCGGATTGCTGATGAGCACGCCCGCATCGGGCAATTGAACATTCGGGTTTTGCATGAAGTTTGACACGAGGGCTTCGCGTGCAACTTCTTGATCTCCAATACTGAAGAATCCCTGCTTTATTTCAAACAGATCGGCGCTTCCCAAGGCTTCTCCGAAGAGGTCTGCATGCAGGATGGAGATCCATTGGTCAATGGATTTGACCCGATCTTTGTTTGCATTGTTCGCGCCGATTTCAAGGGGTTGCAACCCATAAGTCACGTCCGGTTCTGGGAGGCAGGAGGTCCAGGTGGCCACGACGGTCACCCAAATCAAGAGAAAGGGAAATCGGCATGTCATTCGAAGTCGGCGTATTCGTCTGAGGTGATGAGCAGGCGCTGCAGGAGGCGGATGTCTACGTCGGGTCCGACGATGTCCAACCAGGCCGCGGTCTCGGCTCCGTTGATGGGGCGCACCAACAGGCGTTCACCCCACCAACGGATGGCATTTTCCCGAAATTCCTGGTCTTCTACGAGCAGTGCCCGAAAGCTGTCCTTGTCCTCAATCAGCGTTCCGAAGAGCATTGAAGGGGCGCTGAATTCCACTGCAGCGTAAGCTTGTTCGAATTCGGCGTCGGTCGGGTAGCGCCCAAAGAGATCGTCGAACATGGCGTTGACGAAATTGAAGCTGTTCATGTTGAGGTCATCGTATACCACATTGTCGCAATAGCGGCGGTTGACCTCGGGCCAGGCGATGGTGCCGTCGCGGAATTGGGCGACTGCGGTCACGGTGCGTTCGAGGCGATCGGCGAGATCGAGGAAGAAGGGGTAAACGAGGCCTCCTGCCAGGCTGTCCTGCAAGGCAAGGAAGCGCTGGAACTCCATCTCGGCGATTATACTTTCCTCGCTCGCCCCGTCGAGGAAACGGCCGGAGAGGTCGTCCTTAAGTTTCCGGTCGTAGGATTCGAGGTGGGCCTCGTCTCCGCCCATCAGGCGATTCACCAGTTCCTGACGGGCTTCCACAGCAAGGTCACCCGCCCGCAAGGCAGTGCGCTCAGCCACGAGTTCATCGGGGAGGGGCTCCCGGCCAATCAGGTCGATGTAGACCCGGGTCAGGTAGGCATCCACCTTGACCGTGGGCACCCCATCGTAATGGGGGATGGGATTGTCGTCGAAGCGGAGGTCTTCTGGCTGACATCCAGAGACCATCCAGAGGCCAATTAGCAATGTAAGGGTGTTGCGTGACGCGTTCATGACAGCAGATGACAAGTTAACGGCTCCCGGTGGCAAAGGTTGTCTCCGTCGCCACCTCGGAGAATACATTTGTACCTGAATTCGCAACGTCATGATGTCACCCTTTCGCGCTTCCCTTTTTCTGTGTTTTCTCCTCGTGTCGCTGACGACACAAGCCCAACAGGTGCTGGTGCTGTGTGAAGGGGCGCAGGACTTTTATTCTGGTGAAGTGATGGAAGCCCCGCGTCTCGGCCGCTTCGATGCAGCGGAAGAAGCACCCGAGTTTGAGGTGTTGCACGTGTTTGAAAATCACGCCTTTGCGGTGGACATGGTACTGACAGACGATGGGTCGGAAGCTTACGTATCGGCCGAAGACACGGTGTACCGGATGGATCTCACGACCGGACAAGTTCTCGCCCAGCAGGCCTTAGAGGGCGCCCGTCAGGTGATGCTGCACGGGGACCGCGTCTTCGTTACGCGGGGGGACTACGACCCCGAGACCTTTGGATCTGTGGACTTCGACGCTTTTTTGGTGGCACTGGATGCCACGACGCTAAGCTGGGAAGCAGACTGGGCTTCCGATGCCCTTAGCGGACCTGCATTTGCATCCGAAGCCATGGCTGTTGTCGATGGGGTGTTGCACATCGGCATCAACAACGCCTTTGCTTGGGGCGCAGAGGTTGGCATTGTCGGGAGGTTGGACCTGGAAACGGGCGCCTATGACGAAGTGGACCTCGGTCCGGAAGGCCTGAATCCCGTCCACCTTATGAATATGGGTGATGCAGTGGTCACAGTCAACGCCCGCCAATATGAGGCCACCTCCCTCAGTCGTCTGGCCACTGGGACGGATGCGGTGACGGCCACCGTGGCAGAAACCACAGCAGGATGCGGTGCCGCAGCACGCTTGGGAGACAACGTGGTTTTTCAGGTCTACGGCGAGGGGGAATTCCGCATCGCGGATGGTGTGGACTTGACCAATGCGGGATCATGGCCTGGCAACGGCATGCCTGTGTACAGCATGGCGGTGGCCGAAGACGGCCGATTCTTCCTTGGTAGCACTGATTTTGCTTCCAGCGGAGACGTGGAGATCCGCGCTGCAGATGGGACCTGGCTCGCCACGGTCAACACCGGGGTGGCTCCCGGCCGCATTGTGGTGGCGCCGGTGTCCAATGGCGTTGAGGTCGCAGTGCCTGTGGCTCAGACATCTGAGGTCGTCTTCCGATGCGACATGATGGGCCGTCCGGTGACGTCAGATCAAACTGGACTGCAAGTGCTGCGCATGGCCGACGGCCGCGTGCTCAAGGTCTACCAAGCCCACTGATCGCGGGCAGTTTTCGGGTCATCCGAACAGGGAAGGCACCCCGTAGAATTCGGCGGCGGTGTGCAAAATGGAACGCAAAGCCTGGATGGATTCCGGGCTGTCTCCCACTGAGTCAAAATTGAACCACTTTCCGTGGAAGTGCGCGTGGTCTCCCTCCGTGGCGAGCGCCACGCTGTCTTCGGGCATGGCCATGGCAAGCACCCGACCATTGAGGTGGGGGAGGAAGCGGGCCAGGTACTCGTCGAGTCCCACGTCCACGGGATAGGTGAATTCGCGTTCCAGCCAGTTTCGTTCCGGGACCCACCGCTCGTCGCGCCACCTCAGCTCCAATTGGGGAACTCGGCTGCGGACTTGGAGCAGGTGGTCTTCCTGAATCAGGGTGTAGACAGCTCCGGTCTCGGTTTCACGGCGGTAACGAATTCGCACACTGCAGGATACGACTTTCCTGACCGGAAACCCCACAGCTGGCAAAAGGGGGGCGCAAGCCCCATAACATGCGGTGTGCAGACCCTTTGACCGGGCTTCAAAAGGCGTTGTTGTGGATGCCGCCCACATTGCGACCACTTCGATCTATGGTCTTTTGGAGGCGTTTGTCCCATTCGAGTGCCTTTTCCGTGCTGCAGGCAACGTTGAAATTGCCGGTCTTCGGCAACCTTTTGCTGGCGCAGGCGGTTTGTATGTTGCGTCTTCCACCATGCCCAAAATCCACGTTGTCCTTCGGGGAGCCATTCTGCCCTTGAACCTTCTTCTTTCCCTGCCGGTGCTGAGTCAGGATTACACCGTGGACAGTGTACAGGACGGCGTTGACGCTACTCCGGGGGATGGGGTCTGTGCCAGCGC
>MDTG01177846.1_pt1 | contig 25865 bp, 27 predicted proteins | sample 811421 | NCBI WGS metagenome assembly MDTG01 (sample SAMN05326645, study PRJNA326480) | marine metagenome | isolation source: seawater | place: Pacific Ocean: South East | collected 2011
ATTAATAAAATTGATTTAACAGTTCAAGACTCAAGAGATTTTCACGCTATTTGGAAAATATATGGAGAAATAAAACCAGATATTATTGTTCATTTAGCAGCAGTATCTCATGCTAATAAATCAAATAAAGATCCACATTCAACTTTCGATCATAGCTTGAGAACATTAGAGAATACTCTTGATTTTGCAAAAAATTATAAAATACAAGTGATATATATTTCTTCAAGCATGGTTTACGGTGATTTTAATGGTCTAGAGGTAGACGAAAAAACAAATTGTAAACCAATCGGAATTTATGGAAGTTTAAAGTATGCTGGAGAAATAATCGTTAAATCTTACAAACAAGTTTTTGATTTACCATACACAATAATAAGACCATCAGCTTTGTATGGTGAAAGATGTGTGAGTAGAAGAGTAGGTCAAATTTTTATTGAAAATGCTATTCAAGGAAAAAATATAGAAATCAATGGAGATGGGAATGAAAAATTGGATTTTACATATATTGAGGATCTAGTTAATGGAATAGTTTTGTGTTGTAAGAACAAAAATGCTTTAAATGAAACTTTTAATATAACATTTGGTAATGCTAGAAAAATAAATGAATTAGCTGAAGTTTTAAAAAGTGAGTTTAAAGATGTAAAAATTGAATACAAAAATAAAGAAAAATTTGTTCCTGAAAGAGGAACACTCAATAATGATAAAGCTAAGACAATCCTAGGATTTAATCCGAAATATTCCATTGAAGAGGGATATATAAAATATATTAGCTGGTACAAGAATTTTTGGAAAAATATTAATAAAAAATGAATATGATTATTGCTGAAATTGGAAACAATCATGAGGGATCTTTTAAAGTTGCAAAAAAAATGATTTTAGCAGCTTATAAAGCAGGTGTTGATGCAGTTAAATTTCAGACATTCAAAACTGAAAACTATGTGAATATTTCTGAAAAAAAAAAAATTTTCTAGATTAAAAAAATTTGAACTATCTAAAAGTGAATTTGTTAAATTATCAATTTATGCAAAACAAAAAGGATTATTATTTATTTCAACTCCATTTGATTTAGAAAGTGCCAATTTTTTAAAAGACATAGTTGATTATTTTAAAATTTCATCTGGTGATAATAATTATTATCAGTTAATTGAAAAAGTTTTAAGTTACAAGAAACCAACAATTATTTCATGTGGGTTATTAAATGATAAAGGAATTTCTACTCTTTTAAGTCATATAAAGCGAAAAAAATTTCCCTTAAAAAAAATAACTTTAATGCATTGTGTTTCATCCTATCCTGTTCCGCCCAGCGAAGCAAACTTAAATGCAATTACATATATGAAAAAAAAATTTAAATTAAATATTGGATATTCGGATCATACTGTAGGAATTTCAGCTGCAATTATAGCCAAAAATTTAGGAGCAAGTGTTATAGAAAAACATTTTACGTTAAATAAAAAATTCTCCTCATTTAGAGACCATATGTTATCATCTGATCCAACTGAGATGAAAATTTTAGTAAATGAATTAAAAAATCATAATCCTATCTTAAAAATCTCAAATAAAAATATATCAAAATCTGAAAAAAAAAATTTAGCATCAATGAGGAGATCTATTTATTCAATCACAAAAATGAAAAAAAACGAGAGAATTACAGAAAATAAGATAAAAATTGTAAGACCATTTGGCTACTTTCACCCAATTGATCTAAAAAAAATATTAAATAAAAAATTAAAGGTAGATATACAGGAAAATCAACTAATAACAAAAAAAATATTAAATTGAATATTATCTTATTAACAACCAAAACCTACCATCACTTACACTTCTATAGAGAAATTTCAAAAAATTTCAAAAATATGAAAGTTATAATAGAAAAAAAAAAAATAAATTTTGGTTTTAAAATTAAACATAAGCTTTACGACAATCGTGATAAATATGAGAAAAAATTTTTTTTTCAAAACAAAAATTATCTTTTTAAACAAGTAAAATCATTTCAAAATGTAAACAGCAATAAATGTTCAAAATATATAAACAATGAAAACCCTGACATAATTATTTGTTTTGGAATTGGAATTTTAAAAAAAAATTTCTCAAATTTTTTAAATCAAAAATTATTGTTAATTTGCATGGTGGAAATCCTACTGAATATAGGGGGCTCGATTCATTTTTTTGGTCTATTTATCATAATGATTTTGCCAACTTAATTAGCACATTACATTATGTAGATAATAGAATTGATACTGGAAAGATTATTGACTCAAAGAAAATATTTATTACAAAAAAAACAAAATTGGAACACCTTAGAGCTATAAACACATTAATTTGTGTTGAATTAGTCAAAAAATTTTTGACAAAATTAAAAAGAAAAAAAAAAATTAAGTCATCAAATAATAAAAAAAAAGGCAGATATTATTCAGCTTTTCCAGCAATCTTAATGGACAGATGCCAAAAAAACTTTGACAACAATTTAAAAAAATTAAAAAAATGACAAAATTGTTAGGCAATTTTTTTCCTATAAAAAAAAATAATTTTCTTATTTTTCTATTTCATGGAGTTATAAAAAAAAATTTATTTTCTGTAAGGAATTATAATAATAAACATATATTAGAAAAAAAATTTATAAAAATTTTAAGTTTTTTAAAAAAAAATGGAAATGCATTAAGTATTGATGAGCTTTGCAATAGAATAAGAAACAATATAGATTTGCCAAAAAACTCATATTTGATAACTTTTGATGATGGTTTTGAAAATAATTACTCAATAGCAGCTCCAATTCTTAAACATTTTAAAATTCCTGCTATTTTTTACTTTTCATCAGATTTTATTGAAAATAATTCGGTTAGCTGGATTGATAAAATTGAGCATTGTTTGGAAAAAACCAGCAAGGGAACGCTATCTCTACCATGGTCAAAGAAAAAATTTTCTTTTAATAATAGAAAAAACAAAATTAAGATTTTAGAAAATATAAGAAGACATGTAAAAAATGATTTTAGTATAAATATAACTGAATTAATTAATAATATTTTTTTTCAGTGTAATATGAAAGTGCCTAATAAACTTTACAGTAATATTGATAAGAAAATAAATTGGAAAAAAGTTAATAAATTAAACGAACATCATTTATTTACTATAGGGGGACATAGTCATGAGCATTTTAGCTTTGGATCTTTGACTAAAAAAGAAATAGATTTTCAAATATTTCAGAGTTTTAAATTATTTAAAAAAAATACAAGACTTGATTTAAAACATTACTCCTACCCTGAAGGTCAAAAAAGGGATTTTAATACTTACGTAATTAAAAAACTAAAATCAAAAAAAATTATATGCTGTCCTTCAGCAATAGATGGAATAAATAAAATTAGCACAGATTTTTTTAAATTAAAAAGAAAGATGATTTAAATGTGTGGCATTAGTGGTTATTTAAGCAGTAAAGAGTTAATAAATGAAAGCGCAATTTCGAATACATTGAAATTAATGGAAAGAAGAGGTCCTGATAGTCAAAATTACTTTACTGAGCAGATAAATAAAAAAGAAATTGCTCTTCTTCATTCAAGATTAAATATAATAGATCTTAATGAAAGATCTAATCAACCATTTTTTGATCAAAACTTAGTTTTAATTTTTAATGGAGAAATTTATAATTATATAGAGCTTAGAAATAATTTAATTAGCAAAGGTTACCATTTTAAAACAAATTCAGATACAGAAGTATTAATTAAAAGTTATATGGAGTATGGTGAGAAATGTGTTGATTATTTTGTTGGAATGTGGGCTTTTGCAATTTGGGACAAAATAGAAAAAAAATTGTTTTTATCTAGAGATATATTTGGAGAAAAACCCCTATATTACCTTATTGATGGTGAATGTTTTATTTTTGGGTCTGAGATTAAATTTATTAAATCTTTATATAAAAAAAAATTAAGAATAAATAAAAAACAAATTAATAAAAATTTATTTTGTGGCTATAAGTCTTTGACAAAAGATTCCAGTACTTTTTTTGATAAGGTGTATAGTCTTAAAAATAGCTCAAATTTAACTATTGATTTAAATTTAAAAAAAAAAAACCAAATTTTTTGGAAACCAAATTTAAAAATAAATAAAAAAATAACAAAAAAAGAAGCAGCTGAAGGTGCTATATATTATTTAAAGAAAAGTATAGATTTGAGATTAAGATCTGATGTTCCTATAGCTTTTTGTTTAAGCGGAGGCATTGATTCATCTTTATTAACCTCAATAGCAAGTAAAAAATTTAAAAAAAAAATATCTACATTTTCTATAATAGATGAGGATGAAAGGTATAATGAGAAGATAAATATTGATAAAATAGTTAATAATCTAGGTTGCGAAAATTACAGTATAAATTTGAAAGACAAAAAAAATTTTTTCTTTGATCGGCTAAATGATTTAACAAAATATCATGATTGTCCAATTTCAACCAATTCATATTATATTCATTCGTTCTTAAGTGAAGAAATTTCAAATAAAGGTTATAAAGTTTCAATTTCAGGAACAGGCGCAGATGAAATATTTACTGGATATTATGATCATTTTTTACTTCATTTAGAGACCCAAAAAAAAAGTAAAAATTTCAATAAATATCTCGATGATTGGAAAAAGTATGTTTTACCTAATTTAAGAAATAGTGGTCTTAAAGACCCGTTTTTATACATCAATGATAATAATAACAGGAAAATAGTTTATGAAGATCAATTCAATTTGAAAAAATATTCTATAGATTCTTTTAACATAGATTTTGACGAAATTGACTATTGTGATGAACTTCTTAGAAAAAGGATGCTAAATGAATTATTTCATGAAGTAGTTCCTATTATATTAAAACATGATGATTTAAATTCTATGTATTTCTCTGTTGAAAATAGAAGCCCATACTTAGATAGAGATTTGTTGAGTTTCGCTCTAACATTACCTCCAGGTATTTTGATTGAGGGTGGTTTTCAAAAAAAAGTTTTAAGAGATTCAGCTAAGGGTTTTTTAAACGAAGATGTTAGACTTGACAGGAAAAAAAAAGGTTTCAACTCTTCTATTTCATCATTAATAAGTTTGAAAAATACTGATGATTTAGAGAGTCTAATAAATAATGAAGATCCAATTAATGAGTTTATAAATTTTGATTCTTTAAAGAAAGATATAAATTTCAATAGTATCCCAAATCATTTTTCAAAATTAATTTTTTCGATAATTACAACAAATATGTTTTTAAAGGATAATGAAAATTCATGAAATTAGGATTAATTGATTTAGACATAGGAAACTTGGGATCAATCGAGTCAGCAATGAATAAACTTAACGTAAAATATAAAATATGTAAAAGTAGTAAGGACTTAAATAATGTAAATAAGATAATCTTACCAGGTGTTGGTTCATATAAGGCATTTATGAAAATATTAAAAAAAAAAAAAATTAAACAGGATATAATTACTTTTGCAAAAAAAGATATTCCAATTTTAGGTATCTGTCTAGGTTTTCAAATTCTCTTTACCGACAGTTCAGAGAATGGAATATCAAACGGATTAAACTTACTAAAAGGAAATATAATAAATTTTAAAGATTATAACAAAAAGATTAAAGTTCCACATGTGGGTTGGAATTCTTGTGAATTATTTAAAAAATCAAAATTATTTTCTGGAATACAAGAAGATACAGATTTTTATTTTACTCACTCATTCCATGTATCCAATTATGAAGAAAATATTGTTTTATCTAAAACATTATACCATTTTAAATTTATATCTGCTGTTAATCACAAAAATATTTATGGAGTACAATTTCATCCAGAAAAAAGTCAAAATAATGGGCTCAAACTTTTAAAAAATTTTATAGAAAAGTGTTAAATGCTTAAAAAGAGAATTATTATTGTTTTAACATTTAATAATGGAGTTTTATTTAGAACTAAAAATTTTAAACCAGATTATCGATATACAAAAAATTTTATTGATTTATGGAGTATCGATGAAATAATTTTAATAGATGTTTCAAAAAAAAAAGACCATAAAAAATTTTTGAATATTATAAATTTTTTTAAAGAAAATTGTTTTGTACCTATAACTGTTGGTGGAGGTGTAAAAGATATGAAATATGCAGACAATATTTTTAAAAATGGTAGTGAAAAAATTTTACTTGGATCTGACTCTCTGAATAATAAAAATTTGATCAAAGAAATATCTGAAAAATATGGCTCTCAGGCCTTAGTTCAATCTGTTGATATAAAAAAAATTAATAGACATTATGTAGTGATGAAAAATAGTGGAACAATAGCAACTGACTATAATCTTATAAAAATTATAAAATCTTTTATAAAATTTGGCGCAGGTGAAATATTAATAAACAATATTGATAATGATGGAGGGTTATTAGGTTATGATTTGAAATTAATAAAAAAAATTTCTAAAGAAATTGATTCCCCGTTATTAGCTTTGGGTGGTGCAGGAAATTGGCATCATCTGTTAGAGTTATTTAAAAAAACTAAAATTTCTGCTGCCTGTACACAAAATATTTATCATTTTACTGAGGAAAGTGTTAATTCTGCAAAAAGATTTCTATTATCCAATAAAATTAATATAAGAAAGTAAGTGTATGATAAAATTTTGCAAAACTTGTTTAATGACAAATACTAGACCTAGAATAGTGTTTAATAAATTAGGCGTTTGTAACGCTTGCCAAAATGCAGAAAATAAAAATACAATCGATTGGGTAAAAAGAAAAAAAGAGTTTAATTCAGTAATTAATAATATTCAGAAAGAAAGAAAAAAAAAAAACGTTTACTATGATTGTGTAGTTCCTTGGTCTGGAGGAAAGGACTCAACCTCAATTGCAATGAAGCTAAAATTCGAGCATGGACTTAATCCTTTATTGGTAACATTTTCACCTTTAATTATTAATGAATGTGGAGAGCATAACAGAAATGAGCTTAAAAAAATGGGTTTTGATTCACTCTTCGTAAGCCCAAATTATAAAATTGCACAAGCATTATCAAAAAGATTTTTTATTGAGAGAGGTAATCCAAAAGTAGCATGGGATGCTGGTGTTAACTCTGCTCCAGTTCAGGCAGCTATAAATTATAATATTAAAACTATTTTTTATGCAGAACACGGTGATAGTGAGTATGGAGGTTTAGTGTTATCTGAGGAAAGTGCAAAAAAGAGGGATTTAAGAGAGGTAATAGAGCATTGTATTGGAGATTATCCAGAAAATTGGGCAAATGAAAAAATAAATGATTATGATTTAGCACCATACATTTATCCAGGACAGAAACAATTAAGTAAACTTAATATATTTTATTACGCTTATTTCTTTAAATGGAGCATGTACGAAAATTTTTTATATGTTAAAAAAAATCTTAAAAATTTTAAGACCAATCCCCAAGGAAGAATTGAAGGAACATTTACTGATTTTGATAGCTTAGATGATAAAATTGACGATTTATACTATTATATGCAATATATTAAATTTGGATTTGGTAGATGTAGTAGAGATGCATCTAGAATGATCTACTCTGGGCACTTAAAAAGAGAAAAAGGACTAGAATACGTAAAAAATTACGATGGAGAGTTTCCTCAAAGAAATCTAAAACATGTATTAGAATACTATAACATGAGCGATATAGAGTTTCATGATATAATTAACAAACATAGAAATGAAGAAATTTGGATTGAGCATAATAATAATTGGAAGCTTAATGCAGATATAAAATAAGAGCTAAGTATAATTAATAATGGTAAAAAAACACATTGACAAATTAAATTCAAATATTCTTAATTATGAGAATTATTTTAATCGAATTTCTTTTGATGATAAATTTAAAAGTTATAGAAAGCTTTGGGATAAGGCCTCTAATTTTGAGTTAGAAACTAATTTTCCGCTACAAATAGAATTTGAATTGCATAATGCATGCAATTATAGGTGTTCTTTTTGCCCTTATTCATTCGAAAAGGAAAAAATGCCTGCAAATTTTGATCTTCCGGTTAAAGAAAAAGTTTTAGATTATGATCTTTATAAAAAAATTATAGATGAAGGTTCAGAGAACGGGTTGCAAGCGATTGAACTTGGGTACAACACAGAGCCTTTGCTTTATAAAAAACTGATACCCGCCATAGAATACGCAAAAAAAAAGGGAGTAATTGATATAAGAATGACAAGTAATGGATCTAAATTAACAAAAGAAGTTTCTAAAAAAATAATTGATGCAGGATTAACACATTTAAGTGTAAGTCTGGATGCTTTTTCAAAAGAAACTTATTTAAAAATGAGATCTTCAAAGTTGTATGAAGAGGTTAAAAATAATTTGATAGAATTTATTAAGTATAGAAACGATAGAGAACTCAAACTCCCAACTATCAGAGTTTCATTCTTAGAAACAGTAGAAAATGTTCATGAAAAAGAAGATTTTATAAAATTCTGGGAAAAAAAGGTAGACTTATTGAGTATACAGTCTTTAATAAGCTATAAAAATACTCCAAAAAATTTAATTAAAAAAAATTCAATTAAAAAAACAATTAAGTATAATTGTCATCAACCCTGGACAAGAATAGTAATTAGGTCCAATGGAGATATTAAACCATGTTGTACTATACCAGGTATGGAGTTTAATTTGCAGAATTCTAAAAACCTAGGTATAAAAAAATTTTGGGAAAGCAAATTTATGAAAAAACTACGCGAGGATCTAAAATTAGGAAATGGACACAAGAATAAAATTTGCAAAGCTTGTATAGAAAGTGTTGAAAAAAAGAATAATTAATTTCATACAACATGAGGAAAAAGAATCTGGCAATACTTTACTATGAAAATAATTTCAAAAATTCTTATAAGCTGGGTAAAGAATTAAAAAAAAAATTTAATATAATTTATATATCATCATCCTTTTTTGAGTCTGTTACAAATTTAGATATTTATCATCAAGAATTAATTAGAAATAATGAAACATGTTATTCATTTAAACATGAAATATTTGAATTTTATAAGAATAATAATTCTCTCAAAACAAATAAGAAATATATCCAATATTTTGAAAAAAAATATTTAAAAAATGTTAAAATCAATGATTTAATAAATTATGACTATTTTTTAAATGAAAAAAATAACCCAAGAGAAGATGTTTATTTTCCTAAAAATAAAAAAAAAAATTATTCTTACTAACATTAATTTTAAAAAAAATAGAAAAGATTTTATTAAAACATAAAATAGATATTTTTTTTACAATGTTTCCAGGTAATATAATTAATAATATATTTTACTATTATTCAAAAAATAGAAATAAAAAATTTCTATGCAGCTACCAATGCAGAAATAATAGAATTACAATAAGTGAAAACTTTGGATTTGATATCCCAAATTTAATTAAAAAAAATTTAAAAAATAAAATAATACCAGCTAAATTAGATAAAATAAAAAGAAATTTAAAAAAATCATTTTTAAAAGAAACAAATAATAAATCTAATATTAATAATCTTTTGTCAGGAATAGTTAATGAAATTAAAAGATTGATAATTCACTTTTTAAACATTAGAAAATTTTATTTGAGAAACAATGACGAAATAAAATTAAAAAATAAACTTGGATTTGATACAATAGATTATTATCAAAAAAAACAATTTACACTTTTTTTTGTTCATCTTAGGTATATCTTAAGATCATTTTTTCTTCATTTTTATATTTTTTTTAAGTCAAAAAATGTAAATGATTTAATAAATTCTAAGTATATATATATTCCACTTCATTACTTTCCAGAGGCATATATTTACAACCAACCAAAATTTGATGAAATTGATATGTTAAAAAATATTTTGAAAAATTTACCAAAAAATATAAAAGTATTAATTAAGCCTCATTTTTTATTTTTTCAATATGGATATGAACAGCACAAAATGAAATATTATTTGAAACTTTTAAAGGACGAAAGAGCAATTATAACTTCACCTTTTGCATGTAGTATTACATTAATTAAAAATGCAATAACAACAGTCTCATTTATGGGAACGTCTTTGCTACAATCAGTCCTTGTTGGTAAACCATCTATAAGTTTTGGTAATAGTGATCTAAACGCATTTTCTGGTATATATAACTTTAGTAAAAATTTTTCTTTAAATAAATTATCTTTAAGAAAAGTAAATCATAAATATAATTATAAGATTTTATACTTAATTAACAAAAATTCTTTAAATTTATTAAAAAGAAATTCTATAACTGTATTAGATTTTTCATCAAAGAAAAAATTAAATAATTTTATAAAGTTATTTTTAATAGCGCTTAAAACAAAATAATAAAGTTATGAAGATAATAAAAAGTAATAAGGAAAAAGAAAATATTTTTCGGTCTATTATTGACTTTAGATTTTTTCTTTTTCAGCTTGTTAAAAGAAATATAACACTAATTTATAGACAGACAGTTCTAGGTCGACTATGGCCTTTGATTAATCTTTTTTTACAATCTGGTATTTTTACAATAATTTTTAGTGGGTTATTAGATTTACCAACAGATGGTGTTCCTCCATTTTTGTTTTATATGTGTGCTATGTTGGTCTGGATATTTTTTCAATCAAATACATTGAAGACATCACAAATATTTACTAATTTTGCTGGTTTTTTTGTGGTAGCCTATTTCCCTAGAATATTAATTCCCTTAGCGTTGATTCTAGAAAATATTATTTTTTTAATACTTAATTTTTTTATTTTTATTTCCATTTACTTTTTTCTCTCAGTAATAAACTTTGACTTGAAATTAAATTATTCACTATTAATTCTCACTCCTTTTATATTTATTTATATTTCTATTTTATCTTTTTCTATAGGTTTAATTATATCTTGTTTAAGTGCCAAATACAGAGATTTAGCATTAGTAGCAAATCATGGTTTGCAATTACTTTTTTTTGCAACACCAATAGTTTACTCAGCAAAAAACTTAGATGGAATTTTTAGTTTTTTAAATTATTTAAATCCAGTCTCTTATCCAGTTGTATTAATAAAAGGTATATTCTTTTCTACAGATCTATTACCTTTGAATGTTTTAATTGTTAACGTAATAACATGTGTAATGCTATTTCTTATAGCAACATCAAGTTTTGATAAAGTTGTAAGAAAGGTTGTGGATTATGCATAAAGATACAGCAATACTTGTTGAAAATTTATCAAAAGAATACCAAATTAATATTATAGATATAAAAACTTTTAAAAGAGACTTGATTAGTTTTTTTAAATTAGAAAAATTTTTTGACACAACTGAAGAAGATAAAAAAAATTCAGTGTTAGCTTTGAAAGGTATAAATTTTGAAATTAAAAAAGGCGATATAGTTGGATTGATAGGAGAAAATGGAGCTGGAAAATCAACATTTCTCAAAATTTTGTCTGGAATAACTGAGCCTACTATCGGTCAAATAAGTTACAGTGGAAAGTTGATAGCAATGTTGACCATAGGTGCAGGTTTAGATGGTAATTGTACAGCAAAGGAAAACATATATTTTATTGGATCAATGCATGGTTATGATAAATCTCATATCGATACAAAATTTGATGAAATTTTAGAATTTGCAGATTTAGTCGGGTTTTCAGACACACCAATGAAGAAATTTTCAAGTGGAATGACATCTAGATTGGTATTTTCAACAGTAGTAAGTTTTCGTCCAGATATTTTAGTTGCAGACGAGATTTTAGCTAATAGTGATGATAATTTTAAACTTAAGTGTATTGATAAATTAAAGAAACTAAATAGCGAGGGAACAACTATATTATTTGTATCACACGAAGAAAGTTTAATTAAAAATTTATGTACATATGGAATTTTTTTTGAAAAAGGGAAGACCTCAGAAAAAATAGAAATTGAAAAATGTTTTAACAAATACAAAAATTATTTAAATTTTTAAATTAATAATGAATGATTAAAAAAGGGATATCAATAACATCTTATAATAGACCTAAAATATTTAAAAAATGTTTAAATCATCTCAAAAAAGCGTATTTAATAAATAATTACGAAATAGTAATAGTACAGCAAAATATTAATAATGAATTTGAAAAAATAATAAAAGACTCTGGTTTAAAGAATATTCATATAATTAAAACAACATACCCAAAAACCTGGAACCCATATAAGAAAATGACAATTAATGGGTTTAAAGGATTTCAATATTGTTTTGAGAAATTAAAATGTGATATGGGCATTTATTTAGAGGATGACATAGTAGTTTCAAATGATTTTTTCTTATTTTCTGAACATATATTAAAAAAATATGAAAAAGATCAAAATTTTTTTGCAGTTAACGGATTTTCAAAAGAAGTTTTTAATAAAAAGAAAATAGGTCTGTATTCAAAATTTGTTTATGGAATTGGAAAAGGTTGGGGCATAAATAAAAATAAATGGAGTGTGATAAAAAAACTTTGGAATAATAAATTTATTAATTCATTAGATCCTGCATATGATGGACCTATTGAAAATTATATAAAAAAAAATTACTTTTATGTTGTAATGCCAATTTGCAGTAGAACATATGAATTAGTAAGTGATGGAGTTAGTATAAAAAAGGAAAATAAAGATTATTTTAAAAACTTAAAAAATAGTTTTGTTAAAATCAAAAAAAATAAAATAAATTACAAATATTCCTTTTTTGAAAGATATAATTGGAGAAAAGATTGTAAAAAATATAAAGGAAAATTGATTGGATCATTTCTTAAAAAATAAAAAAAATTTATTAATAAAGAAATAAAAATAAAATGAATATATTGATAACAGGTGGAACAGGGTATTTAGGATCTAATTTAGTATCTAAATTAAGAAAAAAGCATAAAATTTTTATTCTTGATAAAACAAGCGACAAAAAAAAAATTAAAAAAATTCCAAAAGACTGTGTGTTTTTTTCAGGACCAATTAATAAAAAAAACTTAAATAAAATATTTAAATTTTACGAAATAAAACTTATCTTACACTTTGCAGGTACTATTAAGCAAAAAAAAAATAAAAAATTTGATTATTTAAAAGATCTCAAATCATCGGTTTGCTTATTAGAGTTTACAAAAAAATACAAAGTAAAATATTTTATTTTTGCATCATCTTGTGATGTATATGGTGAGAAGGAAAAACTTAAGATAAAAGAAAATGCAAAATGTCAACCTCTAAGCAATTACGGAAAAACAAAGCATGCAATTGAAAATAAAATAACAAAATATCTTGATAGGTCTATCAATAAATATTTAATTTTAAGAATTTTCAATATAATTGAAGATAGACATTACTTAAAAAAAAAAAAAATTAACTGACACTAATAGTTTATCTAATAATATACTTCGAAGTTTTAAAAATGGAGACACATTGAATCTTTTTTCTTTTGATTTATCTAATAATGATGGAACTTGTGTTAGAGATTATATGTCAATTAAACAATTTACAGAAATAATGTTAAGATTAATTTCTAAGATTAATAAAATTGATACTGATATTCTCAATGTAGGTTCATCTCTTGGGTTATCTAGTTTAGAGTTATTGAAAAAAATGGAACATCTTCTAAAAATAAGGGTTTCTTACATCAAAAAAAAGAAAAAAAAAGTAGATCCACCTTTTTTAGTAGCTAATAACACTAAGTTAAAAAAAATATTAAATTTAAGAAGTGATTTTTTTTTAGAAGTATTTTAATTAAACAATAATTTTATTTTATTTTTTTAAACAAGTTAATATTTTTTTTATACCAATCAATCATGGTTAGTATTTCTTTATTAAAGTTTCTAAAAGGTTTCCAACCGTGAGCCTTTATTTTAGCAAATGAAACGCTGTATCTAATATCATTAAACGGCCTGTCTTTAACAAATTTTATATTTTTATTGGTGTTAATTTTCATAAATTTACTAATTTTTTTCACAATTTCTTTATTTTGGTACTGTTCATTTGAACCGAAATTAATAATTTCATTTTTAATTTTTTTTTTAAGAATTAATAAAATGCCGTCCGTAAAATCATCAATATGCAAATAATGTCTTAATTGTTGACCGTTTCCATGTAAATTCATTTTTTTTTTTATCAAAAAAGATAAAATAGTTTTTGGTATTAATTTCTCTGGATATTGTCTAATGCCATAAAGATTATTTGATCTTACAATTGTTATATTCATTTTAAAGGATTTTTTATAACTTAAAGCAATCATTTCAGCAGCTGCTTTTGAAGCAGAATAAGGGTTAGTAGGTAATAATCTATCATTTTCATAACTTCTACCTGAAATTTTTTGTCCATATACTTCATCAGTGCTTACATGAATAATATTTTTAACTTTATTAATTCTACATTTTTCAAAAAATACATGACTTCCTAAAGTATTAGTAAAAGTAAATGCAAATGAGTTATTAAATGAATTATCCACATGACTTTCTGCTGCAACATTAATAGCGATGTTGATATTTTTTAACAATTTGCTCATTAATTTTTGATCACAAATATCTCCTTTAATAAAAGTGACATTTTTTTTATTCAACAATTTTTTTAAAAATTTTTTATTTCCTGCATAAGTTAATTTATCAAGAATTAAAATTTTGGAGTTTTTGTAATTTTCAAAAATTTTTTCACATAAATGAGAACCAACAAAACCTGCTCCACCTGAAATAAAAATTTTTTTCATCAGTTCCTTATTTACAATTATTCATTTATTTTATGATAGGCCCTAATAGTTCCATCTATATCAATCTTCGACCAATATCCATCCTTTTTAGACCAAACTTTAGGATCTCTAAATTTGTCTGCGTGAAAATAAAATTCTTCTTTCTTCATATCCACATATGAACACCAATCAGTAAGGTCAGAAGGAGTAACATGATCATATTTTAATACTAATTTTATTCCTTCATCTCTGGAAATTAAATTTAATCTTACATCATAGTTTGCATGATCTGTACCTCTTCCAAAACCAAACTTAATAAATTTAAGATAATCATGAATACCATTTTCGTGCATATCATCTACGTTTGAAAACAATCTATAGGTTCTATCGAATGGTTTTTGAGATTCTTTCCATCCATACTGATCTCTAGAGATTTTATAATTCTTATTTCCATCATAAAAAAAATAATTACTTAAATAAATTCCTCTTACTCCAACTTTTCGTAAATTATTTTCCTCTGGATAAATAAAAAGTTGTAAATCTTTCTCTGTTAATTTTTCATCTTCAATATTAATGAAATCATACCATTCAAATCCGTGCTGATCATGCTCAATTCTGTACTTATCTGTATATTCTACAAAATCATTTATTGAATTCATGCCACCTTGTTCTGATAAGCCATGATCACCCCAAAGTATTAATGGAATATTATATTTTACTGCCATAATATTTGGTAGAGTACCGATTCCAATATGATTATGTAAATTATTATCTCCCATTTTTTTTAACCCAATTCTTTGCATTTTAATTAATGTTTCATCAGAGGGTGAATAAATTTCATGATCAAATTTAAAAATATCTTTCATTCGATTAAGATTATAATCTCCCTCTTCCAAATATCTCTTCGAGTAATATGTAATTAGTAATGCGTTAAGATTATATTTTTTTGCAATATGGGCAGCAAAATAACTATCTTTACCACCGCTAACAGGTATTACACAATCGTATTTTGATTTACTTTTGTAATCATCTATTAATTGAATAAATTTTAATTCTCTTTTTTCCCAATCTACATTATTCTTTTTAAGATTATATAAGCACCCTGTACAAATACCATTATGATTGAATGAAATTGGTATTGGGTTAATTTCTTGAAACAAACAAGTCTTGCAAAATTGCATAATATAATTAATTAAAGTAGTAAATTCTTAATACAATGAATATAGGAATTATTAACACATTAACATCTAACATCAAGTCTGTTTTGAATGTTCTAAATTATTTAGGTTTTGAAAATCAATACGAAGTAATCAATAATATTTCAGAAATAAAAAAAGAATATTCACATCTAATCTTACCCGGAAACGGAAATTATAAATCTAATATGGATATCATTAAAAAAAAAAATTTTAATACACTAATAAAAAATCATTTTTTAAAAAACAAACCATTCTTGGGAATCTGTGTAGGTATGCAAATATTGTCAACATTTGGTGAGGAGACATCATTTGAAAATGGTTTAAATATTATTGAGGGAAGAGTTACCAAGATAAAAACTACAAGTTTAAGATTGCCCCATATTGGTTGGAATAATATTGAAGTAACAAATAATGACCCAATTCTTAAAAATATTAATGAAGAAGACACATTCTATTTTTTGCATAGCTATTTTTTTGATGTTAAAAATAAATCAAATATAATTGCAACGACAAAATATGAAATTGAAATACCAATATTTGTAAAAAAAAATAAATTTTATGGTGTTCAGTTTCATCCTGAAAAAAGTCAAAACAGTGGAATAAAAATTATAGATAATTTTTTAAAAATATCATGAAAATTAGACTTATACCTGTACTTTTTTTTAAAAATGGAAATTTAGTTAGAAGTGAAAATTTTAGTTTACACCAAATACTTGGGGACCCATTTTTACAAGTTAAAAGATATAATAGTTGGAATGTGGATGAAATTATCTATCTTGATATTTCCTCTGAAAAAAAGTTTCAGGTTAAGGATAAATCTTTTTCTAAAATAACTTCATTTGAAGACGTAATGAATGATGTTTCAAAAACATGTTTTTCACCACTTGTTTTTGGTGGTGGAATATTAACAATAGAAGACGCAAAAAATTATTTTCAAAATGGTGCGGATAAGATTTCTTTAAATACACTTATTTTAGAAGATTTTAATAAAATTTCAGAATTTGCGAATATTTTTGGAAGTCAATCAATCGTTGCATCTATAGATATCATTAAAGATAAAGGAAAATATAAAATTTATTCAGCAAAAAAAAATAAGATTTATGATTTTAATTTTATAGAATTTATAAAAGATGTAGAAAAAAAAGGAGCTGGAGAAATATTATTAAATTCAGTAGACAGAGATGGAACTGCTGAAGGATATGACACAAAACTTATTAAGTATGTAAATGACAGGATATCAATTCCATTAATACCTTGTGGAGGAGTTGGTGAACCAAAACATTTTATGGATTTATTACAAATGACAAACTTATCTGCTATAGCAGCTGGAAACATATTTAATTTTAAAGAAAGAAGTTACGAGAAAATAAAAAAATATTTAAAACAAAATAATTTTAGAATAAGATAAATAATCTGAATAATACTTATGAAATTTAAAGAAAATGATATAAGACCAGATCATCTAATTAAAATTGGAGATAAGTATTTTTTTGAAGATGCAAGATTTTTAAAAAAAAATAAAAGAGAGTTTATTAAATTCGATTGTCCCGCTTGCAATTCAAAAAAGAAAAAGTTTTTTTTTAAAAAAAATTCATTTAAATATTATAAATGTCTAAATTGTGATACTATCTACATAACTCCAAGACCAAATGAAAAATTATTAGATAGATTTTATGCCAATTCTAAACTCTATAAATTCTGGAACAAATATATATTTCCTGCAAGTGAAAAAGCTAGAGAAAAAAAAATTTTTTTACCAAGAGCAAAAAAAATTATATCTGTAATTAAAAAATATAAAGTTAAAAGAGACGCAATTATGGATATAGGTGCTGGGTTTGGCACTTTTTGTAAAGTAATGAATAAAATCAACTTTTTTAGAAATGTTTATGCATTAGAGCCAAATCCAGATAATGCAGAAAATTGCCGGAAAAAAAAAATTAAAACTTTTAATACTTCAATTGAAAAAATTAATCCAAAATTACTTAAAGATATAAATGTAGTAACATCGTTTGAGGTTATTGAGCATATTTGTTATCCGAGAAAATTTTTAAAAAAGATTAATAAAGTTTTAAAAAAAAATACAATTTTTGTTTTTACATGCCCAAATGGATTAGGTTTTGAAACTATTGTATTACAAAAAAAAGCAGACACTTTTGATCATGAACATTTGAATTACTTTAATCCATATTCAGCTAAATTAATGACTGAAAAATGTGGATTTAAGGTTCTAGAAGTTTTAACACCAGGAGTTATTGATGTAGATATTGTGTATAATAAGTTTAAACAAAAAAAATTTTTCACTAAGGATAAATTTTTACTAAAAATATTTGAAAATGAAGACTTAAAATCAAATTTTCAAAATTTTTTGGCTAAAAATAAATTATCCAGTCATATGTGGGTAATAGCAAGAAAGTTATAACAAATGAGTCTAAATTTAAAAAATAAAAAAATTTGGGTTACAGGTGCAACAGGCATGGTTGGTTCTTCCCTTACAAATATACTAAAAAAAAAAAATTTTAAAATTTTTACACCAAATAGAAAAACTTTAAACCTTACAGATAAAAAAAAAGTATTTAATTGGGTAAAGAAAAATAAACCAGATGTAGTATTCATGACTGCTGCAAAGGTAGGTGGGATTTATGCAAACGATAAATATCCTGCAGAATTTATGTATGAAAATATTCAAATACAAAATAATATTATTGAAGCTTCAAAGTATTACAAAATAAAAAAATTAATTTTCATTGGATCGTCATGTATTTATCCTAGAAATTGCAAGCAACCAATTAAAGAAAATTATCTATTAAGTGGAAAATTGGAAACTACAAACCAGTGGTATGCTATTGCCAAAATTTCTGGAATTAAAATGGTTCAAGCTTACAGAAAACAATATGGATGTAATTTTATATCAGTAATGCCATGTAATATGTATGGCCCAAAAGACAACTATGAAGAAAAAAATAGTCATGTAATGGCAGCTCTAATAAAAAAATTTTCATTAGCAAAAAAAAATAACAAAAAGAATGTAGTTGTTTGGGGAACAGGTAAACCGTTAAGAGAATTTATGTATGTGGACGATTTTTGTAGAGCTTTACTTCTAGTGGCAGAAAAATATAATTCAGATGAACCAATAAATATAGGAACAGGGCAAGAAATATCAATTTTGAAACTGGCAATTCTTATTGCTAAATTAACAGGTTATAAAAATAAAATTGTTTTTGATAAAAAATATCCGGATGGGACCCCTAGGAAAATTTTAGACAGTAAAAAGATTAGAAAATTTGGATGGAGACCATTTATGTCATTAGATAATGGAATTCAAGAAGCAATATGGGATTTCTCTAAAAATAATTAATGAAAGTCTCAATATTACTGCCAGTTAGCAATAATCAGAGACATTGTAAAGAGACTATTAAATCAATTTTAGATCAAGACTATAAAAATTTCGAGTTATTAATTTGCTTTAACGGTAACACAAATGCTTATGAAAAGAATATAAAAAGGACTTTTTCAAGAAATAAAAAAATAAAATTTTTCAAAATAAGTGAAAAGAATATTGTTCCAGCTCTAAATAAACTTATTAATGAAGCTAAAGGACAATATTGTGCAAGAATAGACGCTGATGATTTGTCTAAAAAAAATAGAATAAGTTCACAGATAGAGTATATCAGAAAAAATAAGTCAGATTTTTTGTCTACAAATTGCGAGGTTGTTGGTAACAAAAATGAAGTTTTGTACCAACATGAAACAAACTTTAGAAAAAGTTTATATACAAATCCAATTGTTCACCCAACAATAATGGTAAAAACCAGCCATTTAAAGAAATATGGTTACAAAAGAATACCTTACGCAGAAGACTATGAGCTTTATTTAAGGATGTGGTTGGACGGTATTGATTTTAATAATTTAGAAAAAAATCTTTTAGAATATAAGCTTAACATATCAAATATTAAAAATTATAAGAGATCATTTTATCTTATTTTAGCTACTTTAATTATATCAAAAGGATTTAGAACTTCTAATGAGGTAAATGAGAGTTTTTTTAAAAAAGTAAAAATTCAAAAATATTTTAAAAAATCTTATAAAATATATGTTAATAATTTCTTATTAAGTAAAGGGTTTAAAAGATATATAAGTATAATTTATTTATTTATTTTTGGTAATTTTTTGATTAAAAAAAATATTTCAAATAAACTATTTTATTTTTACAAAAATTTGAAAATTCCCAAATCTAGTCAAAATAAAAAAGTTAAAAGAAAAATTTTCAATGCCTTAGTATCATTTGTAATTCCAACTTATAACTCTCATAGAACAATCTATCAAACAATTAAAAGCATAAAATCACAGACATATAAAAATATTGAAATTATAGTCGTTGATAATAGTCAGGACAATCTTACAATAGATATAATTAATAAACATTTCTCTAATGTTAAAATCGTAAAGATCAAAAAAAAAATATTACCTGCTGAAGCAAGAAACATAGGGGTAAAAAATACAAGCAAAAATGCTCATTTTGTAAGTTTTTGTGATAGTGATGATATAATTAAGCCAAACAAAACAGAGATTCAGGTAAATATTATGCTCAAAGAAAATTTAAATGCCTCTTGTACAAATGTTGATGTATTAAATCAACAAACAGGAAATTTAAAAAAAAATTTTTTTGTAATACCTTTTAGATTTATTGATTTTGAAATTTTAAGTTATAAAAATTTGATTGCTACAAGTTCAGTAATGATTTCAAAAAAAATTTTTAATTCTGTAAATGGTTTCTCAGAATCTAAATATTTTTATTCATTTGAAGACTATTTTTTATGGTTAAAAATAGTAGATAAGGTTAGATTTAGATTTATTGATCAAAACCTTACAATTTATAGAGATGATAGAAAAAATTCTGCCAGTTCATTGTCAAAGCACATTGTGGAGCAAAGATTAAGATTATTCTTTTTTTATCTCTTGAGTTTCAAATTAAAAAATATTTTTAAAATTATTTATGGAAACTTTTTATTAGTCAAAAGCTGGACTACTAGAAAAATTTTTAAATGGAGAAGAAGTGAATATTTTGATTTGTTGTGAGTTTTTTTATCCTTCTGTAGGAGGCGCTCAGAAGGTTGCTTTAGAATTGTCCAAAAATTTTATTTCTAAAGGCCACAAAGTCACTATAGCTACTTCTAAATTTAATAATAAATTACCCAAGTGTCAAATTTTTAAAAAAATTAAAATTCAAAGATTTAAGGTTAATGGCAATTATAAAAAAGGAATATCTGGTGAGTATGTAAATTATCAAAATTTCCTAAAAGACAAAAAATTTGATGTAGTATTGTTCTATGCAGCACAACAATGGACTTTTGATGCTGCTTTGCCAATATTAAATCAAATAAAATCAAACTTATACTTTGCACCCTGTGGTTTTTCAGGTCTAAAGAAAATTGGTTATAAAAATTATTACAAATATGTTGTGAATAAAATTAAACCTATAAAAAAAAATATTGTTCATTCTTTAAACTATATAGATGTAAATTTTTTAAAAAAACATAATATTAAAAATAATATGCTGATACCTAATGCAGCAGACAATGATTTTGTTAAAGTTAATAATTTAAATTTTTTTAAAGTAAATAAAATTAGAAAAGCACAAAAAAATATATTAAATATTTCAAATTATAAATTTAATAAAGGACAAGACTTGTCTATCTTAATTTTTTTTTTACTGAATTTTAAGAGAGAAATTAATTTAATTTTTATTGGTGAGAAATTTAATTCAAAGATTTATTTTTTCTATCTTTTTTCTTTAAAGATAATTACTGAATTTTTTTTCAAAAATAAAAAGATCTATTTGCTAGAAAATTTACATAGAAAAAAAATATTATCTGCTTTTTTTAATCATGACGTTTTTTTATTTACCTCAAGACTTGAATGCTCTCCTTTAGTGTTATTCGAATCTGCTGCAGCAGGATTACCATTTATCTCATTGAATTCTGGAAATTCAATGGAAATTGCTAAATGGACAAAGGCAGGAATAGTTTCAAGTAATATTTATGAAGCCTCAAGAAAATTAAGCTTTTTTCTAAAAAATGATAAATATTGCTCTCTATTATCCAAAAATGGAAAAAATAATTATAGAAAAAAATTTAATTGGAAAAAAATTTCAAATAAATACTTAAGTGTTTTTAAAAAAAAATATTTATAATTTATGTATGTAAGTCATAATAAAAAAGTTTAATAAATAGTGTAGTTTTTTTGATAAAAATGTAATATTTGACTAAAATGAAAAAAAATATTGCATTAATAACTGGTATAACCGGACAAGATGGCTCAATACTAGCCAAATTTCTTTTAAAAAAAAATTATGAGGTTCATGGTATTAAGAGAAGATCTTCATCATTTAATACACAAAGAATAGACGATATTTATAATGATCTTCATGAGCCAAACCCCCAACTTTTTCTACATTACGGTGATCTAACTGATTTTTCTTCGATAATTAATGTAATAAAGAAAGTTAAACCAATCGAAATTTATAATTTAGCAGCACAATCACATGTGCAAGTAAGTTTTGAGACTCCCGAATATACTGCTAATGCAGATGCGATAGGTACTCTTAGAATTTTGGAGGCAATAAGAATTTTAAATTTAACAAAATCGATTAAATTTTATCAAGCCTCAACTTCAGAAATGTATGGTTCTACTCCTCCGCCTCAAAATGAAAATAGTCCTATGAAACCAGCTAGTCCCTATGGCGCTGCTAAGCTTTATGCACATTGGATTACAAAAAATTATAGAACATCTTATAATATGTTTGCATCAACAGGAATTCTGTTTAACCATGAGGGTCCATCAAGAGGAGAGACGTTTGTAAGTAGAAAAATTACAATGGGAATTGCTAATATTTTAAAAAAAAAACAAAAATATTTGTATTTAGGAAATTTAGATGCATTTCGAGATTGGGGTGATGCTAGAGATTATGCAAAGGCAATGTGGAAAATATTGCAATATAAAAAACCTGATGACTTTGTTATTGCTACAGGTAAAAGCTATAGTGTTAGAAAATTTGTTGAAATATCTTTTTCTTTAGTTGGTATTAAAATTTCGTGGAAAGGAAAAGGGCTTAAAGAAATAGGCTATGATAAAAAGACAAATCGAACCTATATTAAAATTGATGCAAAATATTTTAGACCTCAAGAGGTAGACCATTTAAGAGGAAGCTTTAAAAAAGCAAATAGAATACTAGGCTGGAAACCAGAAATTAAATTTAAAGATATGATAAAAGATATGCTAGATAAAGATTTAGGAGATTAATTTTTAAATTTTATTGAGCTAAATATGTAAATTTTTAAAAACGCTAATATCACAGAAAGAATACAAATATATTTTATATTTAAAAACAGCATTAAAAGTATTATAGTTAAATTGATTAAGTTATAGTAAAATGAAATTAAAAATATTCTAATGTGATTTTTATTTGTACGATTTAAAGCCTTAAGAAAAAAATAATCAAACAATCTCTCCCAAGGGTATTTTCCTTCTTTAACTTTATTAAAAATTGTTATTGATACATCAATAATTGGATATGAAAGTACAGATACAGCAATGTACCAGTAATTATTAAAAATTAAATCAAAAGCAATATATCCAATTATATAACCTATTACTATACTTCCACTATCTCCACAGAATACTTTGGGTTTAGGAAAATTAAAGTAAAGATAGATTATTAAAATTATGGTAGTGAAAAATACAATTATAAAGTTAAAATCATAATTTCCTAAATTACTTGAGTCAAAATATGAAGTTATTAAAAAACTAACAAAAATAAATATTGAATTTATAGATAAATAACCATTAGAACCATCTATAAAGTTAAAAATATTTATTAAATAAGCCCACAAAAATATAATTATTAAAAATAAAAGTTTTTCAGGTAAAAAGTAAATAATATCGTATGAAAAAAGTGGTATACTAATTAAAACAGCAACTAGATGAACAGAAAATCTATATACTGGATGAATACTTTTTATATCATCAATAAAACTTATTATACCAAGAATTAAAATAGATATTAAAAATAGATAGTGCCTATTCGGAAAATCTATAGGTAGAGATAAAAAATTGTAACCAAGAATTAAAAAAAAATAAATTAAACTAATAAAAATTAAAAAAACTATGCCAGCACCTGTTGGTATACTTTTTTTATGATTAGATAATAAGTTCGGAATGTCAGTAAATTTAAGCTCATTTGCAATTTTTATGTAATATTTTAATGAAAAAAAACAGATTACAGAAAAAAATATAATTAAAACTATATTTGGCATTTTATATTATTTTGAAAAATTTCATAATTATTTGTGTTGTCATATGACAATTTTATAAACTTTGAATCAGAATAGAAATAAAGATCTTTTTTCATATTAGTATATTGATAAAAAATAGTCATTTGTTTTTCTTTAAATTTTCTATTTTTTGAAGTAACTAAACCACTTATTTCATTATTACCTATACTTAAAATATTATTACATTTATCATCTTTGTATATTCTTTTTGCTATTACATTTTTATTTGTATGATAGTTTACAGCAAAGTATAAATCTTCTACTTCTTCAGAAAAAATTACCTCATCATTATAATTTTGATCTAGATGTGTATCTAAGATCATAAAAATAACCGGTTGAAAAATCTCTGACTTATTATTTTTGTTACTTTCATAAAAATTTGCAATTTCATTTAAAAGTTTTTCTCTTTCAACCTCTGCTTTAATATGATTACCTTGCTGAATTGAAAATGAATTAAAATTTAAAATAATTAAAATAATTATAAAAAAACGTTTAAAATTGATATTAATTTTATTTTTTAGATTTATATCATTTAAAAAACCTAAAATTATTGAGAAGCAAATAAATAGTCCAACCAATCCTCTATTATAGTAGCCATTGACCTGAGGTACTGAAGTAACTAAAAGATACACAAAGAAAACAGAAATACTCGAAAAAATTATTGCTAAAAATAAAATATATTTTGAAAATAAATTTTTAGAGCTTTCAATTTTATGAGATTTGAAGTTAATTAAAGTTAAACAAGCAAATAAAATTAATGTAAAAAAATAAAATACTTCAAACTTAAAAAACATAATTGAACTTATTAATAATTTGGGAATATCATAAACAATTAATATTAGTGGTTTAAAAATATATTTTTTTATATTTTGTAAAAAATCTTCTTCGAAAAAAATCTTATTTCCTTCAAACCAAAAAGCATATTTCAAAGAGGCATCATATCCTGTAATTTTGGACAAAAGTATTTGAAAAATAATTATACTTATTATTGTTATTCCAAAAAAAAATATTAACTTTAAAAGTTTTTTAGTCGTTTTACTTTTTTCATTGTCGTAAGCTAATAAATAAATATTAAAAAATAAGAGTACTACTGATACCTCATAAGTTAGAACTGATACAATAAAGAAAATTATAGACTTAAAGAAATTTTTATTTTGAGCATAAAAAATTGATATAGACCAAAAAAAAATTGACATAACCCCAAGTGTTTGGGTCACGGGTGAGAATATCATAGTTGATGCAAATGACGGGAATAATAAAGACAAGAAAATATAGTTTCTTCCTTGTTTACTTATGTGCGATACAAGTGAATTATAAATTAATAAAGCTGATAAAAGCCAAAACGTTGAGTTTATTAAAATATATAAGTGATCTAATTTTTTAAGTTCTGTTAAAATAGCAAGATATATCCCACCTATTGGTCTAGTTAAAAACGTTTTAAAAACTAGATCATCAAACTTTTCACTAAAAGATAGTTCATTTAAATGTCCTACAGTTAAAGCCCAATCATCATAAAATATACCTCCATAAATAATATGTTTCATGGACAATAGAAAATAAAATACAATGACTGATATAATAAATTTTTCTTTTTTTATTGTATTTATCATAAAAACGATTAATTAAATTTTATTAAATAATTAAATATATAAACTTAAAGTTTTCTTGTATTAATATAATGTCATCATGAAAGCAATAATTTTAGGTGCAGGAATATCAGGTGTAGCATTAGCACATTTTCTTCAAAAAAATAGA
>MDTG01239846.1_pt1 | contig 25865 bp, 26 predicted proteins | sample 811421 | NCBI WGS metagenome assembly MDTG01 (sample SAMN05326645, study PRJNA326480) | marine metagenome | isolation source: seawater | place: Pacific Ocean: South East | collected 2011
ATGATCTGCTCTTCGCTGAACCTGCTTCGCTTCATTCGAATCCGACTCCTTTGCGTCGGACTCTACCAAAAACCGGTCACATTTCAGGGGAGCACGTCATACTTTACAAACCATAGAGCTACTGACACGATGATCGCCTGGGCTAGGCTCATTAGCAGGAGCGTATCGAACTGGTATTTCAAGATGGCTCGGCGCATTGTAGCCCTCCCTCGGTTTCTCGATCGGGAGAGTACATCTATCCGTTACGGTAGATATTAAATCACACGGTAACTGCCATTTAACCATGAGGAGCTCTGCCCGAAGTGTTTGCGTGAGAGTTTCGAATCTGAGGCGGATTTCATGAAAATTTCATCAAATGACGGACGCGAGGAGTGGAGCGAATTCCTTCACCACATCGAAATCAAGCAAGCGCGCGTCGTCGCCATGCTGGGTCGAGACGGGGGCGCAATAGTAGAGAATGTTCGTCGACTATTTTGCCGTGAGGGAAGAGTATACAACGCTGAAGATACCAAGGTTGGATATGTCCATTCGCTCGACTACCAGTTCGCCTTCACTTCCTGCGCCCTAGGCGCGCCCACCCTTGCTAGTGCAGCTCATGCGAGGCTGGTGATCTCCGGCCACCATTCTAACGGCCATTGGATCGAGGTGAGAGGGAATGGTGTTATCGGATATGATAAAGAAGGATGCGTCGAGGGAATTCTCGATGCAATGCCCTCGATCATGACAGAGGCACCTATCTCTCCTATCGATGAAAACCAAGCGAGCGATGAGGCTGAGAGACAAAGAGCGGAAGATTTGAATGTACCGCCGCAATTTGCGCTGGCTCGCAAATCGATAAGGGCGGTGGCAGCGCGCAGACAGGCCGCGAAAGCGATGCAGGCGCGAGTTAAGCGTCGATAACTCTCAATAAGCGAGTTGCGGTCGGCAAAAGCGCGCAATTGGGAGGCTGGAGTTTCCGAAAGAGCCGCCGTTGGGTTAAAGTAGGTCGCTTGACCGGCCCAAGCCTTGCGCTAAATCTTTGTTACAGCCCTTCCATCGTCACCCGGCTCGATGACGAACACCTTCTGCGCGTCCGTAAAGTTCGGTGTCTTCACTCCGTGCCCCCTCACCAGCCAAGAAAACCTTCGGCGCAAGGTTCCAATTTCAAACGGTCCAGTTCTCACCTGGCAGAGCAGTGTGAGGTGCGAATGAATCGCTCACTCTCAAGCCAGACCTGTCGGATTCCCCTGCAAACCCAGAACAAAGAGCGATTTCAAAAGCCCATAGAGATTGAGAACCAGTCCGGTCTCGGTCACCTGTGCCACTCACAGGGCTGATGTCGCGCGAGAAGATCACTTAATTATGCAACTCATATCTTACGCTGAAGGAGGGGCGGCCAAATAGGGCTATGCAAAACGACAAATCGGAGAATGGATAGATGCGAGCCAAGAGTTGCTGCATGTCCATGCCGGATTGCTGATCTTTGTGATCACAGCACTTTTGCTGCGCGAAAAGTTCCGGTCGCCGATTCCGCACATTTGGGTTGCGGCGCCCGAGCTTACGAATGTACTGCTCGACTGGCTGAGGTAACCACCGACGGACTGTTTCGAGCCTTATTGGGATTTTGCCATTATGGTGTTCTGGTCGTGCATCCTGTTTTCGCTGGCAAGGCGTTGCCGCTGATGAACGTTATCGGGCATTTTCAGCATCACGCCCATGCTCCATCCGCAAGCTTCAAGGGTTCGAAAGGATACCGCGCTTCGTGCTTGGGTAGCGGCATTATGCGTACGTAATGGTTTTTCGGGTTCGGTTTTGCCACCGGGTCCACGAGGTCGCACGCGTTCCGAACCTTGAGTAATTCAACAATAGCGAAACCTGTATCACGCGGCCCGGCTTCGACCACGAGAATGGGCAGCGCTGTGTTGGAAAATTCTGAAGTCAGCGCGCGGACGACCGACTGCCGATTGGTGCTGGCGCTCGATGAAAGAGAGCGGCATAGGCTTGCCAACGATCGAATGAGGTGCCGTAAAAACCATGTCAGTCACACGATATGCAGCGGGAGCGGCGGCTTGGTACGGTGACTCCAAGCGCGCCATCGAAGCCTGGACGGGGGCCAGCCAGGAATTGCTGCATGTCCATGCTGGCCTGCTGATTTTCGTGATGGCGGCGCTGGTGCTGCGGAAGAAGTTCCGCTCGCCGGTGCCGCTGGCGCTAGTTGCCGCTTTCGCGGTGCTCAACGAGCTTTTGGACTGGATCAACGGTCCTTCGCCGGATCCGTTCGAGCCCTATTGGGATGTGGCAAACACGGTGTTCTGGCCGTTGGTACTGTTCGTGCTGGCGCGCCGCTGGCGTTAGCGCTGGGGTGGTGCGATACCGATGCCAAGTAGACCGTCGGGGGCGCCGATAAACGCGATGCCGGCGGCTTCGAAGTGGTGGCGCAGGGGCTCTAAGTGCCCCTTGCGAGATTTGGGAACGCCAGGTGCAGCATCGCACCTTTTTAAGGTCGCAGAGCCGATGCTGGTATCGCGAGCGATCTCTGCAATAGTCCACCCAAGGGCAGTACGGGCTGCTTTGATATGCGCAGCTGTAATCGAAATTAAGGGCGGACTGGCATTCCGAATTCCAGCGGTATTTGGAGAAAGCCGAGCACGACGTCTGCGCTTGAACCACAACGCAAGCGTACCCATACCGTTTACAGGCGTGCGCCATCACCATGTTCAATAAACCAGCGATAGGTGTGTCGCACGCCCTCTTCGAGCGCGATGCTCGGCTTCCAGCCCAAGCTTTTGAGACGGCTCACATCCATCAGCTTGCGCATGGTGCCGTCCGGCTTTGATTGGTCGGTCACAATCTTCCCTTCGAAGCCGGTGACGCGCGCGACAAGCTCTGCAAGCTCCAGTATCGAAATGTCTTCGCCGCAGCCGAGATTGATGTGGCTTAGCATGGGCCGCGTATTGGCCTCGTAGTTCTCGCGAGACAGATCGAATACAAAGAGCGCGGCTGCCGCCATGTCATCGACATGCAGGAACTCGCGCCGCGGTGTTCCGGTACCCCAGATCACGACATGGTCGCGACCTTCCTGTGTAGCTTCGTGGAAACGCCGTAGCAGCGCCGGGAGCACGTGGCTGTTATCGGGATGAAAATTGTCGCCGGGCCCGTAGAGGTTAGTCGGCATGACCGAGCGGTAGTCTGTACCATGCTGGCGGTTGTAGCTCTCGCACAGCTTGATCCCAGCTATCTTGGCGATCGCATAGGGCTCATTTGTCGCCTCTAGGAGCCCGGTGAGCAACGCACCTTCCGCCATCGGCTGCGGCGCTTCCTTCGGGTAGATGCACGAGGAGCCGAGAAAGAGCAGCCGCTGAACCCCCGCCTCGTAAGCCTGGTGGATTACGTTGGCCTCCATCATCAGGTTCTCGTAGATGAAATCTGCTGGATAGGTGTTATTGGCATGAATGCCGCCAACTTTGGCAGCGGCGAGGATAACCGCATCGGGGCGCTCGGCTTGCAGAAACACGCGCACTGCGGCTTGGTCAGTCAAATCCAGCTCGGCATGTGTGCGGGTGACCAGTTCGAGCTCTTCGCCGCATTCTTTGCGCACTTCGAACTTGCGCATGATTGCGCCGCCAACCATGCCACGATGGCCTGCGAGATAAATTTTCATAGCAAACTGTCTCTAGTTCTCGATACTGACCGGCAATTCGAAGCCACTGGCCTTGAGAAAGGCATAACGCTGCGCTTCTTTGAGATCAGCAGCGACCATTTCCACGCACATTTCGCGGGCAGTGACCTCAGGTTCCCAACCAAGCTTCTCTCGTGCCTTCGTTGGATCACCCAATAGGGTCTCAACCTCGGCCGGGCGGAAGTAACGCGGGTCGATGCGCATAACGACATCGCCCACTTTGAGTGCAGGTGCGGCCTTTCCCGTAATTCCCGCCACTGTCGCGATTTCATTCGTTTCAGTGCCGGAAAATTCCAACTCAATCCCCAACTCTTCTGCAGTCCAACGGATGAACTCACGGACCGAGTACTGTTGCCCCGTTGCGATCACGAAGTCTTCGGCCTGATCCTGCTGGAGCATCATCCATTGCATCCGAACGTAATCGCGAGCGTGGCCCCAGTCACGCAAGGCGTCGATGTTGCCCATGTAAAGGCAAGGTTCAAGCCCTTGGGCCACGTTCGCGAGTCCGCGCGTAATCTTGCGGGTTACGAAAGTTTCGCCTCGGCGAGGACTCTCGTGATTGAACAAGATCCCGTTGCAGGCATAGAGGCCATAAGCCTCGCGGTAATTTACAGTGATCCAGTAGGAATAGAGTTTGGCGACTGCATATGGCGACCGTGGGTAGAACGGGGTCGTCTCTTTCTGCGGAACTTCTTGGACAAGACCGTATAGCTCGGAGGTCGAAGCCTGATAAAAGCGGGCTTTTCTCTCGAGGTCGAGGAAGCGGATCGCTTCAAGCAGGCGCAGGGTGCCCAGCCCGTCGACATCGGCGGTGTATTCCGGAGACTCAAAGCTCACGGCCACGTGCGATTGGGCCGCCAGGTTGTAGATCTCGTCCGGGCGTACCTCGCTGATGATACGAGTAAGGTTCGACGTATCCGAGAGATCCCCATAATGTAACGTCAGTTCCGGGTTGGGCTCATGCGGATCCTGATAGATATGGTCGATGCGTTGGGTGTTGAGCGATGAGGCGCGGCGCTTGATGCCGTGCACCTCATAGCCCTGCGAAAGTAGAAACTCCGCCAAATATGAGCCGTCCTGACCGGTGATGCCGGTGATAAGGGCGCGTTTGGTCATGTCGATGTGTCGTCCTTAAAGATAAGTTGCTCGAGCTTGCTCAGATTCTTGGCCGCCAAGGTCGCTATGCCCCCCACGCCATTGTTGCGTAGCGCCCGCAGGTCTTCACGACTTTTCAGGATGATCCGTCCTAGCGAACGGTTGCTCTCGCCCCCTAGGCGCATTTTGACCAATACCTCGGGAATATAGCAGAGGCGGATCTGGCCCTGCCCGAGATAGCGTAGCATGGCGTCATAGTCCGCTGCTATGCGTAAAGAGGTGTCATAAAGACCGTGCCGGTCGAAGACCTCGCGCCGCAGATACAGCGTGGGATGCGGCGGCATCCAGCCGCGCTTGAGGAGCGCTGGGCGATAGGCTCCCGATCGCCAATGACGTACCACCCTAGTCGGATCGCTGGCGGCGACATACTGCAGATCGCCATAGACGCCATCGACATCATGCGTGGCAAATGCCTTGGCGACCTTTTCGAGCACCTGGTCGTCGGCAAAGAAATCGTCCGAATGCATCAAGCCGATCACGTCGCCGGTAGCGCGTGCGATGCCGCGGTTGATGGCGTCATAAATACCGTCGTCGTGTTCGGACACGATCTGCGTGTCCGCGGACGCGGCGCGCCGGATAACGTCCAGCGTTCCGTCGGTCGATCCGCCGTCCTGGATTATATGCTCGATCGCGTCATGGCTCTGCGCCTGGACGCTGATCATCGCATCGCCGATCGTGGCAACCCGGTTGTAAACGGCGGTGACGACGGTAACCTTCATATGCCCCGTCAACGCTGCAGATCGATGCCGAGAACGTCGCGGATTGCCGTCTTGGCATCCTTTTGTGTCTCGCGCATATGCTTGCGCACTTCCTGCAGTTTGGCATCGACCAGAAAGCGGTACCAGAAGCCTTGAAGGACGTGGAACGCACGGCCTTCCTTGCTGTCAAGAAAACCCAGGCGCAGGACGAAGCGATAGAGGAAATAGAACAAGGCTCGCAGCTGTCCCGGCAGCCGCGCATAGAGCTTATTCTTCAGCCAGCGCTTGATGGTGGCCTGCTGCCCGCTGTTGAGATCGCCATTCGAATCCATGGCCAAGAAGCCATGTTCGAGGTTCAGCATTTCCACCACTTCACGCGAGGCATAGGCATTGTGCTTCTCGGTCCACCAGGTTAGCGAATTGCGGTTGTCGTCGATGATCTCGCCTGCGAATTCTGCAGTGGCACCCTCGACCAGGATATGTTCATCCATCCAGCGGTTCTCGCACCGCCCGCGGCCGTGCCGGAACAGGCGGATGATGCGAATGGGAAAAAGCCCTCCAAAGCGCACGCGCTCACCTAAAAAGTTCATGCGCCGGCCAATCGATATGCCATGAATTTCGGAAGGCAGATCCGGCATTGTCAGCGCAATCTCACGCTCGAGCTCAGGAGTGACGTATTCATCGGCGTCAAGGCGCATTACCCATTGGGTGTCTGCAGGCAATTGGTCGAGCGCCCAATTGAATTGAGTCGCATGGTTGGTCCACGGGTTGGACAGGACAATTGCCCCCATGGCCTGCGCCAGTTCGACTGTCCGATCATCAGAGCCGCTGTCGACGACGATAGTGCGATCTGCGATGCCCTTAACCGAGTTCAAAGCGCGCTCTATATGTATCTCCTCGTTCTTGGTGAGGATTACAACCGTCAATAGCTTCATTGCGGGTACTAACTTTGCCAATGCGCTGAATATCTCAGGCGCGAGGTCGACGTGCGATGGCAATCATCGATTTCGCCAGCGCGGGAATTCGGCCGACCTTGAGATAGCGAGGTGCTTCGAACCCTGCTTCTACCAGCAGTTCGGTAAGCGTCTTTTCCGACCAGAACTTGATGTGTCCGTGGTCCCAAAGCGCTGTGAAATGGGCGTCCATCTTGCCCGTGACCGCCATGGCGAGGTTTTTCAGATAGCCGTGATAAGGCGTGGAGAAGATTGCGGTGCCACCGGGCTCCAGAAGATTGAATGCTGACTTGGCATAATCGCGTGGGGCATACACATGCTCCACAACTTCTAGGCTCATGAGCACGGGAAAGGTACCGTAAGTTTCAACCAAATCGTCATAAGCCGATCCCTGAGCGAGCTTGAGCGCAGGATACGCCTTGCTCGCCTGCTCGATACCTTCGACCGAAGGGTCGATGCCAGTTATGTCCCAGCCGCGCGCGCCGAGTTTGGCAGCAACGCTGCCGTTTCCGCATCCCAGTTCGAACAGCCGCGCCTCACGATCGCCGAGGCTCACTTTCAGCTTGTCCAGTTCTGTGAAAACCGTTGGCAGCAAATAATCGTGCGAAGGGTTGGCCTCGAAATCAGAGTAGATATATCCTGATATGGATTGAAGTTCCTTCACAGGCAGCAATACCTCAACAATTTTCCGTAAAATGTCCGGCGGACTAGGCCGGAGGGCTTCCCCTTGGCGGGACGCCGAGAGCGATAGCTTCTTCATGGTCTGCTGTCACCAGCAATCTGACGGCAATCTGACGGCAATACACGGGCAGGTGAAATTCCAGTTTACACAGCGCAGATTATCGGGCCTGCACGATTGGCCGCAGGATGTGATTCAGATCGAGGGGATCAGATAACGCGAAAAATAGCTGGCTGCATTGTTCGCTGCGCGGATCAACTGCTTGAGCCTTCCACCGACTAGCGGTATTAGCTCGCAGACCCTAAGCAACTTCGCCATGACCGTAAGATACAGGCTTGCTCCTGGCCGCGACAGGTGGATTCGGTAGATCTCAGCAAGTTCGGCAACCCGCTTTGGCGGGATATTTAGCGAGAGATTGCTACCGTGCAGCCGATAGCCCGCCACGTGCAGTCGGGGATTGACGTAAAAATTATACCCTCGGTTGCGCATTCGCAGGAAATAGTCGCCGTCAAACACATAGCGATAATTACTGTTGATCAGAATGGCCTCGTTCACCTTGGCACTCCAAAAAGTCGCCGGTTGCAGAAAAGCGCCGCCCCTCAAGAACACATCGCCCCTTATCAATGGATGGTAATCGTAGCTGACGGGAGCCTGTAAGCAACCATCGGGGCCAAGGAAATACCCACCTAGAGAGACGACATCGACATCGAAGAACCTCATGTACAGTTCGGCGACCGTCGACAATGAGTCCGAACGCAGAAACACGTCGTCTGAATTCAACCAGCAGTAGACCGCAGGATCGCCGGAATCGGGCCAGTTCTCGCTCGAGAGACCATAGGCGATGGAAGCTGCCTGCCCCATCCCCCTCCTTTCCAGAAAGGTCCAGTCATTTCTCCGGCAGTATTCCAGGGATATCGATTTGCTCTCGTCAATCGATCCACCATCGATGATCAACACGCGCAGGTCGACACCGATTTGACCCTCGATTGAAGCCAAACACGCATCCAAAAACTTCCCGTAATTCAGATTCGGTACAACCACTCGAAATTGCATATTTCTATCCACAAATAGAATAATATTTTGGGCCCGCTGAGGCACAAACGTGTTCACGATCGAACTAGCTGAAATCCACGTCGCGCTAGTCTCGCTGCCGCGCAGATCAGCTTTTACCTGTCACAAACGCGAGCTACGCGTGGAGGCATGGGCACGTCCGATATGCCCGCCGACATACTGTTTGCGCGCCTTGTGCAGGCGGCGCCGACGTGGGGGCAAGACCGCCACGAGTATTGGAAAAATTGCAAAAACTAACGTCAGGTTTACCCAGAAAATCGCATCGGACGGGAAGTAGAACAGACACATCAGAAAAAAAGCGACAACCCAAACCGCTCTAAGGAATGCAATGAGCGATTCCGACTTCTTTGCGCAGCAAATCAGCCGGCCCGTAAAGAATCCAATGAAAAGTGGGTAGATGACCAACCCAGCAAAGCCATACCATTGCAGAACGTTCCCGAATCCGGTGCGCCATCCTGTCGGTTGCCCTCCGAGCATGAGATACCGCCTGTAACTATCCAGAGTAATGCCTGAATAGCTTGCGTCATAGCCGTCGGAAAACCGGGCTAAGATCGCCTCAAAGGGGCCGTACGACCACCGGAAGAAATCAGTTTCCGCAGCTATCGCGATGTTGAGATTGCTCCATGGCCCCACAAGGTAATGGAACACCACTGTCGAAAAATAGGCCACGGTCGGCGAATTGGTTGTGAACCAATCACCAAAATACCGATATTCAGCATTCACGAGAACGATAGCAATCTCATCGCTGGAGACACGCTGGACGCCGATGACAAAAATTGTGATCGCACCCACGATCGTCACCACGCACAGGCCAATATATAGAAGAATATTGGAGTACCACTTCTTCCGCCGAACATATGCTCCTTTCGCGTCTTTAGGCGAAACCATATAGACCGCAGCGGCCAGTGCCACTCCCACCAAAAAAAAGGTCCTACCCGCCTGCAACACGACGGCTAGCGCCATGAGAGCGACAGCAACTACCATCATTGCATTGATGTATAGAGGGAAGCGATGTCGCCAGTGAGTAAGAAGAATCGGAATGTAGCCATAGGCCTGGTAAGCGAGAATAGCCGCGATCTGTTTCGACAGATCAGACCCCGATGTAATTTCCCTCACTTGACCGGTATTCATAGTGACCATATCAATTGAAGTCCCTTGGTCATAGAGCCAATTCACGTAATATGCTGCGCCCGCGAGAATTGGAGCGGCCATGAATTTGAAATAACCAATGACGACATCGTCACCCGATGCTGCACTAGAGGGGTCGTGATTGACACTTTTCTTCCCGAAAAATGCTGAAATACTAAGCATTGCGAACAATGCAAAGAACCAAAGAATTGATTCGGCGTAGATGCTTGAAAAAGTAACTGGGCCAATTAGATAAAGTGCAATCGCAATCGCATACGGTAATAGTAGGATATCTCGCCTGATTATCATAGAAACTTTTCGTCCTTGACGTAGCGCGATCAGCATCGGGTGCTCAGAGAGCTTCGATAGTGGTTTTCGATGATGGGTTCGCTTGGAGGCGCGGGTCGAATTTTTGAATAGCCAGACTTTAGAGAATTCGCCAGAACGAACGCCCCATCATCGCGCGCGTTTCGCAAGATTTCGCGACAAACAAATATGGATTCGTGCGCGCTTCCGTCAACCAGAGGCAACTTTCAGCCGACGCCTCTAACCGTCTGGCTGGCCTCAATTACCAAGTAATCGCCGGGCGAGCAAGTTATACCACACTCTAATCACGGGCCTCGGACCACGGCGCCGGATCATCGAAAGCAATCGGGAAGACTGCTTCTCCGAGAGCGCGTAAAAATACGCCAAATTATCCTCCGCAATCCGCCGGTACTTAGGAGGAAGTTCACCCTCGAGAGCTTCCAGGACGGACTGCCAAGTAGCAGCATAACGAGCGTAACGCACAAATCTAGTGCTGCTAGTCCAGACTCCGCCTTCGTGGATACGATAGCGCGAAGTCACTCGGTTCTGCATCGCCAGGCCGTCATCGACCAGACAGGCGGTCAACAGAATGGTAAGGTCCGCCGACACAACCTGGCGGGTAAAGGCCGCTACCCATTTGGCGAACAGCTTGCGCCGCATCGCGAAGGTGCTCGTGTGGATGTATTTGCGCATCTCGTAGATGTGCGATCCCTGGATGATGGTGATGGGGCCGGCGCTGTCGGCTTTGGGGAAGGCGGGGCCCAGACTATCGTTCGGCGTAATCGACCGGCATTGGGTGCCGACGAAATTTCGGCCCGAGCTGACAAGATAATCCACCTGTTGTTGCAACTTGTCGATTTCGGTCCAGTAATCGTCCACTTCGCAGATCGCGACAAACGCCCCTTTGATATAGGGTGCGCACGCTTGGAGTGGGCAGAAGCCCTGCGACCAGCGGTTTGTTTGCTGCAGCACCGGCTTGAATATCTCTGGAAAGCGATCGGCATAATCGCGGATGATGTCCTGACTGCCGTCCGATGACGCATCATCGTGCACGACGATCTCAAAGCGGTAGTCCGTCTGCTGTGCAATCAACGCATCGAAGCAGCGGCTGATGTAATCGCGCGTGTTGAAGCTGAGGCAGACGATCGTGATAAGATCGGGCTCGCCGTCATTAGTTCCGGTGGGCCGTGCGAGAGATCGGGATGCGGGTGTCATCGGGGAGCTTTCAGAAGGGGCGGCCCTCTCGGCGCGCGGCGGAGGGTTAGGCGCGCATCCTGCAGGCCATTCGTCTCGTAATCATTCGCCGGCCCTCGTCGGAAAATGCGAACGCCGTGGTAATCACGAGCGCCGAATAGACGCCGACCTTCGTTACAACTAGCCCGCGATTTAGGCTGGCCTCAAACATCAGGCTGTCGGCGACGAGGCACGCTAATCCGGCGCTTACGGCACCCAACAGCGGCAGTCCGATGTCGCGCAACAGCCAGCGCGACAGGGGAATGCTGCTGAACTTGACGTGCACAATCGGTGCAGTGATAGCGAACACCAGTAACCGCATCGACGCCCAGGTAATGCCGATCCAATAGGCTTGAAAATGCAGCGCAATGAAGGTGATCAACGGAACCTGCACGACCATCGACAGCGTCGAAGCATGGATATGGACACGGAGGTGGCCATGGGCGTTCTGCAGGATCAGCAGGAGGCTTGACACTGCCAATATCCCCGAGCCCATGCCGAACCATGTCAGGAACATTGCGCCACCAATAGCCATGGCGCCGTTGCCGGACACCGCGAAAATCACCGGCTGGGCAAAGAAGGCAAAGATGACAGCCACCGAAAGCGAGGCGATCGCCATGAATTGGGTCGCTTGCGAATAGAGAACATTGGCGCGCTGATCGTCGCCCTCGTTCACATAGATGGTCATGCGCGGCAGAATGGCTTGGCCGATAGGCTGCGCGATACGGTCGGCACCGTTGGCCACCAGAATGGCAAAGGCAAAGTATCCGTACAGCTCCAACGACATTGACCGCGATGCAAGGATCTTATCATACTGGGTCAGCATCGCCCAAGCCATAACCGTGTAGAAGGTGCCCAACGTGAAGGACAGGTTGTTCTGGATGGTAGTCAGGAAGGTGACACGCTCGCCAGGCGCTGCGATCCGGTCGCGTGCGTCGGAGCGGGTTCTGGCCCGGATCGCGCGGTAAAAAAGGGCCGCCGTCACCGCCAGTTCCAGCAGCGAGACGATAGCTTGATAGGTGAAGAAATTCATGATGCCGAATAGGCCGCTCGCCATCAACGCCAATCCACCTGGCCAGCGCAGCGTGGTGAACAAAACATTGATCTGGTTCAGCGTGACCTGCCGCTCAAGCCCCGCTAGGCCGGATGAATAGACCGAGATACCCCAGCGCGTGGCCAGAATGAACCCCATGATCTGCAACGAATAAATGCCGACGTTTTCGTTCAGCTTGTCCGAATTCAACCATTGGTTGAGGAACCAGTCGGCACCGATCAGGCATACGGCCAGAGTAGCGACGGCAAGCGCCAATGACGTCCATTCGATCGCGCGCAGCAGGTTGAAGAACTCATCGATATGAGATCTGCCCTTAATCTTGAAGATGGCCGCGTGCCGGGCCAGCACCGGCACCAGACCGGAAGACAGCAAGTAGATGGTCGAGTTGAGGATCAGAAATAGACCGATCAGTCCGAATTCTTCCGGCGGAACATAGAGCAGGTAAAGCGGTGCCACGATGATGGCGCAGCCCATGTTATAGGCCTGTCCGACATAATTGGCGACGGTATTTCGAAAGATCATTAGGTGTTTAACTTCAATATTTTATGCACGACCGTCATTCGCTGGAGACGACGATAGGGCAGGCGCGCGCCCCTAGCAGGGCAATATCACGGCTCGGCCAAGACTAGCGCGCTGGCCGAAGGGGGGAAGTTATTCGTTGAGCAGCGATTGCAGATACTGGCCATATGGCGCCCTGCCGTAGGCCTTGGCCATCGCGCCGAGCCGCTCGTTGTCGATCCACCCCTTGCGCCAGGCAATCTCCTCGAGACAGGCGATCTTGTAACCCTGACGCTGCTCGATCACCTCGACGAATTGCGCAGCCTGCAACAGACTTTCGCACGTGCCGGTATCCAGCCAGGCAAACCCCCGCCCCAGAAGCTCAATATCGAGTACCTCGCGATCGAGATAGTCCTGAAGCACGCTGGTAATCTCAACCTCGCCGCGCGCGGAGGGACGCAAATGTTTAGCGATGCGGACCGCAGTATTATCTAGAAAATACAAGCCGGTAATAGCATAGTCCGATCGCGGCTCGACAGGCTTCTCCTCGATCGAGAGCACCTTGCGGTCGGCATCGAACTCGACGACACCGAAGCGGTGCGGATCGGCGACGCGATAGCCGAAGATCGTCGCGCCCTCGCGCCGTTCCATGGCGGCGCTGAGCTTGGGATAGAAATTCTGGCCGTAGAAGATGTTGTCGCCCAAGATCAGACAGACATTGCTGTCGCCGATAAACTCCTCGCCGATGACAAAAGCCTGGGCCAGACCTTCTGGTCGGGGCTGTTCGGCATAAGTGAGCGTGATCCCGAAGCGGCTGCCATCGCCCAGCAGCTTCTCGAACAAGGCGCGGTGCTCGGGCGTGGTGATGATCAGCACGTCGTTGATGCCTGCGAGCATCAGCACCGAAAGCGGATAATAGATCATCGGCTTGTCGTAGATCGGCAGGAGCTGCTTCGAGATGCTCTCGGTCAGCGGATACAGGCGCGTGCCCGATCCGCCGGCCAGGATGATGCCTTTGGTGCCTGATTGACTGGACATGGGGGGTCTCCACACGGGGAAATGTTGGTTTGCCCGGTTGGGCCGACGCAAGGCCGGGCCGGGCGCGAGATCGCAGCGATGGGGCGGGAGCGCCCCGAAGCTTACAGGAACTGGTTCTGCTTTTCCTGGCGCGCGCAGATCATGGCGACCCAGTCGTCGTTATCCAGATACCATTGCACGGTCCGGCGCAGGCCGGTCGAGAAGGTTTCGCGCGGCTCCCAGCCCAGTTCGCTCCCGATCTTGCTGCAGTCGATGGCATATCGGCGGTCGTGGCCGGGCCGATCGGTGACGAAAGTGATCAGCGATCGATAGTCATGATCGTCGACCGGGCGCAGTTCGTTCAGAAGATCGCAGATCTGGTGGACCACCTCGATGTTCTTCTTCTCGTTCTTGCCGCCGATATTGTAGGTCGATCCGATCTCGCCTCGGGTCAGCACGAGGTGAAGCGCGCGCGCGTGATCCTCGACATACAGCCAGTCGCGGATCTGCGATCCGTCGCCATATACCGGCAGCGGCCGGCCTGCCAGGGCATTGCGGATGACGCGGGGGATCAGCTTTTCGGGAAACTGATACGGTCCATAATTGTTCGAGCAGTTGGTGACGACGACCGGCAAGCCATAGGTGCGGAACCATGCGCGGACCAGATGATCGGATCCCGCCTTGGTCGCCGAATAGGGCGAGCTGGGATGATAGGGCGTTTCCTCGGTGAACGGATGCGCATCGGCCTCCAGATCGCCGAACACCTCGTCGGTCGAGATATGGTGGAACCTGAATACCTGCTTGCGGTCGTCGGGCAGCGCATTGAAATAGGCGCGCGCCACCTCTAGCAGGTTGAAGGTGCCGACAAGGTTGGTCTGGACGAAATCGGACGCACCATGGATCGACCGATCGACATGGCTTTCGGCCGCCAGATGCATGATCGCGTCGGGCTGATGCTCGTTGACGATTCGCTCCATCGCGGTGCGGTCTGCGATATCGGCCTGTTCGAAAAGGTAGCGGTTGTTGCCAGCGACCGGCTCGAGCGTTTCAAGACAGCCCGCATAGGTCAACTTGTCGACATTGATGACGGTGTCGCTGGTCTCTGCCAGGATTAGCTTGATCAGCGAGGAGCCGATAAAGCCCGCGCCGCCGGTGACTATGATTTTCATGCGAACATATCCAACAAGATTGACGAAAAAGCGGGGCCTGAAGCGTATGCGTTCGGCCCGCGCTTCGTTCGGGATTGCAGCATGGTTGCCCTTGCGCCGCTCGCGTGCATTGCCAATGCGCTATTTGCTCAAGGGTTTCGCTGGGTTTCCCACAACGGTCGCGTAGGACGGAACGTCCCTTGTCACCACCGCGCCCATGCCGATAACGGCGCCCTCGCCGATCCGACGAGGCTCATCGCGCGTGCCCTGCTTGATGATGGCCCCTGCGCCGATATAAGCGTGACGATCTATATGGACATTGCCCAGACACTGAACGGCCGGCGCGAATGTCACAAAGTCGGCGATGCGGCAGTCATGTGCGACATAGCATCCGAAATTGCAGTGGAAATGGCTGCCGATTGCGGCATTGGTGCTCACGATCGAATTGGAGCATATGATCGCGCCTTCCCCGATATCGCTGGTTTCGTAAAGCGTGGTATTGGGGAAGATGACCGAAAGCGGCCTGCCACCGGCCAGCACCAGATCTTGCACCAATCGTTCGCGCGACGGAGAATCGGCAACCGCCACACTGAAATATTTTTCGGCAGCAGCATGGGCTGCATATTCCTCGAGTGAAATTACAGCGCAACCATTGACCTCCGACCGGCTGGGAACGGTCTCGACGAAAACCAGTTCAAACCGGCAATGCCATTGCCTGTAGGCGAAAGGCATGACTTCGCGCCCGAAACCCCCGGCGCCGAAAATCCCGATGAGGGGTTTCTCGCTCTCCATCGCCATCACTCTGCTACTTGGGCCGGTTCAGTGGCTACCAGCGCCATGCAGACATCGCGAATCACATCGATCGTGCCTGTCGGCAGGCCGGTGCCCGTGGGCAGAACGATGACGCGATCTGCCACAAGTTCAGACCGGGGCAGCGAAAGCTCCGCATAGGGCTCGCTCTCGCTATAGGCCTTCATGCGGTGGCAGCTCGGCCAGAAATATTTCCGCGCCATGATGTTTTCGGCCTGCAGCGCCTGGACGACCGTATCGCGCGTGCAGGGGAAGGGGCTGTCGACCTCAGCCACGATATACTGGTAATTGAAGGGCTCTTCGCTGGGGTCGATCACGCTGATACCGTCGATGCCATCAAACGCGGTGCGATAGGCATGGAAATTGGCGCGGTTGGCTTCCACGACCTTGCCGACATTGTCGAGATTGACCAGTCCCATGGCGGCGCAGATTTCGGACATCTTGCCGTTCGTGCCGTGCATCACCGAATTGTCGAGCGCGGTAAAGCCGAAATTGCGCATCAGCCGCATCCTTTCAGCGAGCGCATCGTCGTTGGTGGTGATGGCGCCACCTTCGAACGAATTGAAGAACTTGGTGGCATGGAAGCTGAACACCTCGGCGCGGCCGAAGCCGCCGATCATCCGGCCGCCATGGCTGCACAGAAAGGCATGGGCGGCGTCGAACATCAGGCTGAGCCCATGTTCGTCGGCAATCGCCTGCAGGCGATCGGCATCGCAGGGGCGGCCCCACAAATGGGTCGCCAATATGCCGCTGGTCCTGGGCGTAATCAGATGGGCAATCGCATCCGGGTCCAGATTGTGCGTGTCGGGATCGACCTCAGCAAAGACCGGGTTCAGGCCAAGCCAAGACAGCGCATGCGCGGTGGCAATGAAGGTGTAGGACGGGACGATGACCTCGCCGGTCAGGCCAAGCGCCCGGATCGCGATTTCCAGCCCGATGGTGCCGTTGCATACCGTGATGCAGTGCTTCACGCCCAGCTGCTGCGCGACCCGCTGTTCGAACTGCTCCACCATCGGCCCATTGTTCGACAGCCAGCCGCGATCAAAGATGCCGTCGACCAGGGCCATGAAGTCTGCGCGATTGCCGATATTGGGCTTGCCAACGGGAATGGGCGCACCAAAGGCCGGCGGCGCGCCATTTATGGCGAGGTCCGCAGCGGTCCGAATGGTTTTCTGGCATATCATGTTAGTTCAAATTTCCAGTAGGTTGAGAGTGCGGATTCAAGCGCCGAACGACAAATTCCAGAGTGGAAACTTTCCGTTCTATCACCACGCGAGCCCAACCCTCGATGACGTAAATTATTGTATCTTTGATATACGCCATCATTGCGGGCGGGAACGTAGTAGAAATCCCCGCGTGAAACGGGCTTCCAATCGATCAGAGCTTCAAATGAGCCGTCGAGCGCGGCGGCTCGCAGTCTTTCAGCATCGAGTGGCTCGCGCGTCCCGATGCCTCGAATAGCGTCCGGCTCAGCATCGAGCACCAACCAGCACTCTTCCTTACCAGAGGGCATACCCTTCGCTGCCGCCAGTTCATCGCTGTGATCAACTTGCATCGAAAGTTCTTCGCTTGTGAATAGATATTTTATGAGCAGATCCAACGGCGCGCCCTTATCCTGAAACCAATTCTCGCCAATGGGATCAACGCCCCCAAGGCCGACAGGCGGAGGCAGGTCGGTACGCCCCACGGCTTAATGACCTGCTTACGGGTAAGAAGCTTCGCGGATTTCGTCATTGTGTTCACTCGCCTTCTGAACAACGCTTACTTTGCTCGCCGCGACCAAACTCGCTTTCAAGATCGGCAATCTCACGCTTTAAGGCTTCGTATTCTACTAGCTTCCGCGCGAGAAAACGCCCTGTGATTGCCGCCTTTTCGGCGATACCTTCAGGCGTGAGAATGTAGGCGTACCGCCGCTTATCCTTGCTCGCATTGAAGTTGCCGAGTTTGACCAATCCGCGTTCGACAAGAGCCCTCAGCAGGTAATGGGCACTGCCGGTGCTGATCCCAACTGCCTCCGCCAATTCGCGCTGCGACATCTCAGGATTGGCTTCGAGCAAGCGGAGGACACGGAAGCGCATGTCTTCGTCGACATTTGTAGAGCGTCCAGCCATAGGGAATCCAATGCCCGCAAGCTACCGCACGGAGCCTGCTAATCGCTTGCTCCGGAAATTAATCCTAATCATACTGAGTCCATGCTGCTGCATCGTTCAATTTTGAGCGATAGCATAGCGAAAGTGTATGGCAAGGCCTTGCGAGCATTTTTGGACGCGGCAGGTGCTCGCAATATCTCCCATTCGAGAGGCAGTGCCGTTTGACGCCATCGAAGGAGCATTATGCCACATCTTCAAACCCCCTCGTGTTGGCATCTTGTTCAGTTCAAGCCGAACTGCGCACGGATTGCCGAGCGCAACCTCGAGCGACAGGGATTCATAACTTTTCTCCCTCGTGAACGCATTACCAAGCGGAGTGGCACACGCTTCGTACAAACAACCAAGCCTTATTTCGGAAGCTACCTGTTCGTTGCGCTCGAAGAAGAGAGCGCGCCATGGAGTAAAATCAATTCTACACTCGGTGTGGTGCGCCTCGTGTCGTTCGGTCAAATGCCGCAGCCGGTTCCAGCCAAGATCATGCAAGCGCTTCTAGATCAAACCAATCAGGATGGAATCGTAAAGGTCTCCTCTGATCTTAGAGGCGGTGACAGCGTCAGGGTTTCCACTGGCCCATTCTCGGGCTTCTTGGGTCGCGTGGATGCCGTGAGTTCGGAACAGCGCGCTTGGCTTCTCCTTGAGATCATGGGGAAGGAAAGGCGGGTTTCGATCAAACGAGAGGATACAACAATTGTCGAACGGGGTTAAGCTCTCCGAACGCTCATAAGCGAAAGGTTCAAATCTGGTATGGTCATGCCAGTAAGGTATTTGAAGGCTTCCAATGTCAGCTATCGCGCTTGAAAACCATGTTGGAGATCGTGGCGCGTAGGGGCCGCGCGCGTTCCCAAGCAGATGCTGAAACAGTCAACCAATAGATCTCGCAAGTATCACCAATTTGCCACCTAAGCTCTTCGTCGAGCGATTTGCCTACGGACCCAGGGTCCTCGTCGGTCGCGCATTCAAGTGCCACCTCCAGATTTTTGGCCTCGTCAATAGGCGCGGCGTCTGCGACAAATACGTAAGCTCCGGGCTCCAGCTCCACTAGCTGGCGGGCCAGTTCCCCGGCAGTCTGCCTTTCGACGTAAATATCATAGCGGCCACCTCCACGCGGCGAGAACGTTCGTTCGCCTGTCGATAAGACCCGCCACCCGATCGGCGGCAATGCCCCTGAGTCGATAAAGGCAAGTGGATTGTTAAGGTTGCCCTCAAGGCTTCGCCATAACTCCAGCGTCTCGCGGTAGAATCCATTATCTGCTAGGCCAACTAACAGGCGCGCATCGGTCTCGTCCGTCGTTCCAACATTTGTCTGGCGGCGCAGCTCATACATGTTCGAAACGCCCTCAGCAGAATCGGGCACTCTATTCCAGAAAGCGTTGGCCCATACGGGCCTTGCGTCAAGAGCATCGCGCAGAATGGGGGTGCCGCCCTCCTCTCCCAAGAGCGCAGACAGCGGAGCAACAAATTCTGATCTTAGGCGGGGACTGGTAAGCGAAAGCCGGTCGATAAGCGCGAAAACGCGCGGAATATCTTCGGCTTGGAGTGCCAGTTCCAACTGGAGCGCGCCGACGAAGCGATTTCGCTTATCGATCGAGCTTGCCAAATCGAGGAGCGCCGTTAACCTCTGAACCTCTGCAGCCTCTCGCAAGTCCGTTGCCAAGACTGAGAGCGCATCGGACGCCAAGGGCTCTTTCGCCCAAGCTTTCCGCGCTAATTGCACGGCTTCTTCCGGGACAGTGAACGAGATCTGTCCCTCGCTCTCCTCTACTTGTAGAAAGGCCCGCGAAATGTCAGCTTGCCAAAAACCGTTCCAATTTACGGGGCCGGGGCCGATCTCTGCGGCCGCAATTCCCTGAAGAAGAAGGACCGGCGCGGCAGCCAGAGCCATTACAGAAAGGATGGTCTTACCAACCTTCATCAGGATAGCGCACCCTTAGCATCATCCGATCCTTCCGAGGGCCCGTAGCCGTAGCCATAGCCGTAGCCTTGGCCATATCCGTAAAGTTGGTTCCGCGTGTCAAGCTTAGTGACTGCTGCACCAATAATCTGTGCATTGGCCTCAGCGAGCCTCGACAGGGCTCCTTCAATGTATCGCCATTTGCCTTCGTTGGCTTCAATAATAAACACGACGCCCCCCATTGAAGAAGCCACCATTGGCGCGTCCGCGAGGCCCAAGACCGGTGGGCCATCCAGCACGATGTGGTCGTAATCGCCCTCTGCTTCGTTGAGCAGCTCTTGCAGGCGACCCTTTGAGAACAATTCAGCAACCGAATGCGTTCTGCGACCAGCCGAGATCACATCAAATCCTTCGAGAGGATCACTTTTTTCGATCAAGGAGCGCCAATCCTCCCGTCCCTGCAGATACTGGCTAAGGCCGACGGGGGCATTGGCATTGATGTACTTGTTGATCCCTGAATTGCGCAGATCGCAGTCAATTAGGAGCACGCGCTTATTCTGCCGAGCCAGAAGGTAGGCAAGCGCTACCGCACTCAAGCTCTTCCCTTCGCCGGGGCGTGATGACGTAACCATGATCGACGCCGGAACATCTCCGCCGGCGTTAAATGCGATCGAGGACGTCAAGCTGAAATAGCTTTCATAAAGCTCGGAAAAGGCATGGCTCAGGTCTTCGACAATGGAGTCCTCTGGCGTGCGCGGAATACTGGCCAGTAAAGGCAGCTTCAGACGTGTTTTTACCTGGCGTGGATCGCGCAGGCTCTGATTGGTTACGTCATAGAGGAAAACGCCTGCGCCAACGACAATCAGACCAACCACGAGGGCGATAAGCAGGTTTTGAATGAGGCTCGGGGCATAGGGTTCATTCGGCACGATAGCTTCATCGACGATCAGGATGTTGCTTTCACCGACGCCCACCACGCCGATCTCGCGAAAACGCTGCAAGAGCCCCGCATAGAGTTCGCGGTTTGTATCCACTTCTCGCTGCAGAATGTTATACTGAACGCTGTCTTGGCGCTGTGCCATGAACTCACCACGAAGCTCAGCGACACGATTCTGCAGACGCTCCTCGCGTGCCAAAGCTTCGCGATAGTTCGCCCGAAGCCGAGCCAGAGCTTCGCCTTCTTCTTCAGAGATTGCAGCCTCAATCTCTGCCAATTCAGCGCGCGCTGCCTGAACTGGAGGATACCCCTCTCCGAACCGCGACAAGAGCTCGGCGAGCTGGGTTTGCAATGCCGCTTTGGTCGTGCGCAGGTTGGTGATGGTCTCAGAACCGTAATCTGCAACAGCCGCAGCGGTGGCGCCATCGCGAGCAGCCAGGGCAGCTTCTGCAGTAATACGCTCGGCAGATGCCGCAGAGAGAAGTTGGTTGAACTCCGCAAGGTCGCTGGCGACCAGAGTTTGCGATGCTATCTCTGATGCGCCGTTACGATCCGTCTCAATACCGACTGTCAACAAGTCCTCTGCCGATGCGTATGCAATGAGTTCGCGTTCAGCATCTTCGAGATTTTGCCGTGTTTGTTCGAGGCGCTCCGCTAAAAAATCACGCGCCTCAATGGTAGCCCCAAAACGTCGCTCGAGATTCTCTTCAATGTAGCCTTGAGCCCATGCGTTCGCGATTGTCGTCGAGAGGCGCGGCGAGGGACTGTTGAAGCTAACATCGACAAGTAAGCTGTTAATAATCGGCTCAACTGATAAATTGTCGAACAAGATAGCAATGATGGCTCGTTCGGTGTCGACCAATGGATTGGGCTCGAAATCAAAAGCCGTCAAGAATTCTTCGTCGTTGGAGAGGTCGAGTTCCCGCACGACCCTTGCCGCAAGCGAATAAGACTCGAGAAGCTCATATTGCGTTGGCAAATATGCCCTGTCGGTCATTACGGTCTCATTCTGGAGGCCCTCAACATTCGTGATGTTTTGCTCAGCTGGCGAGATTTCCACGCGCGCCGTCGCACGATATTGCGGCGTTGCCAGCAAGGTCGCCGCAAGCCCCAATGCCAAGGCAAGCGCTAATACGCCGGCAACGACAACCTTGTTTGCGCGAATAATGTCGAGATATTTCTCAAACTGATGCAGGCTGATCAGCTCGTCTCGATCATCAACATACATTGCGCGATCGCCGTTCGAGCGCACGCCGCTGTCTTGAGAACTCATGGGAAAATCATTCATGGTAATTAGCGAAACACCCTCTCAAGCAGGATCAACGGACTGGTAATAAGAGGGACCAGAGGAGCAATTCGGGAAAAGCGTCTCGTAGCCGGGGATTCACCAACCACTATTGTATCCCGGGGATAAACTTGCGGGTCGGGATAGTTACCTCGACCAATGGCCTCCAAATCATAAACGCCAACGAACCGCTGCCCCTCAATTTCCCGGAAGATAAAAGCTTCATTGTCGGCATATTCGGATCGACCGCGACCGATCGCGACGGCCTGCAAGAGTGTCGTCGGCTGCGCGATCGGGAACTGACCTGGCTGTTCCACCTCGCCCCCTATCGTTATGAGCTGGTCATCGCGCGAAACGAAAAATGCCTGCACGTCAGGATTTCGGACATAGGCCTCTGCGAGGCGCAGCTCAATTTCTGAAGAAACTTCACCCAGAGTTCGCCGATCTGCTCGAACCATCCCAATAAGCGGGAAATCGAATGCGCCATCCTGACCTACGGGTATCTCTTCGAATGTAAGCTCTTCCACCCCAAAGACGCTTATTGCAAGTACATCTCCCGGTCGAACAAGTTCGTAAAACCCCGCCTCCGGGTTATCCCAGGTAAGAGGTGGAGGAAGAGTGGAGACATCGAGGACTTCAATACTCGGGTCTTCACCGATTGGTCCAGTCGTGCTGCAAGCACATAGGCAGATGCTAGCCGTCACTGGTAAAATTGCAGCTTTGAAAAAGCTTTTCACTATATAGAACCCCGAACAAAATCATTAGCACTCAAGGAAGAGGACCGGATGGTAAAATCCGAGACCTCTATCACTCTCGCTGAGCGGTCGGCGAGCGAAAGACCATACCGACGCAAATGGCACACACAAGCATGATCGACGGCACCCGAAGGGGGTAATCCACGAGGCTGTGAGAACCGATCATCAATAGCGCAAGCAATCCTAGCCATGGCGCGGGCGGAAAAGGCTCCTTGCCTCGCCGCGCCCCCCATAGCCAGATAACTCTTCGCATCAAGAGAATCAAAGCGACCGCGAGCAGACCGACGGCGATGGCACCACCTTCAATCGCAATCTGCAGCCAATCATTATGGGCATGGTTCAGATAGGCAGGTCCCAAAAACTCCGCAGGCTCAATTGTCCTGTAAGCCTGCTCAAACGCGCCAAACCCGACACCATAGGGGAAGTGGTCCGTGAGAAGACTAAGAATGTAGGGCAGCGTTTCGGCGCGCTGACCCTCGTCGAGGCTTTGTGTAAAAAAGCGATCGATTGCAGGAATTCGGGACATGCCGACGAAGAGACCGATCAAGCCCAACGATAGCGCAGAGACCAATACCGCGGCCATATTCTGAGACCTGATAGCTTTTCGCGCAGGTTTGTTTGTGCGGCGCGAAACTAACAGCTGGACTGCAAAAACGAGAGCAATCAAGGCCAGGAGCGCAAGGCCAAAGCGAGAGCCGTTTATCAGGATCGCTAGGAGGAGAACGATTTGAATGGCTACCAGTGTCAATTGCGAACCAGCCGACTTGCGCGAGGTCGTCCGCCAATTCTCAAACAGCGAGAAGAGCAAGGCGATATTCAGGAACAGAGCATTGTGATTGCGATTCGCAAACAGCCCTACAGCGCTTCCGTTGCTAGTTATGTCATAAAAATACAAACCCGGCGCACCAGATACTATGACTTGAGCTAACCCGAGAAGTGCACTCGCAAGTCCGGTAAAAATGATCAGTTTGCGCACTCGTGCCCAGCCCGCGTCCTCCAGTAGTGCCAAGAGCAGGAAAGCCGCGATAGGAACCACAAGAGAGGCGAGCGAATTGGCTGTCTTAAGAGGCGAGAAGGTGAGGGGGCGCCAGACATCCGACAAGCCTATCAACTCCCCAGTCTCTACGATGGTCTCCCTCCCTGGGAGCGAGGACCACCACGACGGTGGTAACGGAATTAGCTGCATCGCCATCAGCGTTGCGAGCAGCAGAAGCAGGATAACGGGCCCAGCGACCCGTTTAAAAGACTGGGCAGTCTGAAAGTAGATTCCGATAGCTAAAACGATAGCCGCAATGAAGCGCAACGGCCCGACGCTGGTATAATCATGGCGCGATCCACCGCCCATGAGGAACACGACAATTGCGAAGAAGGCGAAGAGCCAGAACGCCTTATCCGACGTCATCTCATTCCAGCGCACTTTGTGATGAGAGCGAGCGTTCATCAAATCATGAAATTCCAAAAATTTAGGCAGCTCACCAAGGTTGCTACCGAGGCGCGCTGCGCACTATCCAGAAAACAAGTTCGATGCAAATTTTGCGGACTCTAAGGTCGACGGCGACAAGAGGAAGCCCGATCGAAATCAGCGCAATGCCGAGCATTCACATCGCATTGCTCACTCGAATTGCCGTAAGCGATGTGCGCCTTCCAACGTTGAAGGCTCGCCGTCAGGCCAAGAAAAAAACTCTCGATCGTGGCAAACATTTACCAAATCTTGGGCTGGTAAAACATAGCAGCGGATATGAGCGATGCAGAAAACTTCTGAACGAGATCTCCTGTCGTTAGCTACTGAAGCAAAATACGACTCGTGCACTCGGGCAGTTGGCTTCACACGTTGTAGCGAAGAATGATCCAGCAACGATGGTTGCCTGAGCCTAACCCCTCATCATAGCCATGAACATCTCAAAGACAGTCTCGCCGGATATCGCGCCCATCCGGGATGAGCAATACCGTCCCACACGCGACAAGCGTTACAATTGGCCCGCCCAAAAAAATCACGGACAAAAATGTCAGGATGGATTCTGAAGTAGCGGCGATAACACCACAAAGAAGCGCCCCAATCAGCAAGATCCAAGTGGCAATTCTGACAGGTCGCTCAAATGGACGTGACCCCTTTGTCCGCGTCTGGGCTAGCCCGAGAAGCTCGATTTGCACTTGCTTGTCAAAAGCTGACCTGGTCTTCTGCAGGCGACCATGTTGACCATCATCTGTACCTGCAGAATCAGTACTGCCCGGAACGAATTGTATTTTTTCCTTTATATTTGAACCGCTGACGTGACCCCCTGATTTTCCTCCAAGTAGGATTAGAGTCCGGCCCTGACAGAAGGACGGACGAGATGAAGAGAACGAGGTTTTCAGAACAGCAGATCATCGGGGTGCTGAAGGAAGCCGAGGCGGGTGCGAAGACTGCCGACCTGGCGCGTCGTCATGGTGTGTCGGAAGCGACGATCTACAACTGGAAGTCGAAGTATGGTGGGCTGGAGGTGTCTGATGCCCGTCGGCTCAAGGAGCTGGAGAGCGAGAACGCGAAGCTCAAGCGGTTGCTGGCCGATGCGATGCTGGACAAGGCTGCGCTGAAGGATCTCCTGGCAAAAAATGTATGACCCGCCCTGTCCATGCAAGGGTCGATTGGTGTTGACGGTGCCAGTCTGCACAAATGTATCCGGCCTCTCGCGAGTGGGCCGCTGTTGCGGCCAGGCCTTGATGAGATCCGCGCGCCTCGTTCCCAGATAAATGCTTCGGGCTTTCTGCCCGCTTTTTTGACGGGGCTTACGATGCGCTGGTCCACTGTCTCGTCATCACTCTTACGAACCTCGCAGTTGGTGGCGGCGCCGTTCAGCCGAACGCTGGAACGCGCCGCTCGTAGGTGGCGCCCGGCTTGGTCAGAATCACCCAGACAACGCGAGCGATCTTGGCAGCCAGGGCGACCGTGACCTTGTTCTTGTGCATCCTGCTCTCAAGCCCGTCGAGCCATGGGCCCAAGCGGTCCCTGCTTCTATCGAGATGTGTAACACAGGATCGAGCACCATGGACGATCATCCTTCGCAGGTATTTATTGCCGCGCTTGCTGATGCCAAGCAGCTTAGTCTTCCCGCCGGTCGAGTGTTCGCGCGGCACTAGACCGAGCCAGGCAGCGAGATCACGTGCCCTGCGGAACTGACGTCCCGACCCTGCCGCCGCCAGCAGAGCGGTCGAGGCCAGCGGTCCGATGCCCGGCACAGTCATCAGGCGCCGTGCGGTATCGCTGCGCGCGGCGATGGCTTCGATCTCGTGGTTCATGGCTGTGATGCGCTGTTCGAGTTCCATCATCTCGCCGTGAACCTCCGTCTGGATCCGGCGCATCGAAGGGGTGAGCTCGTTGGTCTCATCCGCAAGCACGCGCGGTATCTCGGCCTTGAACTTGCCTGCGCCCTGATGGATCGCGATACCATACTCGAGACAG
>MDTG01303145.1_pt1 | contig 25863 bp, 21 predicted proteins | sample 811421 | NCBI WGS metagenome assembly MDTG01 (sample SAMN05326645, study PRJNA326480) | marine metagenome | isolation source: seawater | place: Pacific Ocean: South East | collected 2011
AAAATTAACTCATGTATTGTTTTCTCGGATTTGGATGATATTGTAAGTTCTTCATATAATTTCTCTCCCGGTCTAAGACCTATATTTATAATTTCAATATCTCCATTTGGATTGAATTCATTCTTGACAGAAAATCCACTTAATTTAATCATTTGTTCTGCCAAGTCTTTTATTTTTATTGGTTTTCCCATATCTAAAAGGAAGACCTCTCCTCCTTGAGCCATTTCAGAAGCTTGAATAACTAACTGAACAGCTTCAGGAATTGTCATAAAATATCTAACAACTTCTGGATGAGTTAATGTTATTGGACCACCTTTTTCAATCTGTTCCCTAAATTTTGGTACGACTGAACCGGAAGAACCCAAAACATTTCCGAACCTTACCATACTAAAAGTTGTTAATTTAGGGTTTGAAGTATTTTGGTTAGCAAAACTTTGTACGATTAATTCTGCTAATCTCTTTGAAGCTCCCATTACATTTGTAGGCCGAACAGCTTTATCGGTTGAAATAAAAATAACTTTTTCTAAATTAATTTCTTTTGCCACTGAGCAGATTGAAAAAGTTGAAAAAACATTATTATAAATTCCTTCTATAGGATTATCTTCTACTATTGGAACATGCTTATAAGCTGCCGAATGAAATACTATATTAATTTGATATTTTAAGAAAATTTCTTTGATAAATTTATCATCAATAGCATTCCCTAAGATTGATTTAAAGTTAGGAGAAAAGCTATTTAAATTTAATATCTCATTATCTATTTCATAAAGGCTTGACTCACTCAAATCTATCAATATTAGTTTTTTTGGATTTAATAATATTATTTGACGAGATAATTCCTTACCTATTGAGCCTCCCGCTCCAATAATGCAAACAGCTTTATCTTTTATACCTCTAAGAAGTAATTCTTTAATAGGTTTTACAGACTGTCTACTCAAAAGACTTTCTATCGATATTGGACTTAAATTATCAATCTTAGCTTTACCACTTTTAATTTCCTCTATCGAGGGTATTTGTAAGACTTGGTTACCATAATTTTGTATTTTATTGATAATATCGATCCTTTTAGATGTAGATAATGATGGTATTGCTAAAAGAATTTGATCAAATTTTTTATTTATTTTAATGATATCTTTAGGATTTCTAATTTTAATACCATTTATGGTTCTGCCAATTAAATTTATATCATCATCTACAAAGTAAATTACATTATAATTACGATTTATTTTTAAGGATGCAGATAATTGAGCACCTGCTTCACCCGCTCCATAGATGATTACATTTTTTCTCTTTCTATTTTGTGATTTAACATAATTAATTACAGTACTAATGATTATTCTAGAAAAACTAATAAGAACTGAATTTAAAATTAGGATAAGTATAAACACCCTAATTGAAGGGAAAGACTGTCCAAGCAATTTGCCATATAGAGATAAGCTTAAAAGAAACAATATATTCCTAAATAAAAATATAAATACATCTTGACTTTGGTTATATCTTGATAGCCCATTATATTGCTTTGTTATAAAAAAAATAAATAAACCTAAAAATATCGAATTATTTGATATCCAATAAAAATTTTCAGTTAAATCTACAGCACTTAGTGAAAAACTAGCTAAAACAGAGGAAAATATGATAGATCCATCAATTAATATTAAAAGGAATCTTCTCAATCTTAAATCAAGCCCTATTATGGGTAAAAAAATTAAATTAATTAATTTTAATTTTTTCAAATTTTTAATTTCAAGATATTTTCCGCATTATATTATATTATATTTTGTTTACCATTCTCCAGCTATAAAAAAATAGATTAATTTTTTTTAATTAAAGATATATTTCTCCTTTTTCTCTTTTTCTTATAAGTTTAGCTGGAATACCATAATAAATATTATTATTTCCAATATCATTCCTCACAAAAGATTGCGCACCAATTAAATTATCATCTCCAATATTGATACCATGAGATATCGTAGTTCCCAAGGATACAGCTGTTCTTTTCCCAATTTTTACTTTTCCGCCTAGTTTCACTCCGGGGGCGAGAGAAGAAAATTGATCAACGAAACAATCATGTTCAACAATACTATTTGTATTAAGGATCACACCACACTTTACCAAGGCATATGGATTTACTACTGTAAAAGGACACAATAAGGTGCCTCTTTCTATTTTTGAATATTTTGAAATATAAGATCTTGGATGGAATAGACTTATAGGATTTGAAAGATTATTATTTCTCAAGAAATCATTAAAGATTTTTTCTCTTTTAAAATTATCTCCAATAGCCACAAAAAAATCTTCTGACCAATTTTTGATATTTTTATTAACTTTTCTTCCAAGAAAAGATTCTTTAAAAAAGTTACTTGTTTCTAGGTATTCAATATCTTCATAGCCTGACAATTCTGCAATTTCAGTAACTACCTTACTGTGACCACCACAACCAATGATAAGTAATTTATTCATGAGATAAATTTAACAATCATAATTTTATTTACTTTGTAGCTTTTTTAATTACCTTTTTAATTACTTCTGCATATCTTTGCATTTTCTTTTTTGAAATTGTTGGATGAACCAGAAACATTAAACTATTATCTCCCAAAGTCCTTGCATTAGGTAATATGAGATTATTATTAAATTTATTTTGAAAAGATTTTTCTAAGTATATTTCACTGCAAGAACCTGAATAAGCTGGGAAACCTTCTAAATTTATCTCCTCTATGATCCTTTCTCTTGTCCATGAGGAGTCAAGATAATTAGGTTTTAAATAAACATAGAATTTATACCATGCATGCGTAATATTTTCTTTAGGTCTTGGAATTCTGAGAACATCTAAATCTTTAAGGTTTTCTAAAAGTAAATTTGCATTATAAGTTCTCAAACGATTCCAGGTAGATAGTTTCCTCAATTGAATTCTACCAATTGCGCTTTGCATTTCAGATAATCGGAAATTATTTCCAAAGTCATCATGTATATATCTGAATCCACTATTCTGTTTTTTATTCTCAAGTAATTTTATATTTTTCCCATGATCTCTGTATGATCTAATTTTTTCAAACAAATCCTTATCATTAGTTGCTAACATTCCTCCTTCGCCTCCAGTACTTATTATTTTATCTTGACAAAAACTCCAAGAAGAAATCTTACCAAAGCTTCCAACATTCATTCCATCAAATTTCGCTCCATGTGCCTGAGCACAATCTTCTACCAACTTTATATTATAAGATTTAGCTAAGTTAGAAATTCTTATAATATCAGCGGGCCATCCTCCTAGATGAACAATGGATATCAATCTAGTTTTTTTTGATATCAAAGGTTCTATAGATTCAGGAGTAATGTTACCAGAATCTAAGCATACATCAGCAAAAACTGGTTTTGCTCCAAGTAATACTCCAGCAGAAGCGGTTGCAATAAAACTTCTAGGAGTTGTAATAAATTCATCACCCTCTTTAAGATTTAAAAATTTATATGCAGTGTAAAGAGAAACAGTTCCATTAGACATTGTAAGAGCATATTTAAGCCTTAACCAATGGGCAAATTCATTCTCAAAAGATTTACCCTCGATCCCTGTCCAATAATTTACTTTGCCCGAAGTCAAGATAGAAGAAACTTTTGAGATTTGTTCTACATCAAATTGAGGCCATTTTTCTAGTTCCAAAATATTTTTTATTAAATTATACCCATATTTTTAACAACAAGTATGATTTTTTCAAATTAATTATTCCCATTAAATTCATTTGCAGAAAATTTATTTTTTGAATTTATACCTATCCTTAAAAATACTTTTTTAAAAGTTATTATTAAAATTTTGAGATCTAATATAAAATTAATTTTTTTTACATAGTATAAATCGTACTGAAATTTTTTTTCCCAACTTATTAAATTTCTCCCATTGATTTGAGCGAGACCAGTCATACCAGGTTTTACATAATGTCTTTTAATTTGTTCTTTATTATAAAGTTGCAAATATTTCATTAAAAGAGGTCTAGGACCAATAAAGCTCATTTCACCTTTAATAATATTAATTAAAGCAGGTAATTCATCTATAGAAGTACTTCTTAAAAACTGCCCAAATTTATGAATCCTAAATTTATCATCCATTAAATCCCCTTTTTCTGCATATAAATTTTTCATTGTCCTAAATTTTATAATCTTAAAAGGTCTGCATTTAAAACCTGGCCTTTCTTGAATAAAAAATATAGGTTTACCTAATATAATTAGGATTAATAAAGAAATAAAAAGGAGAAAAGGAGAGATTAAAATAAGTAATAAAAAGGCTATTAATTTATCAAAAAAATACTTAAATGAAAAATAATTTACAGCTAAAAAAATTTTATTAATTTTCATATCAAGAATCAAAATTTTCTATAATTTTTATTAATTGATTATTGATTTGCTTTCTTGAGAAATTTCTTTCTCCCAATTTCCTTGCTTTTATAGACATTGAAGAAAGTAAATTAGGATTATCTGCTAATAGAACCAATTTGGATGCAAAATCATCGCAAAAATTTGGTTTAATAGAGAAACCAATTTGATTTTTTGTAATTAAATTTGAAATCCAACCAGGATAATTACACAATACTGGCAGGCTAGAAGCAATGTAATCAAAGAATTTATTTGGAGATGTCCCATTGTAAAAAGCTGGAATATCTTCTAAAATCATCAATCCAACTTTTATAGAATTATTAAAAACTTCTGAAAGTTCAAGCTTAGAGATCGGATCAATAAAAAAGCAATTATTAATATTTTGTAAGTTTTTTCTTGAAATCAGTTTTTCTTTACATGAGCCATCACCAATAAATAATATCTTAATGTCACTTCTCTTCATATTTAAAAGAGATTGACCTACATCTAATAGAAAATCAAGGCCATTAGCAACTCCATGAGCACCAGTAAAAGCGACTACAAAATCATTTTTAGTAAAATTCAATCCATATTTATTTAAATAACTAGGATCTTTACGATTTATTTCTTGACTCTTAAATAAATCTAAATCGCAAGCATTAGGTGATAAGTAAATTTTTCTATTCATAAAATTTTTTTTATTTATACCATCACAAATTCCTTTGGATAATCCCACGCAATTATTAGAAAAAGCATAGCTTGTGATTTCTAGAAGACTAAGAATCCATATAATTATTGGATTTCTTATTACTCCCATTTCTTTTAATAGTTCTGGCCACAAATCTCTTACTTCAAAGATATATGGAATACCCTTAAATATCTTGCCAAAAATTGCACTAATTCCTATGGTTAATGGGGTGCTACTCGCATAAATCAAATCTATATCTTGCTTATAAATTAATGATAAAGTTTTGAAAACATATTTAATAAAGATCTTTGTCCTTTCGAATATATTAAGTTTATTAGAGTAAAAGAAGTTGAATTCTATAACCTTTATTCCTTCTACAATTCCCTCCCTAAGATTATTTCTAAATGCTCCTTTTAAACCACTATTAGATCTATCATTGGCAATACATACAATAGTCACACAATGGCCTCTAGATACTAACTCTTTAGCGAGTTCATAAGATCTTGTTCCAAAAGAGCCTGATCTTGTTGTGAAATATTGATGAAAATAAAATATATTCATATTGCTAATTTAATTTGATCGTGGTTTTAATTTGGCCTTCAGAGAAAATACAAATTTTTAAAACTAATAATTCACTCTTTTTATTATAAAATAATGACTCGTAACCCTTTTCTAAATTTAATTTAAAATTTGAATTAGTACAATTAATTTCTATTGTTCCAAATTTACTTGATAAAATATTTCCCTGTAATTTCCAATTAGAATCGTTTAATCTCCATCTTAGCGTTGCATTCTTTTTAAAAGATGAAATATTATCAATAATTTGCCATAAATTATTATTCTTTTTAAAGATTATTTGTCTTTGATGAGTACCATATTTAAATTTATAACCAGCAACAAATTTAATTTCCTCTTCACTAGAGTTAATAGTTTCCAATCGATCTAATCTAAGCCAATTCCCCCATAAGAATCTTCCAATACGTGGCATACTTTCTTTATTTTCAAATTGCACCGAATTATGCCCCTCTATTCCCTGGAATTTATTCATTTCAGAAAAGTCTTTATTGTAGGAGTATGAACCAGAATCTCTAAGAATATTTACGCCTTTGAACCAAAGATCAAAATGCAAAGGGTCAACATTGACTGGCCTATATTTAAAGACTGGAAGTCTTAATATTGACCAAGAATTTTTATTAAATATTTTTATAAATCCTCCACTTTGAAAAAACTTTATACCTGAATTTTTATAGATATTATCTTTAAATGTGAAAGATACTAAAACCTTTGGATTTAAGAAATTAATACTATTAAGTAATTTTTTCTCATTGAATAAAATACAAGAATTAAAAAGTATGCTAGAAAGATTTAGTGTGGGCCTAAAATCTCTGTAAGAATCTACATTATACTGATAACAATAAGATCCATCATTACCTCCAAGATTTGGGCAATATCCTGAATGAGGATCTGTAAAATCTAAAAGCCACTTTATTAACTTTTCACATGAGTTTTTTAGCTTTTTATTAAACGGTTTTAATTCTAATTCTCTCCTCCAAATTTCAACTTGATTAAGAGTATCTAACACTAACCTATGATAGTTAACTGAATATTGAGAAAAAGTTCCATCATCCATAACGAGTTTATTGATAAAGAACTCAAGATTTCTTCTACCTTTTTCTGCAAAGTATTTATTATGTAGAAGATTTCCTCCAATGTATAATGCTGCTGACTCAGAAATTATATGATTATTATTTTGTGATTTAGCATAATTAAGAGTTAAATCTATTCTTCTAAGATGTGCTAAAACAAATTGGGACAAATTATCATCTATTTCTATTTGATTATAAATTTTAAGAATATGTAGTCCTTGAAAAAGATGTATGATTCTTATTGAAACTTCTTGTCCACAAGACCAATTTAGACCTTTATTGATTGGATTATTTAACGACCAGTTTTCGGTTAAAGTATTAATTTTTTCAATATATCTTTTATTAGAACTCATTTTCCAAGCCATTGCTAATATGGGTAACCATTGCCAACGTGACATCTCCCAAATATTCTTAATATCTAACTTTTCGTAAAAATCTATTTTTGACCAGTGAAGATTATTTTTTACAGAAGTTTTAGAAAATGGATCTTTATTCCATAGATAATTATCATCAAATTTATAAATATAATAAGAAAATAATTTGAATTTATTTTCTAAAATTTTATCTGCAAAACTAATTATTTTATGATCATACAAGTTATTTTTTAAATTATTTATTTTTTTTAAATCTAATTTAATTACTGGACATCTATATATTTCTGATCGTAATTTGTAATAACCAATATACTTTAAAAATTTATATTTAGTTAATAGAAATATATTATTTATACCTAATTTATAAATTAATTTAAATAAAATAAAATATTTCATTTCTGAAATAATAATCCACAAAAATCTAAATAATTATTATCGAAAACATTAAGCGTTTTAAAGTGAGAATGTCCAACTAAAATGACATAAAAATCAATATTATTTTTTATAAATTCTATGGAATAATTATTAATCTTGATATCATTAGAAACATAAGGATCGCATGGATAAATCATTAGTCCTCTATCAATTAATTTCTTTGTAATTAACATTGAGGGAGACTCTCTTACGTCATCAATATCAGGTTTAAATGTCAATCCTAAACATGCTATCTTAGGTTTTCTTTTCAAATAAGTTTCAAGCTCAATGGCTTTTTGAATTACTTTCTCTATCACAAAATCGGTTTTAGATAAGTTTACTTTTCTTCCCATCTTTATTAAATTTGAAGATTTTGGATTCCTAGAAACAACAAACCAAGGATCTACTGCTATACAGTGTCCTCCAACACCACATCCTGGATTTAATATGTTAACTCTTGGATGTTGATTACATAAATTAATTAATTCATAAACATTGATATTATATTCATCACAAATGAGCGACATTTCATTAGCAAAAGCTATATTTACATCTCTAAAACTATTTTCGGTTAGCTTGACTAATTCCGCGACTTTAGCTTCAGTTAAATAAAAATTACCTTTACAGAAATAAGAATAAAATTCTTTTGTAATATTACTTGATTTCTTATTCAATCCTCCAATTACCCTATCATTATGAACTAATTCATAAAGAATATTACCTGGCAAAACTCTTTCAGGACAATAGGCGACATTAATTTCCCCTTTAATATATTTGGTATTACTAATTATTTCCTGCTCTATAATTTCGGTAGTTCCCACTGGACATGTTGATTCTAAAATCACCAAGTTATTTTTTTTTAAAAAAGGAGAAATTGATTTAATCGCATTTAATACAAAGCTTATATCAGGTTCAGGCACTTCAGCATCTTTTTTTATAAAAGGAGTTGGTACAGCCAATATATAAACATCAGCTTCACTTGGGATAGTACTTGCTTTAAATGAACCCGCTAAAGTTACTTCTTCCAAAAGGCTGCTTAGACCAGTCTCTACAATATGTATTTCTCCTGAATTTAACGAATCAATAACATTTTTATTAATGTCAACCCCGCAAACTTGCAATCCAGATTTAGCAATCAATAAAGCCGTAGGTAGACCAATATAACCAAGTCCAATTACACAACAATTTTTCATATTTATATTAACCCTAGAAGTTTCTCTTGAACCTCAAATAACTCATCTATATTAATAGGAGAAGGTATACCTTTAGAAACAGAATTCAAAAAAGATTTTACACAATTATTTTGACCTTTATCTTGAAAATAACTTGAATCGTTTTTAAAACCATTAATCCCCCAAGAAGTAATTTTTCTAAAGTCATCTATCCTTATAATTCCCCCATTCACAAAAACTTCTAATCTTTCTTTTGGAAAATCTTTACATCCATTGGAATAATAATCTATTGATCCAATAGATCCATCACTAAAAGACATATTTATTGTAAAAGTATCAAATATTTTATTTGTATCTTGCAAATATTTAATATCAATAGAAGAAATATTACTGCCCGATAGGAACCTTAGAAGATCAACAAAATGACATGCCTCTCCAATTAATCTGCCTCCTCCAACTTTTTTATTATTTAACCAGTGATTATTATCAAGGTAACCAGCATTACAGGTAAAAGAAAATGCTTTTTGTGAATTATTTTTATTAAGATAGTTTTTTAAATTAATTGTAAATGGAGAGAAGCGCCTATTAAAACCAACCATTAATATTTGTTCGCCTGTATATGCTTGTTTTATTTTCTCTAATTGATCCATATTTAAGCATAAAGGTTTTTCTACAAAAACATGTTTTTTAGAATTAAGTGCCTGAGAGATAAACTCTGAATGACTATCATGTCTAGAAGCTATAACAATTATTTTATTTTCATCATCTTTAAATATTTCCTTAGTATTTGTAGTGGCATATTTAAAGTTAAATTTTTTCCCTAGAGTTGATGGCTTAAGTCCATTATTAGCAGCTATTCCAATTAAGTTAGCTCCATATTTTTTAAATGTTGGTATTAATTTTCTTTTGGCATAATTTCCAGCTCCTATAAAAGATACATTAAGATCAGATTGTTTTAAAAGAAAATCTTTTTTATTATTATTTTTAATCAAAACTTTTTGGGTAATATTTTTCTTATTTTGATAATTAAGTATTAGTCCTAAAGTAGAACTCCTGCTAATTAATTTACTAAAAGAATCACCTACATCCTCAAAAGCTAATTTATCAGAGACTAAATTTTCTATAGATATTTGATCATTTGAAAAAGCATTTAAAATGGCTTCGAAATTTCTTTTAGCCGTCCACCTTACAAAACCAATTGGATATTCGTTAGAGTTTTCATAAATGGAATCATATCTTCCTGGTCCATAAGAACAACTGACCTGAAAACTTAATTCCTTTTTGTAGAATAATTCTCTTTTGAGTTCCATTCCAGAGACTCCAACTAAAATTATTTTTCCTCTTTTTCTGCATAGTCTTGCTGCCAGATCAATTGGTTCAGAGCTTTTAGTAGCTGCTGTAATAATAGAGATATCAATTTCATTACCTTTATTTTGATCTATACACCAATCAAATGGATCTACATTATCAACTATCTGATTTGAAATTATCCCAAATTTTCTTGCTAAATGAACTTTATTTCTATCGGTATCCAAGCCAAGAACTTTGCATCCATTTGCTTTTAATAATTGTATTGTCATTAAACCAACTAGTCCTAAACCAATAACAACAACAGTTTCCCCGAATGAAGGTTTAGCAAGCCTTATACCTTGTAAAGCTATAGATCCAATTACTGTAAAAGCAGCCGTTTCATCGCAAACATTATCCGGAATCTTGGCACATAAATTTTGTGGAACTGAAACTATTTCAGAATGACTTCCATTAGATACAACGCGATCTCCTACCTTTATATTCTCAACTTCATCTCCAACATTTATAACAATTCCAACATTAGAATAACCCATTGGGATTGGCTCAGAAAGCTTAGAATTAACAGCTTCAAAGGTATCAATTAATCCATCTGCCTTTAATTTTGTTAATACCTCTTTAAATTTTTCTGGCTGTAATTTTGCTTTTTTATATAAATTAGCTTTACCAAAATCAACTAGCATTTTCTCTGTCCCTTTTGAAATTAAACTAACCTTTGTACTTATTAAAACCTCACCTTTATTTGTAGATGGAATAGGCACTTCGATAATATTAAATTCTCCATTCTTTAGATTATGTATCAGCTGCTTCATCTTTAAAGTCCTATTAACTATATTTTCTAATAAAAAAGGGACAAAACTAATTTTGTAAAGATCATTTTCTTCATTTGTTAAGTTTGAGTTTAAAAGTTTGAAAATTTAGAAATAAAGCCAGACTTAGGAATATAGAAGGATTAGATAAAGGTATCTTAACTAAACTAGTCATTATGAAAGAAAATAATAAAGATAGCCAAATAGTTCTATCAAAAATGGTTATTTTAAATGAATTGATTATTCTATAAAAACATATTAGATAAAATACTAAAATCAGAAATGCACCTAAATACCCGAAATAAACAATGTATGATCCTAGAGAAGTATAAACACTATAAGTTTGTGGACATATTTCGTAACTGGTAAAAAAACGGCAAACATCTTCGTATCTTGAATAAAGAATTAGTTCTTTTTCTAAAACATACCAAGGATCTACTGGAGATAAGAAGAATATCTCAGGAACAAATAAACGAGCAATAACAAACATAAAGCCACTAAGTTTTATTTTAATTCCTTCATCAATCATTAATGCAGATCTACCAACCCCAAAGAAAGATCTTAAAAAATTTCCACCTCTTGAATTTTCTAAGTAATTAAAGGAAAAAACAGCAATGCCTGAAAATAAAAATAAGATATATAGCTTAAAATTGTTCAATTTATAAAATAATAAATTCTTTATCCATTCAATACTTATTAAAAGTAAAAAAGGAAATAATGATAGAAGAGCAAAAAGTATTTGACCTGAGCCAGAGGAAAGACAAATTATTATAAGAGTAGAGATAATTCCAATATAATAAATTTTTTTATAATTATCCTTCATTGAATAAATAAATAAAAAAATGAAATAGCACTGTTCTGGTATCCTTGATGGCTCTGCAAAAAAAGATACATATCTTTTTTTGGAATACCCTACTTGTGAAAATTCAGATCTATTAACTAAAAGGGATGTGACGTTATCTCCTGTAAAAATATTTAAAAGTAAGCCGATAAACCAAATAATGATAAAGATAAAAATAGTTTTTTTAAGAATTCTTGAAATATTATCTATGCATAAAATATTTGAAAAAGTAAAAAAATATATAGCAGCGCTATATAGTGGTAAGATTCTTCTAATAATTTCTTTGATTGTGGCTGGTTCACTAGTAAAAATACATAAAAATGTTGATAGAACAGCGAAAAATAATAAAGAGCAAGTAATTACAATATTTATTGGTGTTAGATAAAAAATCCTTTTCTTAAGAATATAAATAACCGAAAAAATAAGACATAAAGGTTGTATATCAGTCGGGAATAAAGAAGGTAGTCCAATATAAGGTTGCAATCCAAAAAACAGGACAAAACAAGTTAATAATTCATCTTTCTCAAAAAATTTTTTATCATAAATAATCTGATTTTGCATTAATTTTTTAGAAATAATGATTTATATTTTTTAATATCTTTCTTATTAAGAAAATTATCTTTAGAAAAATCAAGACATCTTTTCCTTTGTTGTTCATATTGAACATTATTAAATTTAGAAAATCTTATAATAATATCAATAAAAATTTTTTTATCATCCAAAGATAAACACCAACCACACAAATAGTTATTCATTACTTCCCATGGAACTTGATTACTTGTCAATACAGAAGTGCCTTGAGAAAGTGCTTCAGGTATCACATGACCAAAATTCTCGCCCAAAGATGGTAAGAACAAAAGATCATATCTTCTAAAAATCGGTAAAACTTGAGATGGTTTTACTGCACCTAAATAGTTACAAATAATATTTTTAGGCATATTTTTTATTTTTTGCAAACATTTATTCCAATAGATTTTATCAGCTATAACTCCATAAATATCAAATTTAATTGAAATATTTTTGGGTATTTGACTTAATACTTCTATTGCAAAATCTAAATTTTTCATTGGTGTAACTCTAGATAGAAATATAATTTTTAGTTCGCCACTAGAATTTCTTATAGATGATTTTGAAATATTCGTATAATTTGAATGAAGATTCTTTATAAAACTAATTTTTTCATATTTTATTGGTAAGTATTTAATTATATTTTCAATTTCATCTTTTGAAGTTGCATGAAATTCTATATATTTATAAAACCTCAGGAACAAAAATAAATTCAAATAAAATTGCTTTTTTAAAGATTTAGATTTTAATGCAGAATATGAAAACTCCCCTCTTGGAGCCAAAATTATTCTTAAATCTTTTCTCAAAGATCTCAATATAAATAAAGGTAAAATTGTAAATCTAAATGAGAAGAAACTATTAAAATAGCAAGTTTTAATATCATCCCTAAGAATAATTTTTATAACTTTTATAAATGAAATAAAATTAAAACGCCAGTAAAAAATATTACAATCAAATTTCCTATTCCATTTATTCTCAATAATATCTTTATATTGTTCTTTTTCATAAGCATCTCTATGATTAGTGATTATTAAGAAATTAATATCTTCTTTGCAACTCGAAACAATATTAGAAATTGATTTGGCAGGCCCACCTCCTTGAAAACCGGGAAGATATCTAGCTGTAAAACATAATAAATTCTTATTCATTATTTAAAATCTCTTTTATGAAACCATTTAATAATCATATTAATTTGATTTAATTAAAAGTTCTATATATATTTTCATAATTATTAGCTATTAAATCGGGATTAAATACTTTTTTAGCTCTTTTATATAAATATAATGAATATTTCTTTAATAGTTTTTCATCATTATAAAGTTTCAAAAAACACTTATAAAGAGACTCTATATCGCCAGGATCAAAGGTAAATTCTCGAAAATAATCTTTTAATAAATAATCAGAAGATCCAATATTTGTCGCTAAGACGGGTACACCGCATGCCATACTTTCTAGAATTGAATTTGACATTCCTTCTTTTTGAGATGTAGATATAAAAAAATTAGATCTAGCAATTATATTAGTTGGATCATTAATCATTCCATGAAAATAACATTTTTCATAGATTTTATTTTCTTTAGCAAAGTTAATAATATTTTCAAACAAAGGTCCCTCTCCAAGGATATGACTCTCAAAAGCGATACCTGCATTATTTATTCTTAATAAGAAACGCAAAAAATCTATGGGATTCTTTTGATCTACTAATCTTGAACTATAGACTAGTTTACATTTTTCTCTAATAGATTCATATTTATATTCTTTTAAATAAACCATATTAGAAAACAGTTTTATATCAGCCTTACTTTCTTTTAAATTAAGCTTAAATTGAGATAAAAAGTGATAAGAAAATTTTTCAAGACAAATTATAAAATTGGCATTTTTTAATAATTGACTATCACGTTTTTTATTTATACCTACTATTTCCATATTTGGAACTTTGAATAAAGTTTTAAAATGAATTATATTTGAGAAATTCAGAACAAAAATACCAATTCTACTTGGCGTATGTATATGAATAATATTTGAAAAAAATCTCAAAATTATTAGGACTAAGGGTAAAAAGATATATGGAACTGATAGTCTAAATATTCCTTGGAATTTAGAAAATTTTATTAATAAATTTTTTTGTGTTGTAAGTGCTATAACATCATAATTTTTAAGTTTAAGTTTTAATGCTAGATTATGAGCTTGTTTTTCTTTACCACCTTTTATTGGAGGCGGATAAGATGAATCAAAGAATATTAATTTTTTATTCAAAGAAATGTTTTATTACTCTTTGATAATTAAAGCACAATAAATAAATTTGAAAAAATAAATTGTCTGGATTTACCCTTAATTTAATTTTTCAATTTTCTTTGATAAATCCTCTAAATTTGAGAAAATATAATAATTAAATTTTTGATTACTTTTAAAATTTGAAAAATGTATATTATTAAAATTTTTATTAATTAAAAATCCATATCTAAGTCCTGCATTATGTCCACATTCAATATCTGTTTCTTTATCACCAATAATTAAAGATCTTTTAAAATCAATTTGATGAAATTTTTCTGCCTCTTTGATCATGCCTATATTAGGTTTTCTCAAATCGCTATTAAGTTTATATTTCTTTATTTTTCCATCAGGGTGGTATGGACAAAAAAATACTTTATCTATTAAAACTGACCTTTTTGTAAATTCATTAAGCATCCAATCATTTAATTTTTTAAATTGTAATTCAGTATACAAACCTCTTGCTATTCCTGATTGATTAGTTATCACAATTATTTTGTAATTATAAAACTGCAACTGTTTACATAGTTTAAAAATCCCTTTTCTAAATAAAAAGTCTTCTTTTTTAAAAATATAACCTTTATCATAATTAATAATTCCATCTCTATCAAGGAACGCTATTTTATCCATTCTACTTAAATTTTATTATTTATTTTTTTAATTATTTTTGTAGTTGAAAATCCCTTAAGAAATTCAATAGTTTTAACTTCTCCTCCATATGACTTTACAAAATCATAGCCTACTATTTCCTCTAAAGAATAATCACCACCCTTTACCAAAACATCTGGTTTCAAAGATTTTATTAAATTTAGTGGGTTATCTTCTTCAAATGGTATAACATAATCAACCATATTTAATGATTGAAGAATCATTAATCTTGCATCTAAAGAATTAATTGGTCTAAGCTTACCTTTAATGCGTTTTATAGATTCATCTGTATTTATGCCTACAACTAAAATATTTCCTAACTTTTTTGCTTTTTTAAGATAATCAATATGTCCTAAATGTAGTATATCAAAACATCCATTTGTAAAGACAATTTTACCGGATTCTCTTTTAATTAAATTAATATCTTTAATTGATGAACTTTCTTTTGGTAGATAAAAAGTTTTCTCATCTTTAGGGACCATTTCTATTAATATTTTTTGAAATTCATTAAATGTTAAAGATGCTGATCCTAGTTTTTTTATTGTTAATGCTGTAGCTTTAATTGCAATTTTAATTGCAATTTTCAAATCAACACCTCTTGCCAAACAAGCAGTTAAGATAGCTATTACTGTATCTCCTGACCCCGTAACATCAAAAACTTCTTGTGCTTCAGATTTAAACTTTAAATATTTACCATCTTTTGTAAATAATCTCATTCCATCTGATCCGAGAGTCAAAAGCATATTTGATATTGAATATTTATCTAGTATTTCAAAAATATTTGCATGATTATTCATCTCATAAAAGTCAAATCCAAATAAATTTTTAAATTCTGATGCGTTAGGTTTTAATAAAAAACAATTTGCGTAACAATTTAATTTCATATTTTTGGGATCTATTAAAATTTTTGCATTTATTGAATTGCACTTTTGAATAATATTTAATAGTATTTTTTTATTAAAAAAACCTTTATTGTAATCCGATAAAATTACAAATCTAGGTGAATTTATTTCAATTATATTTATTAGTTCATTTATTTTTTTTTCTAGATAATTTTTAAAATTATTATTTTCATAATCTATTCTTAAAATTTGTTGAGAACTTGAGATGATTCTAGTTTTCTTAATAGTTTGATAATTCTCTAACTTAAAAAAAATATTATTGCTTGAGATTTGACTTAATAATTTATCAATTTCTTTAGCAAATTCATCATGACCAATTAATGTTACTAAATTTGCATCTCCTCCAATAGAAATTATATTTTTTAAAACATTTCCAGCGGCACCAAGAGAATTATAAGTCTTTTTAATATTTATTATTGGAACTGGAGCCTCGGGAGAAACTCGGTTAACTTCTCCAATCTGATATTCATCCAATATGATATCTCCAATTATTAATATTTTATTTTCGATTATATTACTATTAAAACAATCAATCATATTATTTAAATTCAAAAATAAATTTAAGATTCCTATATAATAGCTTAAAAGGAATATAAGATAAAAATAAAATTTAATAATACAAATAATCGAGAAGATTATTACTTAAATATTTTCCTCTAATTTATCACAAATTTGATGCATTATATTCATTGTTATCTCTTGTATTAATGCAGTCTCTTCACTATTAATATAAATATATTTATCTGCTTTATCTGTAGTATTTGATCTCTTAAGACCAGTTATTAGCCATGTATTTAAATGTAATTCTTTTGCAGTCTCTAAAACTTTACTTATATTGTCAGAGTTGCCTGAGGTTGATAAACAAATTAAAATATCATCATTATTTGAATTACCATAAGCCAATAGTTCACGTGAAAAGATTAGTTCATAATTAAAGTCATTTGAAGTGGCAGTTAATATATTTGGATTACTACCTAGTGCTATTGACCGAAAAGGAAACCTTTCTTTTTTAAATCTAACTACTAACTCTCCAACTATATGTTGAGCATCTGAAAATGAGCCCCCATTACCACATAGGTAAATTACACCGTTATTCTTTAAGCACTTAAACATATCTTGATAGAGATTAAAAATTTGGGATATTTGATTATCTAATGTTTTTTCTATAGCTTGTATGTATTTACTTTTATTTTGTTGAAAAAAATTTTCAAACTCAAATTTATTCATTGTTTACTATAAAGTTTCATCTAAAGCATTAGGCTGACTTATTTTTTTACCAACAATCATGAATGAATTATTTAAATCCACACCGGAAGAAAAGATATTAATAAATCCTTTAGAAATGAAATATTCTTCTAAAATTTCAGCACTTAAAACATGTTTATGTTTTCTGTTATTCCAAGGCCTCCAATATCTCTGAGAAAAATCTGGTAAGTATAAAAATATAACTCCTTCAGGTAAAAGATAATCAACCCAATAATTCAAAGTTTCAACCCAGTCATCAACATGCTCAAGGCAGTGACTTGAAAAAATATAATTAGGTCTCTCATTTGGCAAATTATTTGCTTCCCAGTCATCATCAAATGATAAATCTATGGGAGTTGATCCGGGGAAAGACCACTCTTTTTTCATACAGCCAATATCATAACCAAATCCTTTACAGAAATGTTTTGCATAAGGGATAGCAAATTGCGAAGCATTTCCTTGACTTTGAAATAAAGGGTAATGGGTATTTTCAAAGTTGAGGATATCCATATTTTTTTTATTTATAAAACCATACTAAATTACTATATTAATAATCAATCAAATATATTAAGAAATTATCACAGATAATCATCTCATAAATTGAGTATTCATAGCCTCAACTATTTCTTTTACAGTTATTAAATTAAATATACTGCATGGAGAATTATTACCCTTTTCTAAACAAGAACACTTAGGTCTTTCTCCCTTTCTAGAAGAATTGAGGCAACCTGAGTAACATGGATTTGCAGGATTGGAATAATCAATATGATTCGCTTTAGAATTACTCGTTTTCAATGCAAAAGAACTTGTCCATCCGAACAACGCAATAAAATTAAGATTTAAAGAATTACATAAATGATAGACAACAGAGTCAACAGTTATTATTGAATCATAATCTTGTAAGAGAGTTATCAAATCATTCCAATTTGACCATATTTTAATTTGAACTTTAATATTATTTATAAACTCAGAATCAAATAATTCTTTTTCATAAGATATCAAATTTACTTCATATTTTTTTGAAAGTTCTCCGATTAAAAATATAATTTTATCCTTAGGAAAAGCTTTTCTAATTTTATTTTGAGGCAAGTAAATTGCAATATTATTATTTCTTCTCATTTTTGTTAGCTTATTTTTTTTTACATTTATTAATGGTGGAGGAATTAAGTCACTTAAGCGATTCTTGAGGTTAAATAGACTTTCAACTACACAATTATTTCTTCTAATATGATTAAACTCAACTAAATCAATTGATTTATTATTAGTAATATTTGAGCGAATCTTTAAATCATAAACAAATCCATGATAATTACAATTACAACTTATTAATTTAGTAATCAAACCTGGAGGGGGACCAGATAAAGCTATTACAAGATCATTATTTTCAAAAGAATCAAATAGTAGATAATTTTTTATTAAATTTTTATCATAATATAACTCTAATAAGGTACCTGCTTCATTTCTACAATACAAAAAAATTATCTTTTTATTGTATTTACTAAATAAAAATCTTATGGCTGATAAAGACATAAGTACATCTCCAGCACCATTTGGTAAAAGAATATAAACCTTCCCACTAAGCTTAAAATTATAAGAATTCTTTTTATTATTTAATAAACTTCTTATTTGCAATAACTTAAAGTATAGTATTCTTTTAATTCTTTCTTTTAGTATCATCTAATGAAATTTTAATATTTCACATTAACATAAATTAAATATAATATAAAATTGATATTAAGTACTTCAAAATAATAGATAGCATAAAAAATTTTAACATCTATATTTAGTTTTTAATTTAAATATTAGAATTTGTCGTTGTGTAGAGTCAATAATATTTCTAGCATACTTGAAAATATAATTGATCACAATCAAAATTTTCTAGAGGAATATTATTTTTATGAATATAGCTTATTACAAAACTTTCAATTTTATAATCTCTTATGTAATGCATAAACATATTTTTATTATCAATATTATTCAATCCATTGCGAATACTTAATTTATATCCATCTAAATAAATAGGATTTATTATATCAAGCCTTTACTATAAATCATTATAAAATTTTGTACTGATTAAAATTAGTACAATAAATTCTTTTAAGAAATAATTGGTAATAGTAATTAATTAATTAAAAATTTAATAATGATTATTTGCAATCCAACTTTCCAAAAGTGGGATTTGCCATGCATAATCAATATCACAACCAAATTCTTGATAGATAGGCTTGATTTTATTGCCCATCCACTTTTGGGGTAGTAAACCTTTTGAAATATTTTCAAGGCATTTTGGTCTTACCACTGAAATTGACATATTTGCGAATAAAACATCACCTTGAGAATCTCTATCACAATTTAAGTTTTTAGGATCACCAAAGGTTTCAAACGGCACAAAAGGTTTAAGATATTTTTTTTCATCATCAAGTTTTCTTGCTCTTAATGGCGAGTACATATTAAATTTTGAAACACTTACAACTGAATCTGCGGATGGGTCTTTAAAAAGCATCTCAATACCATCATCAATTAAAGAAGAATTTACGGTAGGGGCATTGCAAAATAATAAAACTATGAAGTGATTCTTTAAATCAGGATGGCTTTGGATAATTTTCTTATAAGTATATTCAAATACATCTTCTCCTAAAGCAGAACTTATAGCTAATTCTTTTGGTCTATTGATTAGTATATGGTTCAAATCTTTACCAATCTCTTCAAGTAGCTTATCGTCAGTACTTAAAAAACTGTGAGTTATATATTTAGACTTGCGAGCAGCATTCATTGGATAAAAGGCAAGAGGTTTATCTTTTATTTTCATTGTATTTTTGCCAGGTAATCCCTTGCTTCCTTTACGTCCTATACAAATAGATATAGCTTTCATTATTGAAAGAATTATTTCTCATTTTAATTCATAAAGGTTCTTTTTTTTTATTTCGAAACCACTTTGAGCAATGGGTAGGTCAATATAAAGATAAAAGGATGTTCAAATTAACATTAATACGAACTAAAAATTACTTTCAAATCAAAAAAACTTTACTAGTTGATTGTGAATTAACCTATAATATAAATCAAATAAAGTTTAGCCAAAGTATGAAATCTTTACAGATTCCTAGTATTGATGAAAAGTTTAATGAGATTTTGAACAAATCTAGTTGGCTTTCACTTGAAAATATTTATCAAAGATGTACAAGAATTTCAATATTTGGCAATGGTGGCAATTTAGCAGTTGCTGATCATGCAGCAATTGATACAAGCAGACTCACTAACAAATTAGGACTATGCCCTGGAAGTGGCATTCTGGCAAGTTCACTTATAAATGATATTGGTCATGACAATTGGCTTAAAAAATGGGTAGAAATCACATCAAGAGGATTAACTCAAGATATACTCAAGGATTCATTATTTATAGGAATAAGCAGTTCAGGTAAATCAGAAAATGTAGTATCTGCTCTGAATTATGCCCATTCCATCGGATCAAACTCTTTTTTAATTACTGCTAGTTCGATTAAAACAGATCAGGAAATTAATTTCGGCTATTGTGACCTCAATTTAGATGAATATCATAGTGCAGAAGTTATGACTTTATTACTAACTTATCAACTTATTCATTCTTCAGGTTTTGTATGCCCACCTATCTCGAAATCAACCTTTAGTGAGAAATTTTCATTTAAAAAGTGAGCTACTTTTATTTATTAAATTTTTCCAAATAGTATAAATAGATTTCAACAATTTAGAATTTTTATTATTTTTCTCATATAGATTTGATTAATTTAAAAGACTACAAAACAATAATATTTGATTGTGATGGTGTAGTTTTAAATACAAATTATTTAAAAGCTCAATGTTTTTATGAATCCATTATTAATTATGGTGAAGATTTAGCTAATACTTTTAAAAGTTATCATAGTAAAGCTGGAGGAGTTTCAAGAATTAAAAAATTTGAATATTTTGTTGATAATATACTGCCAAAATCTACTGAAATTAACTTTAATAGAAAAAAACTCATTAACAAGTTAGTGTTAAGGTACGAATCTTTACTTAAAGAACATATTTATAATGCAGAAGTTTCTCCATATATAGATACGCTTAAAAGAGAAAGCAAATGCACAAATTGGATGATGATTTCAGGAGCAGACCATAAAGAATTAAATAAAATCTTGGAACACAAAAAAATTAAAGATTATTTTAATTTGGGAATATATGGCAGCCCTTCCACTAAAAAAGAAATCATTGAAAGAGAACTAATCAAAAAAAATATTTCTTATCCAGTTCTTTTTCTTGGAGATAGCAAAGTTGATTACGAGGCAGCAGTAAATTATGAGATGGATTTTATTTTTTTATTTGAATGGACAGACTTATTAGACTGGAGAGATTTTTGTGATTTAAATAATGTTTATTACATAAAGAATCTCATCAACTTAATTGAGTAAAATTAAAAATTATCATTTTATTATTATAAACAATTTCTATGTAACTATTATCATTAATAAAAGGCATTTTATGAATAAATTTATTAAAAAAAATTGGTCTTCCGCCAAATATTAATCTAAAGCTTTCCTTGAAACTTTCCAGTTTTCATAGTCATTGATAAACCATGCTCAATCTTTATCAGTCTTCGATAAAGAATCATCATTTTATGTTTTTTAATTTCATCCCAATATTTTTCAAGCTTTAAAAAAATATTTTTAGGTAAGTTAGTTTAGATACTTGTTTTTTTTCAGAATATTTCCTTTAATAAAGTTCCATATCTGTTCAAGTCGATTTCATTAAAGTAGGCTTTATATCTTCATGTAATCCATTACACAATTCACTGTGATCTCCTCTTTTTAACTTATTGAATTTATCCAAATCAATTATATTTAAATTAAGTAATATCATATTTTTTTGTGTGTTATTGCATCCTTGCGTATACTTATCAAAGGGGCTAATCTTAAATATGTTTTTAAACTATAATAGAAAATTGTTTTGAAATTTAAATCAGCAAATTTACCTTAAAACTAATTCTTTACCTTTTAATATAATTAAACTCTGTTATATATATTTAATTATATCTAATTAAATATCTCATCAATTTTATTTCTGATATTTATGTTAATAATTGAATTAAATGAATTTGATCCAGTTTTCTTAAAAGAAAATGCAAAAGAATTAAATCTCAAAAACATTTTATATTTCTTTAATTTAAATCATTCAGAAACATATACTAATGAAAAGAAAGAACATCAAGGATTAGATCCATGGGTTCAATGGGTAAGTATTCACACAGGGAAACCTTTTTCTCAACATAAGGTTAAAAGACTTGGACAAACATCATCTCAAAAAGAGGAGCAAATTTGGGAAAGAATTTTTAAAGTTAGCTCATTAAAATGGGGAGTATGGGGAGCCATGAATGCACCATTAGGGGATAAAGAGGGTATTGGATTTTTCTTGCCAGATCCATGGTCTTTTGAGGAGAAAGCTTATCCTGATTCTCTTAATAATTTTCTGAGTTTTCCAAAATATATGTCTAAGAATTATCTCTCAACAAATAAAATTCAACTTATTATATCTGGCTTTAAAACTCTTAGCTTTATGTTAGCTAATTCTGGTAGAGGAATAAAAAGAAAAATATTTAGTAAATTATTTAAAGCTTTTTATCTTTCAGGTATAAATGTTCATAGTCTCAATACTATTTTAGATTATATAAATTGCCTTTATTTTATTGAATTTAAAGAAAAATATAAAACACAATTTTCTATAATATTTTTAAATCATATTGCTCATCTACAACATCATTTCTGGAATAAAGACCAAGAAATTTCAAACCAAATGAAATTTGGCTTATTCATTTGTGATGAGATATTAGGTGAACTTAAAAATAATATTTGTAGTAAAGAATCAATAATTCTTTTAAATGGATTAAAGCAAAAAAATGTTTCTAAAAAAGGGTTCTTCGTTTATCGGCAAAAAGAGCCAATTAATTTTATTAAAATTATTTGCCCTATAGCCTGCCAAGTTCAGCAGAATATGACTAATGATGCTACTTTAATATTTAAGAATTCTAGAGATACATTAACCGCTCAAAAATTTTTAAAAGAAATTAAATTAAAATATAAAAAGTGTAATTTACTTTTTGTAGAAAGAATAGAAGAAAATAAACTTTTTATTCAGATAGAAATTGAGGAAAAAATTGGAAAAAATGAGAAAATTATTTTGAGAAGAAATATAATTAATTTCTATGATCATATTGAGTTAGTTACCGAAAGAACTGGAGCCCATGTCCCATATGGAGATATTTATTACAAAAATATTTATTTTCCTAAAAAGATTAAAAATCATGAATTTTTTCATTATGTTGTAAAATCTTTTTCAACATAATAATTTAATTTCTAATTAATTTAAATTTCCTCAAAATTGGTTTTTGCGAAGAATCATAATAAATAAAATTTATAAAAAATTGACTTGAAATTATAGTTAATACCAAAAATAAAACTTGTATGCCAAATTCAGTCTCCTGATTGGTAATTAAGCCTTTTATGAAATTATAACAACCAATAAATATAGCCATCATTCCAAGAATAAATGAAATTACAATGCTTATACTTCCTGGATTAAAGTCAAACAAGAAGTACTGGTATAAAATTCTTTTTACAAAAACAAGTGAATGCCTTAAGTAAAAATTAAAAACTTCTTTTAATGGTTTTATTCCTGATTTTTCATCTTGATATACAACCGGCATCGTAATTTCTGAGATTAAAATATCAGATAAAGAACATCTAAACAAAAGATCTGTTTCAAAAAAATATCTGTCATCTAATTTATCAAGATATATTTTCTTTATAACATCAGTATGAATAGCGAGGAAACCATTAGTAGGATCAAACAACTCCCAATATCCCGTTGATAATTTAGCAATAAAACTAAGTGCTATATTTCCAATCAATCTTGTGAATGGCATTTTTGATGCCACTTCAAAACTACTAAACCTATTTCCTTTCATGAATTCAGCTTTCCCATCTTTAATAGGTTTGATTAATTTTGGGAGTAAATAAGGAGGCATTTGTCCATCTGAGTCTATCTTTACAACAATGTCTGCACCCTTATCTAAAGCATATTTAAATCCTGTTTTAGTAGCCCCACCAACTCCTTTATTATTTTTATGATAGATAACTATTAATTTTTCATTATCTATTTTTTTTTCAATTATCTGACCCGTACCATAAGGACATTTGTCGTCTACGCAGATTACTTTATCAACATATTTTAAACATTCATTAGCTATTAGATATGCCTTATCAACTGAATTAAAACAAGGTATAATTGCAAAAACTTTCATTAATTCCTGTTTTCCATGAGACTTTTATATTAACATTATATATTTATTTTTAAATATCTTTTTGCCATGAAGGAAATTAAAATAGTAGCGAATAGATAAGCTAAAGAAGTGGACAAAGCTGCACCATTTATCCCAAAAATAGGTATTAAAAATAAATTAAAAGTTATATTAAAACTTATAAAGCCAATCATATAAAAGGTATTTAATAAAGGTCTATTGGCCATTGTGAAGAGCTCTTGAAATGGTATATAACCAGATGAAACAAATATTCCTATTAATAAAATAATAAAGGGTAAAAAACTTTGATTATAGTTCTGATGATTTAAAATAAGATTATTGAAGATTGAATATACTACTAACAATAAAATTGCAATAATTGCAGAAACTAAATAAGTTTTATATTTTATTTTATTTGCTATTTTAGAAAAATTTATATTATCGACTATATTCATCTTTTCTGAAAAAATAGGATTATATATATCCCTAAAAACCTTAATCAAAATTATATATCCCTCAATAAATAAGGCGGCAAAACTATAAATCCCAACATCATTATCATTGAGTAAAAATCCAATCATCACTATATCTACTTTTGTATTTGACTCATTTATCAATCCACTAAAAACAGCTTTAATTCCAAAATTAAGATGTCGCAAACTCCATTCATTCCATTTTTTAGAATATACAAAAGGTATGATTTTATTAATTCTAACAATCATTAATAAAAACAAAATAAATTCTGTTACAGATAAAATGGAAGAGATAAAAGGGCCTTCTAAATGGAAATTTATAAATAAAAGCAAATTTAAAAGAATCAAAATATATCTAAGAGATTGCAAAAAAGCAAACTCTTTCATTTTTCGTAAACCATTATAAATTCCATAAAGAAATACTTTATTCAAAGAGCCAAAAAAAATAGCAGGAACAATAGAAATAAGTCCTTTATATAAATCATCACTATTAAATAGATTTGAAATTAGATCAATTGTTCTTAAAAATAATAAGGAAGTTATTATGCTTGAAAAAAATACAGGTATACATGCTCCAGAGATAATAGATTTTATTTCTTGTGTATTTATATTAGATTTTGATAAACATTTTAAAACTGAATAATTTATACCTCCAGAACCAATCATAGAGATCAAAAAATAAAAAGTTATCGACAAATTAAATATGCCTAACGTTGAAGGATCATAAAATTTTGCAATTATTAAGTTCAATATTAAACCAGTTAAACCTAGAAATATTAAACTTAAATAATTAAAAAAGAAATCTGAAAATATTTTTCCTTTATTCAAATAAAGAATGCTTTTGAAGAAATTATTATTTTTTAT